>RCUO01000074.1_pt1 | contig 74103 bp, 77 predicted proteins | sample 2166161 | NCBI WGS metagenome assembly RCUO01 (sample SAMN09932617, study PRJNA488358) | compost metagenome | feature: garden; material: soil; isolation source: compost soil in cyclohexanecarbonitrile-enriched culture | place: Germany: Experimental Botanical Garden Goettingen | collected 2016-01-27
GTACGGTGGTGTGGAAGGTCGGCTACTCAATTAATGGGTAGCCTCCTATCCGATTGAATATGCCGGAGTATATATAGACCTCGCTTGTTAGCATATTCATAAGCTGTGTCCAGGCTGTCAGCGCACCGGGGATTGTTAATCAACTGTACGAACTCCCGTGTGATTTAGCGAAACCCGAACACGACGATGCAGTGCTCAGGATTCCTCTGTGACGGTGGTCCGTTTCCGTTCCAGCCGTTTCTTATGCCGGCTTTCGAATTTGAACAACCGGTTAAGCGCGAGATAAATCACCTTCGATTCTTTCGTCAGCAGCGGTCCGAGAATCGCGAGAATCAGCACATACATGGCGGCGAAAGGCTGGAGAATGGCGAGCAGACCGCCCGCTTTGCCCAGATTGGCCATGATAATGGAGAATTCTCCCCGGGAGACGATGGTGAGCCCGATGTTGGAGGATGCACGGGGATTCAGATCTGCCGTACGCCCAGCCAGCATGCCGGCGATAAAGTTACCGATCAATGTAACAATGACGGCCGCAAGCGCGTACCACATCGCCTCTCCGCCGAGCGTCAGCGGGTCGATGGACAGACCGAAGCTGAAGAAGAAGATGGCTCCGAAGAAATCCCGGAATGGAATGATCAGCTTCTCAATGCGCTTGGCATGCTCCGTCTCGGCCAGCACGAGACCGATCAGCAGAGCGCCGATGGCTTCAGCGACATGTATCGTCTCGGAGAACCCGGCCACCAGGAAGAGCGCGGCAAAGATGACAATGGTGAACAGTTCGCCTGAACGGATATTCAGTACCCGATTCAGTAACGGAACCAATTTGCGGCCTACAATCAACAGGCCCAGCATATAGACGAGCGCGATTCCCGCCGACATCAGAACGCCGCCTATCGAAGAGGAATCGCTTAGCACGAGACCGGATAGAATCGAGATATAGACGGCGAGGAAGACGTCCTCGAACATGATGATCCCAAGGATCATTTCCGTCTCGGGGTTGGCGGTCCGTTTGAGGTCGACGAGTACTTTCGCCACAATAGCGCTGGATGAAATCGTGGTTATTCCGGCGATTACCAGCATTTCCTTGACCGGAAAACCCAAACCAAGGCCGAGAAGCAGCCCCAGCGAGAAATTGATCAGGATGTAGATGGTTCCCCCGACCGCGATCGATTTGCCCGCTTTGAGCAGGCGGCCGACCGAGAATTCCAGACCGAGGTAGAAGAGCAGGAACAGCACGCCGATCCGGCCCATGAATTCAATGAGTTCGGCGCTTTCAATAAAGCGAAAGTCCAGATGCCACAGCTTGAATGCATGCGGGCCAACGGCCATGCCGATCAAAATATAGAAAGGGATGACGGAAAAGCGGAGTTTGGCGGCAATAAGTCCGGACAGAGCGATCAATGCGACAGCCAATCCAACTTCAAATACGATGTGATTCATCCATTAACCACATCCGTTCCGCAAAATTTCTTTGAACTGCTTGTGCTGTTCCCGTTCTCCGGCTGCGACGACCATGGAATCCGCCTGCAGGGTAAGCTCGGGTCCAGGATTGATGTGCTTGTTATGGTTCTTGTCAATTACAGCAATGACCGTAGCGCCTGACCGGGCTCGGATATCCAATTCTCCGATGGTGCGGCCGACACAGCGGTGGCCCGGCTCCAGCCGGTACCATTCGATCACTAGATCGTCCAAAGCCACTTCAATGGATTCCAGCGCTCTTGGCTTGTAGGTGATGCCTCCAACGATCGCTGACAGGAAGCGGGCTTCATCGTCATCCAGCGTGACCATGGAAATGCTGTGATCCGGGTCCTCATACTCAAAGTGATACAGCTCCCGGCGTCCGTCATCGTGCACGATGACGACAACCTTGTCGCCGCTGCGGGTCTGCAGCATAAATTTTTTCCCGATGCCGGGAAGATCCGATTCTTTATAGTTCATCTAGTTCAAGCCTCCAGTAACTTGTTGTGGTTATATTTTCTTGCATCCTTTAACGCATTTAGCGGACAGACGGTAAGAAAGCCACAAATCTGGAGTTGAATTTGAGCGGGGTAAGCAGTATTCGCTTAAGTCGAATATGGAACTCTCGGGCATGACGCGCGAATATAAGGGGGAGTCCGAAGGACTCCTCCCGCGCATAATCGAAGGAGGCGGCGATGCCTCGCGGAAGAAGCGAAGGGTGCTGCTGCAAGGGATTGGCTCTAAGCGAAGGCGCGATCAGATGGCGATCCAGGCTTTCGATTCCTTTTTTGCCGGTATCGGGGACTCCAGGGGGATGAGCGTTCATCAAGGGACCGGCGGGAAATGCCAACGCAATAAGAAGAGCAATGAGCAGCAGAAACGGCCTTCCTCGCCTGCCGATAACAAGATATGGATTCATAGCGGCTCTCCCTTCCCTGATGTAGTATTAAAATCATAACACAGAGGCAAGGGTAAGCCAAATTGTTCACATCATTATTAAAATATTCGCCGCATACCAAGTATGACGCCGTTCCAGTATCCGGAATCCAGCTCACTGATTTGCACACCGGGATTTCCCCAGGTATGAATGAATTTTCCGTCTCCGATATAAATGCCGACATGTCCGGGAATCGTATCTTTTTCAAAGCGTCCGGGAACGGTGAAGAAAATAAGGTCGCCGGGTTGAAGCTGCTGGCGGGTTACCTTCGTTCCGAGATTGTCCTGGTCCTTGGCAAGACGCGGAAGATCTTTGCCGAATTTCTTAAAGACATGGCGCGTGAAGGACGAGCAGTCAAAGGTTTTGGATTCCTCATATGGAGCCGCACCGAACTCATAGGGAACGCCGAGAAATTGTTTGGCATAGGAGACGAGGCTTGCGGCATCTGACGGGGACAGGTTTTGGATGCGCATGATGCTGCCGTCGGATTTGAGCTGGACGCTCCGATTGTCCCTTGCCGCACCGGCATTTCCATCTGCACTTTTTGACTCGATGAGCCCTGTTCTGCCCGATGTTCCGGCTTGTCCTGAACCGGTGCCGCTCTCCGGTACGGAACGATTGCTGTTCTCCTGATCTTTCGGCGTGGAGATAAAGACTTCTCCTGTACTCGGCGTCACGCTGACGCGGGAGTGAAACAGCTTGGACAATGCAGCGGCGGTCATGTAGATTTTGCCGTTCTTCAAATCGGGAGCATCCGGCAGCACACAGGGTTCACCCCAGGAGTAGGCGTTTGGCGAACCTGACCGCACTTTATAGAGCACATCACTGTAGCCAATTTTGACATAGCCGCCTCCGCCCGGTTCTTCCACAACGCGGTAGCCGAGAGAGTTGGCCGCGGGCTCCAGAGGAAGCCAGGTTTTTCCGGATGAGTCGTAGACGGGAAGACTCTCGATATAGGTCTTGGTCTTAAGAGTGGACTTCGGCGCCACGGCGCGGGTTTGGACGCTCTTTCCGTCGCTGCAGCCCGATGCGGTCAGCAGAATCGCGGATAAGGCGCCCAGCATCAGTCTGCGGGAATGGATGGGAATCATGACACACGCTCCATTTCTGAAAAATATAGCTTCAGTATGCGAGGCGGCGCCTCCTTTTATGTGAACAATGGTCAGGAAATGGATGACAGTTCGTCACGATTTCGGATTGACGTAAGAGTTAACGAACATTTAATATAGTTTCATAGATCGCAAGTAGGAGAGCAATTCTGGACACCCGCTTTATTGCTTTTGTCTATAAAAGCGACAAAGCTGCGGCGCATCTTCCGGCGTCCGCGCTGATACTATGACGAGAAGAGGGTAACTGATGAAGAAAAAGAGAATTTGGCTGGGGATCAGTCTGTGTCTAATGCTTGTGGCCGCTGGCTGCGGCAGCAATAATAACAATTCGGGAGCGGGAGCTTCCTCCGCACCAGCCGGTACCGCCGGAGCGGCCGGCACCGCTGCCCCGGATACCAAAACTTACAAGATTGCGGTCTCGCAGTATGTGGAGCATCCGTCTCTGGATGCCACCTATGACGGAATCATAGCTGCACTGAAAGATGCCGGCATCGAAGAAGGCAAGAACCTGAAGATCGATTTTGAGAACGCGCAGGCGGATCAGGCGAATAACCTGTCCATCGCTCAGAAGATCGCGTCCGAGAAGAATGATCTGGTCATCGGTATCGCAACCCCTCCGGCCCAAGCGCTGGTTCAGGCGATCAAGAATGATACGCCGATTCTCTTCGCGGCGGTAACCGATCCGCTGGACGCCAAGGTTGTGACAAATCTTGAGCATCCGGGCGGCAATGTATCCGGAGCCTCCGATACAAATCCGGAAGCCATCACACGCTTGATGGACTTTATCGCGACACAATTCCCGAATGTGAAGAAGCTGGGACTTATCATCAATGAAGGCGAGCCGAACGCCGTTGTTATGGCGGACAAGGCGAAGGCGGCACTGGACAAGCACGGCATCGAGCTGGTCAAGGCGCCGATTACGAATACCTCCGAAGTGAAGCAGGCCGCGCAGTCGCTGGTCGGACGCGCCGATGCGCTGTACATCACCCTCGACAACTCGGTAGTGAGCGGCGTCGATTCCATTATTCAGGTAGCGAATGAGAACAAACTGCCTTTCTTCTCAAGCGATCGCGACACGGTTGAGAAGGGAGCTGTCGCCACAGTGGGCTTCAAGTATTATGACCACGGCTACCAGGTCGGCCAGATGGCTGTCGATGTGCTGAAGAACGGCAAGAAGATCGGCGATCTGCCGGTTACGGTTCAGCAGAAGCTCGACGTAATCCTGAATTTGAAGGCCGCAGCCGCGCAGGGCGTCGAAGTTACGGACGCCATGAAAGCCGCAGTCACCGATCAGGCCAACGACATTATTCAATAACAGTAGCTGTGAAGAGGGGCGATCCTGTGAGAGGCGCCCCTTGCCGTTTGAGGGAGGAAGTTAGACATGGTTGATTCATTGCTTGGAGCGGTCGAACTGGGGCTGCTCTACGCGTTCATGGCGCTGGGCGTCTATATTACATTCCGGATTCTGGACTTTCCGGATTTGACCGTGGACGGAAGCTTCACGACAGGCGGCGCCATCGCCGCTGTGATGATTGTTCACGGATATTCTCCGTGGCTGGCGACGCTGGCCGCACTGGCGGGCGGCATGGTCGCAGGATTGTGCACGGGCCTGCTGCATACCAAAGGCAAGATCAACGGACTGTTATCCGGGATTCTGATGATGATCGCGCTGTATTCCATTAACCTGCGGATATTGGGCAAGCCGAATGTATCTGTAATGGGCGAGGATACGTTGACCTCCTTGGTCAGACCGCTCTATGTCATGCCTGTAATTGTAATTATTGTGAAGGTTCTGATGGACCTGTTCCTGCGGACGGACCTTGGGCTTGCGCTTCGGGCGACCGGCGACAATTCCCGGATGATCCGCAGCTTCGGCGTCAACACCGATAACACCACTATTCTCGGCATCAGCTTGTCGAACGGGCTTGTCGCTCTGTCCGGTGCGCTGATCGCCCAGTATTCATCCTTCGCCGACGCTTCCATGGGCATCGGGATGATCGTCATCGGTCTTGCTTCTGTCATTATCGGCGAAGCGATCTTCGGCTCCGGCAGCGTCTTCCGGGCGACGCTGGCTGCCGTGCTCGGCTCCATTGTGTACCGGATTGTCGTAGCGCTTGCGCTGCGCGTCGATTGGCTGGACGCTTCCGATCTGAAGCTGATTACGGCGGTTATCGTTATCGTCGCCCTCGTATTTCCTTCGATCCGGCGGCATTACAAGCAGAGAAACAGCGCCCGCAAGCGGACCGCCGCTCTGGCTCAGCAGGTGATGAAGAGTCAGAAAGGAGGTGCTGCGGATGCTAAAGCTCGATAAGGTATCCAAGCTGTTCAATCCAGGCACCCCGGACGAGAAGATCGCTCTGCTCGGCATCGATCTCCAACTGAACGCCGGCGATTTCGTGACGATTATCGGCAGCAACGGCGCCGGTAAATCGACGCTGATGAATATCATCTCCGGCGTCATGAAGCCGGATCTCGGCGAAGTGCAGATCGAGGGAAGCCCGATCAGCGGACTGGCCGAGCATGAGCGGAGCCGCTGGATCGGCCGGGTCTTCCAGGACCCTATGGCCGGAACCTCGCCGCACATGACGATTGAAGAGAACCTTGCCATGGCATACAAGCGCGGCAAGGGGAGAGGATTGTCGCTCGGCGTGAACGCCGCCAAGCGGAAGCAGTTCCGCGACGAGCTGGCCCGCCTCGGAATCGGGCTGGAGAACCGGCTGCGCGCGAAGGTAGGCTTGCTGTCCGGCGGTGAACGTCAGGCGCTCAGCCTGTTGATGGCCACCTTCACGAAGCCGCAAATTCTCCTGCTCGACGAGCATACGGCTGCCCTTGACCCGGCTCGTGCAGAGCTGATTACGAAGCTGACCGAGTCCATCGTCCGGGAGATGAAGCTGACAACGCTAATGGTCACCCATAACATGGAGCAAGCGATTCGGCTTGGCAACCGTCTCATTATGATGGACAAGGGGCAGATCATTCTCGATATCGACGAGCAGCGCAAGAAGGATCTCACTGTCGAGCGCCTGCTTGGCGAGTTCGAGACAATCAGCGGCCACAAGATGGCCGACGACCGGGTTGTTCTCGGCTAGCTGATCCGGACCTGACTGGACCATACGGAAAAACAGAAGAACCGGAGCACCGCCTGCTGTAGGCGATGCTCCGTTTTTTTGTGCAGAGCGCACACTTTCCATAAGCATAAGGCGTTGAGGACCGGCCCGAACTGAAAACTCCTCTTCTGTGCCTGATGGTTGCATGTTTATGCTTCAAGGCGGTTTTGGCCGGTTCTAAGATGAACTGAATCGCGATAAAATGAAAGCAGACATCATCCCGGCCCCACTGTGTGGAGCTTTTTTGAATTCTGGCGAAAATATTGAGAACGGCGAAAATATTGATAAGGTGCTGCCTTCCGAGGTTCAGCTTACTTCGACGCCTTGAGGATATGTCCGGGTCTCCTTGGACTTAACATGCTATAATAGTTCTACATTTTAACAGAAAGGAGAATCGGCGATGGATATGCATATCGAATCCATGATTAAATTGCTGATAGCCCTGCTGTTCGGACTGTTCATCGGAATTGACCGGCAGTTGAAGCAGAAGCCGCTGGGAATTCGGACCAGTATGGTTATCAGTATCGCCAGCTGTCTTGTCACCATCGTATCCATCCGGGCCTTTGACAAATTCTCCGGTCCTGATCACCCCAATATGGACCCGATGCGACTCGCGGCGCAGATCGTCAGCGGCATCGGCTTTCTGGGAGCCGGTGTCATTTTGCGCAGAGGGGGCGACGCGATCTCGGGACTCACTTCCGCGGCGCTGATCTGGACGGCATCCGGAATCGGTATCGCCGTTGGGGCGGGATTCTACGTGGAAGCGGGAATGGCGGTCGTTCTGCTGATGTTCGCAGTTAACGCCGTTCCCTACCTGATTCGCGCCATCGGTCCGCAGAAGCTGAACAAGCACGACGTCTCGGTCAAGATTATTATGGTGCCCAACGGCGCCATAACTGAAGTTATCCAAAAAATCGAGAACCGGAAAGGGCGATCCAAGGACAGATCCAAGGAGAAATCAACCGAGCGGATTATCCGGCGGATGAAGATCAAGGATCTGGACGACGGGCGGCAGATGATCGACATGGTGCTATCCGCAGCAGACAGGGATCTGGCAACCAAAATCTACTATGATCTTAAAGGCATAGACTACATTTCCAACGTCGAAGTCGAGCAGTTGTAATAACAAGATCATCTCAATCTCGTGAAGTTGTAAAAACAAGTTACATCAGACCATGATTGTATGGTAATCTAGTTCTGGTGAAAACAGTTACAATAACAGAGAGGAGAGATCATCTGCATGGAAGTTAAGGCTTATGCAGGAGAATATGAAGGGGAGTCCGCGGTCTGGCTGAAGGCCGGCCGTTATGAAGCGGCTATTATTCCCGGAGTCGGAGGGAATCTGGTCGCTTTCCGCGATACCGAGAACGGCTATCGCTTTCTTCGGGAACCGGGTGCGGACGGAATCGAAGTCTTCAAGCAGAGTCCCGGCGTATTCGGTATTCCGGTGCTTTTTCCGCCGAATCGTTACGAAGACGGCAAGTTCCCGTGGAAGGGACAAGTCTATCAGCTGCCGGTGAACGAGGTAGAAACCGGCAATCATCTGCACGGGTTCCTGCATACCATTCCCTGGGAAGTTGAAGATTACGGAACCGGCAAGAATGACAGCTACGTGGTGGTCTCCGTCAAGATCGACGAGAATCATCCGTCCTATCAGTATTTGCCGCACCAATATACGGTGAAGCTGCGGTACAGCCTGTCGGAGGACGGACTTGCCCAGCAAATTCTGATCCGCAATGACGGCAGTACGGAAATGCCGTGCCTGCTCGCGTTCCACACGGCGATCAATGCGCCTTTTGCCGAAGGAAGCTCACCCGAGGATTACAAGGTGAAGGCAACGATCGGCAGCCGCTGGGAGCTGGGCGAACGCATGCTTCCTACCGGAAGCTTTCAGCCTCTGTCCGGGCAGGAAGAGCAGTTGAAGGGAGAAGGCGTTAACCCTTACTTCGGGCCGCTCGATAATCATTATACGGCTGTTCCACAGAATGGACGGAACCTGATGGAGCTGACCGACACGAAGCTGGGCGTTACGCTTGTGTACGACGTCGGCACCTCGTACAAGCAGTGGATGATTTGGAACCACAAAGCGTCCGGCAAGTTCTTCTGCCCTGAGCCCCAGTTGAATCTTGTTAATGCTCCGAACGTCAATCTGCCGGCTGACGAAATCGGCCTGTTCGGCCTTCAGCCGGGCGAATATTGGGAAGAGCGTGCCCGTCTGTATGTAAAATAAGCAACCTAAGCTATAGCTCATGTATTGCATACGCCCGTATCCTTTTGAGGAGACGGGCGTTTTGTTTATGCTTTTTGGAAAGCTTGATTGCGCGCATTAATTTCATGCTGACTTGCTTTGACCGGATGAAGTGGAGATAATGATACAAACCGGAGGTCGCCTGCCTGGGCGTCTTCCGTTCACATCAAGATAAGGGAGGACAAGCATGCAGCTGATCGCCATGCTCACCATGCTGATCGACCACATCGGCTATATCTTTTTTCCGCAGGAAATGGGGTGGAGATATATTGGACGGATCGCTTTTCCCATTTACTGTTATACTCTGGTTCAAGGCCATCTTCACACCTCGTCACACCGCCGTTACTGCCTCCGCCTGCTCGTCATCGCCCTTCTGGCGCAGCTGCCCTTCAATCTTGCGCTGCATGCGGGAGGACTGAATGTCGTCTTTACGCTGCTGCTCTCCGAGCTTGTGCTGATCATGCTGGACCGTCTGCGGACGCCCTGGATTGGCGTCATCGCCGTGCTGCCCGCGCTGTGGATCATGGACCGGCTGCCTCTCGATTACAATGCATACGGACTGCTGCTTGTCCTGATCTTCCGCTACGCCAAGTCCTATTGGCTGGTGCTGCTTCATGCGCTTCTCAATGTGATCTACTTGTTCTACTATGGATGGACAGTGCAAATGCTCAGCGTGGTGCCAACCTTGATGATCGCCTTCGGGCCGAATGTGTGGAAGTACCTGGAGAAGCGGAAAATACCCCGCCCGATCTGGTGGTCGTTCTATCCTGCGCATCTGGCTGTCCTGGCGCTGATCCGATATATGTATTACGGATATGTGCCGCTGCTGGACTGGTGAGGTCTGATGGCGCTCTAGCTTGGGGATATGCCTTAAGGTGCTGCTCATGAACGTTAACATTATTTTAATGAAAATGAATGAATTCGTTTACAGATTATCCCTTTCCTGAGATAATAAATTGGAATGCCAAAATCAGGAGAGAAGAGGGATTCAATGAAATTGAGGAACAAGAGAATCAAATGGCTGCTCCCCGTCCTCGCGCTGCTGCTGGTGCTGGCGGGCTGTCAAACTGTCGGCGGGCTGGATGTGAACAAGGCTCTGCTCGGTAATCTCGATGTGAAGTCTGCGGAGGAGAGCGTAACGTTCTCCATGAAGGCGGTACCCGCAGCAGGAATCAGCGACGAAGACCGCAAGATTGTCGATCTTATCAATTCCTTTTCGGTTCAGGTGAACAGTCTGAAACTGCAAGAGAATGGTGACCTGTCCGCAAGCGGAGCATTGGCTCTGAAAGGGAAGACCATTCCATTCAGTCTGTACATAAACAAAAGTGTGCTTGCCCTTAATGTAGAGGGAGCGAAGAAGCCTTTCTATTATCCGCTGGAGGACTATAACAGCGTTCTGTCCGAGTCCGGAGTGGATCTTGAGAAAGCCGAGAGCCTGAACAAGCTGCTGACTGCTTTTGTGGTCAAAAACCTGCCTAACCCGTCGGCCATCAGCGCTTCCGCAGTTACCGACACCGTGTATGGAGAACAGCTTAATCTGATGAAGCTGCATGCCGAAGTTACAGGCGAGGAGCTTCCCGGACTTCTGAAGTCTTTCCTGAAATCCGTATCGCAGGATTCCGAAGGCTTCAAGCAATTCCTTGGAGGTCTGTATGATTATCTGCTTCCGGTCCTGAAGTCGGAAGACACAGCAGATCTTCTGGATGCATACGGATTTGGCGACGTTCCGCTTGACGACAAGGAGCAGGTCGTTACTGTAGCGCATGATGCCGCGAAGCTGGCGATCGATACCGCTCTGCTGATGTATGACACTAAGCTGCAGGAGCTGTACGATAACGCGCCGGAGATCAAGACCGTTCTGGGCAAGGATACCAATCTCAAGGTCGATTTGTTCGTGGACAGCTCGCTTCATGTTCGCAAGGAACAGGTGAGCCTGAATGTCGCCCTCCCTCAGGACGATTCGATTCCGATCACCTCCATCTCCTTCCAGTCGGAGGCGCAGGTCTGGAATATCAACGGACCGGTGAAGGCCGATGTAATTGATACTACAGGAGGATTGAATGCTTCCGAACTGTCCTTGTCAGCAGGTACGATTCTCAAGAATCTCAACCCTGATTCCGCATTGTACCATCTGCTGAAAGAGGATCTCGGAATTACCCGCAGATCATTCGATATCGACCCTGAGTACGATAGCTACTTGGTGGAAAATAAGGGGAATACGGCGATGGTATCGGCGCGCTTTCTTGCCAACTACTTTGACGCCAACCTGGAATGGGATGATAGCTCGCGGAAGATTACCATTACGGACGATGTGTATGGGACTGCTGTCACGCTGAAGATCGGGTCCAATCAGGCCATCGTGGATGGAAAGGTCATTAAGCTGCCGCAGGCGGTCTATATTGACGAATACGGCCGTGGAATGGTGCCGCTGAGAGCCGTGGCGGAGGCGCTTCATGCCAAAGTAACGGTCAATGAAGATGGAACCATCACCATTTCGCGTGACTAGAATTCAATGATGTTCAGATAGAAGCTCTGCCACTCTCAGCATTAACAGCTGGGGAGGCAGGGCTTTTTTTCACAGAAGAAGCCACAATAATAATTCCAGCCGGAAAAAAAGAAATGAAGGTGTTGAATTATCGGAGCAAATGTATTAAGATATAAAAAAGTAAGTACCTAAACAAATTGGAGGTAATTATCATATGTCGAACGGTTACTTTGATGCAGTGAAAAAAAGACGTTCTGTTTACGCAATCAGCAAAGAGCTTCCGGTATCCCAGGAGCAGGTTCAGGAAATCGTGGAGCAGGCTGTTCTGCACAGTCCCAGCTCGTTTAACTCCCAAAGCTCCAGAGCTGTTGTTCTCTTCGGGGACGCCCATGACAAGCTGTGGGATCTGACAAGCGACACGCTGCGCAAAATCGTACCGGCAGAGCAGTTCGAAGGAACTGCGCAGAAGATGGCCTCCTTCAAGGCTGGCGCAGGCACGGTGCTCTTCTTCGAAGATGAAGCGGTCGTGAAGAGACTTCAGGAGAATTTCGCGCTGTATGCTGACAACTTCCCGGTATGGGCCAACCAGGCATCCGCAATCCTGCAGCATGTGGTATGGACTGGACTGTCTGAAGCTGGTGTTGGCGCTTCTCTGCAGCACTACAATCCGCTGATTGACGATGAAGTGAAATCGACCTGGGGACTTCCTGCAGAGTGGAAGCTGATCGCGCAGTTGCCGTTTGGCGGCATTGTAACTGCTCCGGGAGAGAAAGAATTCGAACCTGTTGAGAAGCGGGTCAAAGTATTCAAATAACATCTTCAAATATCATGGAACACCGGCTGGATAAGATCCGGCAAGAAGAAGCCGTCCCTTTGGGATGGCTTTTTATGTTGGAGCCATACTAGAGATAAAGCCGAGGGTCAATCCTTCATCCGGCTGCCAAAGCGTTCAGAAAGGAAGACGCTCTCATGTTGAAACAACTTGCACTCTATCTGGTTCTCTGGGTGCTGGGTCTGTCCATACTGTTTTTTGTCGACAGAATATCGGGGCAGAGCTTAGGTGAAACGATACTTGCTTTTCGTTCAATCTTCTCCTCGGCCGGCATAATCGAGGCGATTACAATAATTGTGTTTGCCTGCGTACCAATTGCAGCCGCATTCTTCTCTCCTGTGATCAAATAACACGGTTACTGACGGTAAAGACTGAACCGCCGACGTATTCGATGAACAAGAAGCAAGAGGAGCGGTACGAGTGCGGCCAGAACTGGGATATAGTTTATGACTGATCGTCCCTCTATCAGATGCTCCGGATAATTCTCGGTGCTCATGAGGGACATAAACAGGATGACTACTCCGGCAGGCAGAACCGCCTTGCGGTAGTCTTTCATTTTAAACAGGTCGGCGGCAATGGCTGAGGCGGCATAACAATAAATAGTCAGCTTGAAGAACACTCCGATAATCAAAGTCAGGAAGACAAAGGCGTCCAAGCGCTGGATAAAATCCGCCAGATTCACAAGAGCAATGGTTGTAAATAGCGGAAAGGTTGCTCTTGAGTAAATACTCTCGCCCAGAACGGAGATTTCAATAGCATGCGTGATACCGAGCAAGAGGCCGCTTAATAGCATTGCCATCATACCCGTCTTGCCTGCACGTCCGCTTTTGTTCAAGTGTGGAATGATCGTTGTGAAGACTATCATTTCGAGAAACGGAAAGATCCAAACGTTCGGATATGCGGAAATCATCGCGGTCTTCCAATCCTTGAAGTGAAGGGGGAACAGATTCGACATCTTGGGGAGACCGGAGACGATTACGACAAAATTGCAGCTGACCCCCATCAGAATCATGATTATAAAGTAAATCTCCGCAGTTCGCCCAAGCACCGTCGTACCCTTGTTCAGGACATAGATAACGGCGATAATCATTATAGCTTCGATGATAACAATGGGGGTCCGATCGTATGAAGCGGCAATCAGCAGACTGCTCGCTTCGCGCAAATTGCGGGAACCATTATAAAGAAAGAACGAGACGTATAACAGATTGATCGGCCAGGCGATCCATCTTCCTAATATCTTCACTGTGAGCCCGCTGATTATTTTGCCGGGGAACTGGCGGGACAAGTAGACATAGATGAGGTAGAAGACAATGCCTCCCGGAACGGCCAGAAAAATGGACAACCAGATTGTCCGCTGGCTTTCCAGCCCGATGGGTACAACCAGCGCCGTTCCCAGCTCGAACAATACGATCATTGCAAATAGTTGATTGGACGTGAGACGTTCTTTATTCATCGGCGAACTCCCCTCGGTTCCCTGCTCATTTACTCATATGAGTCTTATACGGATTGAGCCGCATGCCAGTGTTGCGGATAAATACCTCGACTTTAACATCAAGTTCACCCTTGGCGTAGACTTCAGGCCATCTATCTTTGACACGATCCCACTGCGAGGGATTGATGCGCTTCAGCTCATTTCCGAAATTGAACACATCGGCTTGCAGTTGCTGGGCCGCCCGTATGCTATCCTCAACTTCCTTAATGGTCTGCTTCTTGACTTTTTCTTGAAGTGTCTTTATGGTCTGCCGGTTCGCGAGAGGTACCGAGCTATGAGTCTCGAGTATTGTGCCTTCTTCACGGATTGATACATGAAAGACGGGGGTTTCATCTCGAAGATCGGTACTGATATGAGTAGCGGTCGAAAAAATATTAACCGCAATCTCTCCCTCGTCTTCATCCGCTTTAACATTTAGCACCGTCTCGTTAATCTTATTCGTTACCCATTGGATGCCTCTTGCTTCAGATCCATCGATCCATTCAGTTAGCTTCTCATCCTTGAACAGACCCATTCCTTTCATTATGAGCGTCTCGGAAGGCTCGGTCTGCTCCAGATTTGATTTGCTGCCTCCCTGATTACGGTTGCCGCCTGTCATGATACCGCTTAGAGCGATTTCTCCTTCGCCGGTAATTCCCTTCACGAGATCGACCACCCGGATATGCTGTATTTCTCCCCATACCTTGGCCGAGTTATCACTCTTCCGGACCAAGCCTATTGAGGAGATATTCTCTATTGGAATCAGAACTTTCAGAATGGACTCGGCATCCGAGTCTCTGGCTAGCAGAACCGGCGTATTGAGGCGCAGTTCATGTGAACGTTCAAAAATATCGAATATTCTATCGATTCCCTTGCGGGCCATTGACTCGCCGATCACAAGCAGCTGTGTGTGAGCGAAGAACAGCTGCCGGGTAGTCTTTCTGGACGCTTTGCGAAGAGCACCGAACAGTGTAGGGTCGCTAACCGTAGCCAAATACACCCCCGGCTGCTGTGTGGTTGCGCCTTTGCTGGTCGACGTCGCCGATGGAATCACAATTTGGAAGGTGACCTTATAATCTTTGCCGTTCGAAGCCAGGTCGATCCCGATCCCGCTGACGATGGCCAGCTTGTTTAATTCACGGCTGTTCCAGCACCCGGACAGGGTGGAGGATGTCGCTGCCGCAAGAACGATACATAGAATAAGGCGCTTAATTCTCACTTGAAGAATTCCCTCCGCTTCGCTCCGGATTGCTGATGGATTTCGTACGGCGCGAATTCCGCATGAAATACAGAGGCGCTCGGAAAATCGTATCCTTCTGGTCCTTGGCGATAAATGGAGCGAACGGTGACATAAACGGTGTTCCCAGCGAGTTAAGGCTGCACAAATGAGCGGTCAGGATCAGCGCCATGATCGTAATGCCGTAAAGTCCCATGAATGCGGCCATGAAGATAATCACGAAGCGGAGCATCCGGATGGATAGCGCCATGTTAAAAGCCGGCATCGCGAAGCTGGAAATCCCCGTGAGCGATACGACAATGACCATAGCGGGAGAGACGATCCCGGCTTCCACCGCTGCCTGACCCAGCACAAGCCCGCCGATAATCGAAACGGTCTGACCGATGGTGGAAGGCAGGCGAATCCCGGCTTCCCGGATGATCTCGAATGTGACTTCCATCAGAAGAGCTTCGATAAAGGTTGGAAAAGGCACACCCTCGCGCTGTGACGCCAGATTGATCAGCAGAGGAGTGGGAATCATCTCCTGATGAAAATTCAGGGCGGCCACGAACAAGGCGGGGCCAAACATGGAAATAATCAGGCAGATCAATCGTAAAATCCGGATCAGCGTCGAGAAATCAAACCGTTGGTAATAGTCCTCGACCGTATGAAGAAACATAAAAAAGCTGGAGGGTGCGATCAGCACAAAAGGTGTGCCGTCCACGAACACCGCAATCCGTCCATCAAGCAAATTACCAGCTACACTGTCCGGACGCTCTGTATTGTACAAGGTGGGGAAGGGGGTATACTTCTTCTGCTCAATTAACTGTTCGATATAACCAGACTCCAGTATGGAGTCAATCCGTATCTCCTGAAGCCTCTTTCGAAGCTCATTAATTTTGTTCTCGTCTGCAAGGCTGTGCACATACATCATGGTGACGGTCGTCTGCGTCACGCGGCCGATCTGAAAGCTCTCTGTCCACAGATCCCGGCTCTTAATTCTTCTCCGGACCAAGGCGATATTCGTCCCGATCGTTTCGGAGAACGACTCCTTAGAGCCCCGGATGGACACCTGGGTGGCAGCTTCCGATATGGGACGGGTCTCGCCTCCGCTCATCTCAGCTCCAATCCCCCGGTCCAGCCCGTCGATAACAACGACTGTACAGCCGGACAGAAGCGTGTTATACAGACTGTCCCAATCTTTAATTTCTATCTGCTTGGACATACTGATTGCCTTCTCCTGGGCAAAAGACAAAAAAAGCCCTGCTATCGGCATTCCATCGCCGGACTCTGCGCTGCTGTTAAACGACGTCAAATGACTGACGAAGCTGTCTGCCAGCGCCTTGTCCACAATCCCATCGATGTAGACGGCGCCTATTTGCAGGTCTGCTCCGGCAAGCTTAATCGTGCGGATGGTCAAGTCGGAACTGCCGCCCAAATCTTGCCGGATCCGGTTCATATTTTCCTCAAGAGAGGAGGAGAGAGGGGAGTTCTGTGTCCCGGTGCTTGCGGACGCAGCTGATTGATTTTGAGATTGTCGCCGGGTAGGCATTGCGCACACCTCCTGTCTAATACTCTTTGCGCGCAATTCCTTTTTTATACAGATGAGTGGAGGAGTGCATACAACTACACGTTGATAAGCATAAAAAAATCCTTTCGAACGCTAGGGTTCGAAAGGACTTGTCCGGTCTTGGCTGAACGGTTAATTATTATTTTGCCGCTGCGCTGGCTGCAGGAGCGGAAGAGGAAGCAGGAGCTGCAGAAGCTTCCGCTTTCTTGGCGTCTGTCAGCGTATTGGTGATCTTGGCTCCCTTGGTCAGATCCTGCATCCAAGTGGAGGACATTTCGGAGATTTTCTGGGTGATCAGCGTCTCGCGAATCTTGTCCTTGGAGTTCTCAAGTGTCGGTGTAACGGCATCCTTATGGTCGGTTACCTTAATAATGTGATAACCGTATTCCGTCTTGACCGGTTCGCTGATTTCTCCGACCTTCATCTTGAACGCGGTATCCGAAAATTCAGCCACCATGTCGCCTTTCTTGAAGAAGTCGAGGTCCCCGCCTTTATCCTTGGAGCCTGTATCGGAGGATTTCTCCTTCGCCAGAGTGGCGAAGTCTGCGCCTTCTTTCAGCTGCTTCTCGATGGCGTCGGCTTCTTCTTTGGTTGCTACCAGGATGTGGGAAGCGCGAACTTCTTCTTCGCTGCCGAGCGAAGCTTTGTTCTCGTCATAGTATTTCTTGATATCGTCGTCGGTGACGGTTACTTTTGGCTCGAGCAGCTTGCGGATTTTGACCTGCAGAGGCATTTGCTCCTTCAAGTCGTCCATCGTCATGCCGCTTTGGGACAGAGCGCTTTCGAGGCCGGACTCGCCGCCGAACTGTTCCTGAAGATCTTTGATTTCGGCCTGAATGTCGGCGTCGCTAACCGTAACTTTGTTCCGATCGGCTTCCTGGTCAACCAGTTCCTGCGTAATCATCGATTGCAGTGTGGATTCGCCGCCTGCTTTGACCAGCTTGTCATACAGCTCATTCTTCGTAATATCCTTACCGTTGACCGTTGCGACCGGAGTATCGCCGTCAGCTTTCTGGAATGGTGGCTTGATCAGTACAATAATCAGCGCAACCACCAGAACGACAGAGGCGATCATCCATGCATTGACGCTGCGGGGACGTGCCGGAACGCCTGCGGGCTGTTCACCGGCTCTGTCCATCACGGGGATTACCTCTTTTGTGTTATCGACTTCGGCGACCTCCGCGTCCGTCGTGTTGTTCCTTTGTTCGTTCTCGTCAAACTTCTTTTCGTCCATTGCTACTATGACTCCCTTCAATTATAGGTGATGCCTGTCTTCAATCACTTTACCAGAAAAAATGCCACTAAACCTTAAGAGAGCATAAAAAATGCGCTTTCTTTGTAAAGGAAGGCTTCAAAACACGGCAAAAGGCCGGAAAACACGGATTTCCATGTCTTCCGGCCTTTTGCCGTTTCGAAGTCTGTAACCGCTTTAGGAAATACGGGTGTTGAGCAGTTGGCGGATATGATCCTGCTTTCTTCTTGGAATTCGTACCCGTTTGGCGTACCAGCTCTTGTCTCCAAAATACACGCAGTCATCTTCGACGGAAGTGACTTTGTTCAAATTAATGTACACGCCGCCTTGTACATGATAGTAGCTCGAAGATTGCAGCAACCGGTTTAGCTGTTCGGCAGACATTCTCTTTTTAATGTTGTAGTTTCTGCCGTGAAAAATGACCAGGTCGTGATCTCCGACCTTAAAGAACAGAACGTCCGTTTCCACCTCGAAGTCCTCATATACATTTCTGGCTTCCAGTAGAATGCTGCTCATTCCTGTTCCCCCTTATAAATATTTTAATGTTATGTTAGCGCTTTCATTATAACACAGCAATCAGGAGTTGAAAAGACTTATTTTTAAACTATTTTTGACTTTTCGAATGTCGGATTTGTCATTGACGGTGAAAAACTGTACATTAAATAAGAATCACGGAACATATGCCATACTGCAGTTCCGGCAAGATACCGAGGAGGAGAGAGAAATGAACAATACTGCAGAGCTGCTGTTGCTAGTGGGTTCCTACTCCCCATCCGACAAGGATGGAATTCATGTATACCGTTTTGAAGCAGAGGGCGGGGGGAAGCTTGAACGGCTTAGCGGAACGGACGGCATTGCGAATCCGACGTTTCTGAATGTCGACGCTGGCGCCAAGCGCCTTTACGCCATAGGGGAATGTGTAAATTCCGATGGAGTTAAAGAAGGAGAAGTTGCTGCTTATTCGATTGATGTTAAGTCCGGAACACTCGGGGAATTGAGCCGTACGGGTACGATGAAGGCTGAGAACGGAGTCCAGACGACGACCTGTCACATCAACCGGGATTCATCAAGCCGGTTTCTAACCGTTGTGAGCTATCATGGAGGCAAGATTGGCATTGTCGAGCTTGACGATGAAGGTCGTACGGTCAAGCTGACCGACACAGCCCTTCATGCAGGCCACGGAGCCGACCCTGTACGCCAGGACCGGCCTCATCCGCACTGCGCCATATTCAGTCCAGACGAACGCTACTTGTTCGTATGCGATCTTGGTCTCGATCTGATTCGAGGCTACCGGGTGGACCGGGATACGCTCAAGCTTGAGCTGCATGGCGACACGAAGCTTCATCCGGGCGCGGGACCTCGGCATTTCACGTTTCATCCGGACGGGCATTCCGCTTATGTCATCAACGAAGTCGATTCGACAATCACCGCTTTTACATACGACGCCCAGAAAGGTCAGTTGACGTTGGCGGAGACTTATCCGGCTCTTCCATCAGACTTTAAAGACGAGAACACCTGCGGCGAAATCACGCTATCTCCCGACGGCCGGTTTCTGTACGGCTCCAACCGCGGTCATGACAGCATCGTCGTGTATGAAGTGAAAGGTCCGGCTAAGCTCGAATATGTGGAGCATGTTTCGACCCACGGAGGCCATCCCCGGCACTTTGCACTGACACCGGACGGAGCCTACCTGATCTGCGCCAACCGGGACGGCAACAACCTTGTCGTCTTTAGTAGAAATGCCGCGAGCGGCAGACTGGCTTACACCGGTGTCGAAGCCGAGGTATCCAAACCGGTCTGTGTCAAACCGGTCGAGATCCGGGCGTAAATTAATCGCGGAATCGTCTGTCGCTTAACGAAGCGACACCGGTTTGAACGGAACGATGGTTGAGACGGCCGATTTGAACAGAACATTTTGTCTGCCGTCATTCTGCCCTTGAAGTGTAAGGGTGTAAGCGTCATAGGAGGTCATGATTCCCTGAATTTTGACCCCGTTGGTGGTGAAGATGGTTAACGGTACTTTGTTTTGAACGAATTGGCTCAGCATGCGCTCCTGAAGCTTTTGATTTTCCACTTTGGCAGCACTCCAGTTTTTTGGGATGAGTAACTGCATCAAGTATAGCATGGAACAGGGACATACCGGAAACGGTCTCCCTCTTCCTTGCATTACATAGGAGGATAGTAAGAATGATTTGGGGCCGCAGGTCTAGAGGTTTCAAGCTGTTTCTTTTGTTTACAGGCATTTTCGGGGTTATCGCTTTGATGGTAGCCTACAATCTGACAAAGTCGTGGGATGCGTGGATCATTTCCGCCGTTCAATCCGCCGAATCGCCTGGTTTGACGTCTCTGGCCAAGGTTTTGTCACTGGTCGGCTCGTCGAAAATTGTGGTTCCGCTTTCGTTAGCTATTATAGTCGCGCTGTTTCTGCTGTTCAGACACCGGCTTGAATTGGTGCTGTTTCTCTGGACAGGCGCAACTTCCCACCTGCTGAACAGTGTTCTGAAAAGTCTGTTTCACCGCGAGCGCCCCAATATCCATCGGATCATCGAAGAGGCCGGCTTCAGCTTTCCAAGCGGACACTCGATGGCGGCATTTACCGTATACGGGACGCTCACATTTTTGCTGTGGCGGCATATCCCCTCCAGAACCGGCCGCGTTCTGCTGGTGTTCGTCTGCTTCCTGTTGACGGCAGCGATCGGATGGAGCCGGATATATCTCGGCGTCCATTATCCCAGTGATGTTATCGGAGGCTACGCTGCAAGCTGCGCCTGGCTGATGCTGTCCATCGTTCTGTTCGAGACCTGGAGGAGCGCTCTGAACAAACGCCAATCGAACAAGAAGGCCGCCTGAAGGAGGATAACTTCCTCCCGGTGAGCCTGGGCAGCGCAAACAGCCGGACGCGCCTTAAGGGCGATGTCCGGCTGAAACTAAGCTGGCCCTGTACTAATTCTGATGCGTGCCCGGGCTTTGGAGCCGGTCATGTCCGAACTCGGCGCATTTCAGGTTGATCTTGGCCTTGAGCATAGCGGGCAGGCCCGCCTTGATTTTGGTGCCTTCTTCACGGGTGAGCCGTCCTACGGCTACAGCCTCGTCGATCCGGGCACCTGCTTTCTCGGTCAGCTTCTGTACATACTGTTCCTCGCTCCAGCCCTTTTTCTCTTTGGCGATTTCGGCGAGGCTTTTGCCTGATTTAAGAGCCTGGTGCAGCTCCTGGCCTTCCATTCCGAACAGCCCGGCGCTTTCACGGAAGATGAAATGCCCTTTGCCCCGATGTTTCTCCGGCTGCTTGGAGTCATCCCGCGAATCCGCAGGGGCGAACGCCGCATTAGATGTCTGTCCGGCCTGAGACTCCGGACAAGCTGAGGCAGACGCCTCCGCCGACAGCGCGATACAGAGGGCAGCCGAAAGAACGGCCGCTTTCACTATTAGTGGCTTCATGGATGTCACCTCTTTTCCGTCAGGAATTGGACTGCATCCTACAGTATTTCCAGATAATCGGAAAGAAACGCGGGTAATAATATAGAACCAGATGCGATATGTTCCGGCATTATAGGATAAGGAGAGGATGAGCCTTGAATTTTGGCGCACGCGTACTAAAAACGGGACTTGCTGTCACGCTTGCCCTATATGTGGCCGCGCTGCTGAAATTCCCTTCGTCCACGGGGGCGGGAATTGCGGCAATCTTTGCGATGCAGCCCTCCATATACCGTTCCTGGCGCCATTTTCTGGATCAGGTCCAGACCAGCACGATCGGTGCCATCATCGCTCTTGGCGGAGGGATGCTGCTGTCCAGCCAGCCCATCGCCATCGGCATCGTATGTATTCTGGTGATTATGCTGAGCATGAAGATGAAACGCTCGGATACCATCGGACTGACGCTCGTCACCGTCATATCCGTGATGGAAGCCTCGGGCCAGTGGCAGTTCGCGCTGAACCGGTTCCTCGTTCTGATGACGGGCATAGTCTCGGCTTTTGTCATCAATATACTGGTATTCCCGCCCAAGCCGCGCAAGCAGTACATCAATCAGATTGAAAATGTGTTCAGCAGCTTGTCCCTGCTCATGAGGACGGCTGTATCACATGAAATGAAGGAGAGCGTGTTCAGGGACGAGAAGAATGCGCTTGAAGGCTCGATTCGCTCTTTGGCGGATAAATACGCTTTGTTCGAAGAAGAACAGAAGAAGCTGCTGCGTCCCAAGTACAGCCAGACAAGGGAACTGGTTGTCTACAAGAACATGCTGGCATCGCTGCAGAAGGGCTTTGAGGTGCTGGATGCGGTGGACCGGCATTATTTCCAGGCTGAGCGGGGCGATGATACCGACGAAGAGTTTGACCGGCATTTGGAGCTGCTGATCCGGTATCATGAGCATATCCTGCTGAAGTTTCAGAACAAGATCAAGCCGGGACTGAACGATACCGATCCGCTCGGCGAAGACAATGACCGGTTCCTGGAATCGGTTGTTATGGGCTACCAGCCGGGCAACACGAGCCGGTTGAGGCTGGCGGTTATTGCGGGGGCGGTGTATGATTACGGCTATCAGCTGGAAAGGCTGGACCGGGTCGCTGAGCAGATCAACCGGTCCGCGGACGATAAAAAGGACGATAAAAAATAGGGCAGGAAAAGCCAACAAAAAATCCGGTTCCGCGAAGGAACCGGATTGTTATATTTCATAAGGAGTTCAGTGTCAATACTTGATCTGACAGGCGATAATTGATAAAATTGAAAAATGCCACATCAATAAAACTCAAAAAAACATAGTAACTCTAATATATTTTATCATGAATGAATTATAGTGTCAACCTATAAAAGGGGATGAATTTCGTGTCCAATCAAGAGGCTGAATGGAAGGCAGAACAGAAAAGAGTAGACGGGGTAACCGGGCTTCTGAAAAAACACATAAGGGCGCTGTCGGAGGAGCTTGGGCTGCACCGGAGCGACGTTGTCGAGCTGCGGAAGGATTTCTGGGAAGAGGTCACCGTCAACTTCAGTAGCCCGGACGATCTCGGCGAGACATCGACCAGCCTGCGGCAGCAGGCCCAGGTGCTCAACGAGCGCGAACGCCATCACCTGCAGTCCAGCAAGGCGCTGAAGAAATACAGGAAGCTGGTGGTTTCGCCCTACTTCGGGCGCATTGATTTCGCTGAAGCGCCGGACGGAGAGACCGAGCAGATCTATCTTGGCATTGGCTCGCTGATGGAGGATGACGGGAATTTCTTGGTCTACGACTGGCGGGCGCCGATCTCCAGTCTGTATTATGACGGAGCTCCGGGAACCTCCTCCTTCGAAACACCGGCTGGAACGGTCAACGGCGAGATGAGCCTGAAGCGGCAGTTCGTCATCGAGGATGGGGTGATCGAAGTTATGTTCGACACCGGGGTGACGATTGGTGACGAACTGCTGCAGCAGGTGCTCAGCCACAGTGCGGACGACCGGATGAAATCCATTGTCGCGACAATCCAGAAAGAGCAGAACGCCATTATCCGAAACGACCGGAGCCGGATGCTCGTCGTACAGGGAGCGGCCGGAAGCGGGAAGACATCGGCTGCCCTGCAGCGCGTTGCCTATCTGCTCTATAAATACAGAGACAATCTGCAGGCCGATCAGGTGCTGCTGTTCTCGCCGAACCCGCTGTTCAACAGCTACGTGTCTACCGTACTGCCAGAGCTCGGAGAAGACAACATGCAGCAGACCACGTTCCAGATGTATCTGGAGCACCGGCTGGGCCAGGAATTTCAGCTGGAGGACGTATTCAGCCAGACAGAGACGCTGCTGAACAGCCCGGAAGGCCCCGAGATTGATGCGCGGCGAGACGGGATTGCCTATAAGTCCTCTGTAGGCTTCCTCGACGCCATTCGCCGGTACGCGACCCGGCTTGAGGCGGAGGGGATGCTGTTCAAGCCGCTGACCTTTCAGGGGCGTGCGATCGTGGGCAAGGAGGAGATGGAGCGGCAGTTCTACAGCTATGATCCTGCGATCCGGCTCGCGAACCGGATTGAGCTTATGAAAGGCTGGCTGCTGAAAAAGGTCGCCGAATTCAGCCACAGCGAGCGGAGCGCCGCCTGGGTCGAGGATCAGATGGAAGTAATGGATACGGACGAGTACCACCGCGCCTATCAAATGATGCGGCGCAAGCAGCGGGGCAAGAAAGAGACCTTCGACGATTTCGACACCGAGAAGGAAATGCTGGCCCGGTATATCGTCAGCCAGCGGCTGAAGCCGCTTCGGGGCTGGATCAAGCGCAACCGGTTCGTGGATGCCAAGGGGCTGTATTCCCGCCTCTTCCAGGACCGTGATCTGCTGGAGGAGTTGAATGAGGGAATATCGCTTCCGGACAGCTGGGGCTCCGTCTGCCGGCAGACAATGGACGCTCTATCCGAAGGCTCTCTGGCGTATGAAGACGCCACTCCATTTCTGTACCTGAAGGAGCTAAGCCAGGGCTTCCATACCAATACAGCGATCCGTTACGTATTCGTAGACGAAGTACAGGACTACTCCCCGTTCCAGCTTGAGTTTCTCCGCCGTCTGTTCCCGAGGGCCAAGATGACGGTGCTCGGCGATCTTAACCAGGCCATCTATGCCCAGGGCGAAGCGCTTGGGGAACTCGGCGGTCTCGTCAGCATTTACGGAGAAGAGAATACGGAAGTGGTCTCCCTGACCCGCAGCTACCGCTCCACCTACGAGATCGTGCAATTTACCCGGTCGATGATTCCGGGGGGCGAACGAATTGTACCGTTCAACCGGCAAGGCGAGGCACCGCTTGTCCGTCAGGTCGGCGGAGGCGATGAGCTTCTGGCCGAGGTGGAAGCCGATATCCGGAATTTGCATGCCCAGGGCTATCACTATGCTGCAGTCATCTGCAAAACGGCGGAGGAAAGCGCAAGGGTGCATGCCCTGCTCAAGGAACGGCTTGACGTTCAGCTCGTAACCAAGGATACGCCGAACTTCCAGAAAGGGACGCTTGTCCTGCCGGCCTATCTGGCCAAAGGGGTCGAGTTCGATGCCGTCATCATCTATGACGGTTCGGAGGAGCGCTACAGCCGGGAGAGCGAGCGCAAGCTGTTCTATACGGCCTGCACGCGCGCCATGCACGTTCTGCATATTTTTTCACATGGAACGCCAAGCCGTTTTATTCCCGTTACCGCTCCTGAAGAGGGAGTACACGTCAAATCGCTGCAATAGCTGCCGGTGCACAATAGCGAACCAAACTCACTGCGCTGCGGCCAGAATCGAAAATAGCCTTCTCCGATCTGCGGGGAAGGCTTTTCTATAGCTATGCCATGCATAATCGGCCCGCCAGGACCACATTATAGAGGTGCCGTGTACTTCTTGCTAAAGGTGGGCCGTTCATGAATACCAAAAAATGGGACATGCTGGCGCTTGCCTCAATTCCACTGATCATGACGCTTGGCAATTCCATGCTGCTTCCGGTGCTGCCGCAAATTGCCCGTGAGCTGTCCATCAGCTCATTTCAGGTCAGTATGATCATCACTATCTATGGAGTCGTAGCCATTATTATGATTCCGGTCGCAGGTTACTTATCGGACCGTTTCGGCCGAAAGGCGGTTATCCTGCCCGCATTGATCATCGCTGCGCTTGGCGGAGCCGTCTCGGCGGCCGCGGCGTGGCTGATGAGCGGAACATCCGCTTACTGGACGATTCTGGGAGGGCGGCTGCTGCAGGGAATCGGCGCGGCGGGCGCTTTTCCCATTGTGATTCCGTTCGTTGGAGATCTGTTCGAGGATGAAGAGGAGGTCAGCCGAAGTCTGGGACTGATTGAAACCTCCAACACCTTCGGCAAAGTGCTGAGCCCGATCCTGGGCGCTTTTTTGGGCGCGATCCTGTGGTATCTTCCTTTTATCACCATACCGGTCCTGTGCCTGATTTCATTCCTGCTTGTTCTGTTTCTGGTAAAAAGCCCCCGGAGCTTATCCAAGAGCAGCTCGACGGTTCACGAGTTCCTCTCGGGAATTCGGGATATTCTCCGGCAAAAAGGGCGCTGGCTATACGCGATCTTCGCAGTCGGGTGCATCTGCATGTTCGTCACATTCGGCGTGCTGTTCTATCTGTCCGAGATTTTGGAGCTCAAATACGGCTTGCGGGGTTCGCTGAAGGGACTGGTGCTAGCTATTCCGCTGGCGCTTTTGTGTCTTGCATCCTATGGTGCAGGCAAGCTTATCGGCAACAACAAAAAAAGAATGAAATGGCTCGGTTTTGGCGGTATGTCGCTGCTGACGGCGGCGATGGCTGCAGCCGGTTTCTTCAAGGGGATTGCCGTGATTGTCGGACTTCTCGGAGCGGGAGGGGTCGGAATCGGAATCGCGCTGCCCTGCCTGGATGCTCTGATCACGGAAGGGATTGACAAGGAGAACCGGGGAACCATCACCTCGCTGTACAGCAGCATGCGGTTTATCGGCGTCTCGCTCGGCCCGCCGGTCGTATCGCTGCTGATGAATGCCGGGCGCTGGGCGCTGTTCGGCACAATGACGGGCGCGGGCGCGGCCGGTCTGCTGCTGACGCTGTTCGCCATCAAACCGAGCGAGGGAAGTAAGGACGAGAACAATGGTAACGGGGAAGCGCGGAAGAAGCCGGAATTTCAAGCGGGGACCGCTGCGCCTGGGGGCGGCCTTCGCCGCAAAGGGCGGGCGCCGGGTTAATCTTCATACGGCTCGCCGGTGTTTCTCCGGATGGTGTCTAGCATGAACCGAAGTTCACGAAGCTGGCTCTCTGAAAGGCCGGCGAAGGCGGAAATGAGATGCTGCTGCTCAACGGGTCTTGTTGCGGCCAGAAGAGCCTGGCCTTCGGCGGTTGCGTTCAGCAGATACGCTCTGCGGTCGGTTGCCGACACGGTCTTGGTAATCAGGCCTTTCTTCTCCAGCAGCTCGACAATCCGTGCGGTGGTGGGCTGGTCCTTGTCGACATGCGAGGCGATCGCCTTCTGATTGATATCGGGATAGCTGACAATGGTGTAGAGGACGGTCCACTGCTCGGGGGTTATGCCGTAGGGCTTGAGCTCACGGGCGTAATGGGTGGACAGCCGCCGGTAGGCGGAGCCGATCAGAAATCCAAGGGACTGGTCCAGAGTGGGTGTTGTCATTTCAGTTGCTCCTTTGCTTGTGGTTGCCTGTATGAAGCTGTATGTAACATGGTAGGGGAAACCTGAAGACATTTCAAGCGGGGCAAGGCAGCTTCTCTTCATATCCATAATAAAAAGCTCTTGTTCCCAAAAAAAGGAACAAGAGCTGTGCCGCGTCCGGCATTTGTCTCTTCTGCGTGAAGTCGGTGCATCTGCCGGCTGGCGCTGATTAAGCCTGCTTGGTAACCTGCGGAACCTTCTCCCAGTCCTTCAGGAAGCGTTCGATACCGTTGTCGGTCAGCGGATGCTTCCACAGAGTCGGCAGCAGGGAGCCCGGGATAGTAGCGATGTGGGCGCCTGCAAGGGCGGCTTGCTCTACATGGGCAATATTCCGGATGCTGGCGGCGATAATTTCGGATTTCAATCCATAGTTGGTCAGGATCGTCTTCAGATCCTTGATCAGCTTCATGCCGTCTACACCGATATCGTCAAGACGTCCGACGAACGGGCTGATGTAAGTAGCGCCCGCCTTGGCAGCCATCAGGCCTTGAGCAGCGGAGAAGATCAGGGTTACGTTGGTCTTGATGCCTTTCTTCGTCAGCTCATAGCAGGCTTCCAGGCCATCTTCGGTCATAGGCAGCTTGATTACGACGTTGGAGCCCCATTCAGCGATTTCCAGCGCTTCTTCGAGCATTTCGGCCGCTTTCAGGCCGATAACCTCGGCACTGACAGGACCGGGGACGATTTCAACGATTTCCTTGATGACATCCTTGAAGAGTCTGCCTTCCTTTGCGATAAGTGACGGGTTCGTCGTTACGCCGTCAACCAGTCCGAGACGCGTGATGCGTTTGATTTCTTCAATGTTGCCAGTATCCAAGAAAAACTTCATTCCTGTATCCTCCTCTGGTTTTCACAAATGTTCTAGCAGTTGGACAATTCCATTATGAAACAATGGTATCGAAGATTCAACTGTTAATTTGATTATTTCAAAATAACTTTTATAATTCGCGTCAGAAGGCCGATTAACATGGCCTCCGGCGAAAAAATCCCGAAGGTGCATTCCATAAGCGGGGCCTGTCATGTTAAGATATAGGCGGCTTGCTTAATCCGGGATGGAGGCCGTTTCAGGCGTGATATTTGCCCTGCGGCTCATTGAGCACCCATTCCAGCATGAGGATCATATCCTCAATCCGCTCCTTTTGCGAGAGCAGGCTGCTGAGCAGCGGGTCCTGGCCGGCTAGCGGCTCGATCCGCGAATCCAGAGACCGCCGCTGAAGAGTTAACTCGTTGATTTTCGATTTAATTTGATTTTCGGTTCTCATTTCGTCTTTTCCTCCCGGAAGCAATGGGTTTAAGGTCATGATGTTCTCATTATAACGGCTAATAGGGGTGCAACCAAATGAATATGAAACGGCTTGCTGCCGAAGCGGCGGTTGATTATGTAAAAGACGGCATGAAAGTGGGTCTAGGCACGGGTTCTACAGCGTACTTTGCGATCAACAAGCTGGGTGAACGGGTCAAGGAAGGACTCCAAATTACGGCGGTTGCGACCTCGGTCGCTTCCGAACAGCAGGCCCGCGAGCTGGGCATTCCGCTCGTCCCGTTTGCGCAAGTCGACCGCCTGGATCTGACCATCGACGGAGCCGATGAGCTGGACGACAGTCTGCGGTTGATCAAGGGCGGCGGCGGCGCCCTGCTGCGCGAGAAGATCGTCGCCATGGGCAGCGATCGGATGATCGTCGTGGCGGACGAGAGCAAGGCGGTCCGGACACTGGGCAAGTTCCCGCTGCCGGTCGAAATTGTGCCGTTCGCCTGGGAGTGGACGCTTAAGGATATTCTCAAGCTGGGCTGTGAGGCGGAGCTTCGACGCGAAGGCAGCGAGCTGTACAAGACGGACAATGGCAATTACATTGCGGACTGCCGCTTCGGCGCCATTGAAGATCCGGCTGCGGTAGCGGCAGCGCTGCAGGCTCTTCCGGGAGTCGTGGAGCATGGCTTGTTCATCGGGATTGCCAATATGGCAATTGTGGGCAAAAGCGACGGTACAATTGACATCATTACAGCCAAGGAGAAGGCTTGATAACGAACAAGCTTCGGTCCCGGCTGACACAGGAACGCCGGGACAGACCGGAACGCTCGGTCGCCGCTGCCGTGTGCCTAGTGCTGTATGCCGCCTGCCTGATCTACTGGATGTTCTTCGGATTCGGAAGAAGCGTGCATCTGGCCATGGATGAACCGCTGAGCTATAATCTGGTTCCGTTCAGCACAATCCGGCTGTATCTTAGAGCGGCAGCGTGGCTTCCTCCGCAGATTGTGGCGGTTAACCTTCTGGGGAACGTTGCGGTATTCGTGCCCTTAGGCATGCTGCTTCCGCCATCATGCAGGATGAGGTCGCTGCTTGAACTGATGCTGTGGTTCATTCCCGGGATCTTTCTCGTGGAGATCCTGCAGATGCTGCTGCGGGCAGGAAGCTTTGATGTGGATGACATCATTTTAAACGGGCTTGGGGTATGGATCGGCTACGGATTGCTGAGGCTGTGCTCCCGGTTCTTTCGAAAGAGCGGGTGAATGAAACAATGCTAACCGATTTGAAATCTAGATTTGATACAGCCGAAATCGCGGAGCTGATGTCCTATGCGGTCGCGGGAGATCCATCGGCACTTGAGCATGCGGCGCTGGAATACCAGCAGAATTCCGGGCTGGAACTCTTCGGCTGGGAGGATGACGGGCTGGTCGTCGGACTGGTCGGCTTCGAGGAGACGGAAGACGGCTCGCTGGAACTGCGGCATATTGCCGTTCTTCCGGAGAACCGCGGGAAAGGCTATGCGCGCGGCATGATTCTGGAGCTGATGACACAGCGGAATCCCCGCTATGTCGTGGCGGAGACTACCGATGAATCGACGGCCGATTTCTATCGCGCACTGGGCTTCATGGTCTATTCGCTTGGCGACGGTCCGAACGGAGCCGAAGTGCTCCGCTGCGTCTATGAGGTAGAGGAGCCGGAAGAGGATTAAGCTGGCGGCGTTCTTGGCGATGCTATTTGTTGAAGAAGTACAGTACAGAGTGTCTGACCGCCGTTTGGCGGCTGCGGGCACTCTTTTATTTTCTCGGAGACGGATGTTGATCCTAGCGTTAACAATGGTTGGAACTCAGGTTTTCTGCAAACCTGAGAAGTATTACATCTCGTTTCTTGACAACACGGGGCAGATGAAATATAGTTTTACAGTGAAATAGTTCTATACACGAACTAAATGAGAGGGAGAACGCATCAAATGAACAACGAGACTGCACAGTTGATTAATCGCTACTTGGATGCCTATCAGATTGTCACGCGGAGAGTCGGCGCACGGATCAGGGAGGGCATCGCGGAGGGGCTTACCAGCGACCAATTTACGATTCTCCGGCTGATTCACGGACAGGAGAAATGTACGTCCACCTTTCTGGCAGAAGCTTGCTGTGTGGGCAAAAGCTCTATCACCGCGATCGTCAACCGGCTTGTGGAGGCTGGGCTCATTGATCGCACAAGGGACGAGAACGACCGCAGACAGGTCTATTTGACCATCAGCAGTCTGGGCAGCCAAGTGTTCGATGAAGCGAATCAGAACGTGTCGGAGATCCTCACTCCATACTTGCTGCATTTTGATGAAGATCAGATCGAGCTGTTTATTTCCATGTTCGAGAAGCTGGCGGATCTGATGAAGGAATCAGGAGGTCAAGAAGAATGAAGACGATTTTGAAAGCAAGATGGGCCATTATCGCCATATGGCTGGCGGCGGCAGTTATATTGGTCATGACGGCTCCATCCTTCTCGGATCTGGTTCGGGAGAAAGGGCAAATTTCCGTTCCGGACGGATATTCCTCTTCCAGAGCCTCGGAGATCCTGAAGGAGGTTGAAGGAGCGAAGGGCGGCGATAGCCTCAAGCAGGTTGCGCTCGTCTTTAACAACCCCAAAGGCATAGGCGAGAAGGAGACGGAGAGCGTCAAGCAGGGCGTCGAGAAGTTAAGCGCGAACAAGGATGAGCTGAACCTGGACAGCATCACCGATCCTTTTTCCCAAGAGACGCTTAAGGATACGCTGATCGCCAAAGACGGCAAGACGATAATGGTTGCGCTGTCGGTCAAGGGCGGGGAGGACAACGTCAAGAATTTGCCGGATAAAGTTGAACCGCTTCTGAAAGACGTTGACGCCGACCACTATTTGACAAGCGAAGGACTGATCAACGAGGACACCATTCTCAGCTCGGAAGCCGGTCTGAAGAAATCCGAGTATATTACGGTCGTCTTCATTCTTCTCATTCTGTTCGTCGTGTTCCGCTCGTTCGTGGCGCCTTTCGTGCCGCTGCTGACGGTCGGTATCAGCTATATCGTATCGCAGTCCGTTGTAGCGTTCCTGGTGGACCGCTTCGAGTTCCCGCTGTCGACCTTTACACAAATCTTCATGGTGGCCGTCATGTTCGGGATCGGGACAGATTATTGCATTCTGCTGATCAGCCGGTTCAAGGAAGAGCTGGCGCATACGGATGATACGAAGACAGCGATCCTGGAAACCTATCGCAAAGCAGGGGGGACTGTATTCTATTCCGGGCTTGCCGTGTTTGTCGGCTTCCTGGCAATCGGCCTGTCAAAATTCATGCTGTACCGTTCAGGCGTTGCCGTTGCTGTAGGGATCGCGGTGATGCTGCTGGCTCTGGTTACGGTCGTCCCGTTCTTTATGGCTGTGCTGGGCAAGAAGCTGTTCTGGCCTTCCAAAGGCAAGCTGGAGCACAGCGAGAGCCGGATCTGGGGCGTCGCAGGCTCCTTCTCGCTGAAGAGACCTTGGGCGGCGCTGCTTATCGTAGCCGTGATTGTCGTACCGTTCCTGCTGACTTATTCCGGCAAGCTGTCGTTCAACAGTTTGGAGGAAATCGGCGACCGCTACGATTCGGTCAAGGGCTTCAACATCATATCGGACAGCTTCGGCCCGGGCGAATCGATGCCTGGCAAGATTGTGATCAAGAACGACGACAAGATGGACAATGCGGAGTATATGGGTCTTGCGGAAAAGATCAGCCGTGAGGTTCAAGGTGTTGACGGCGTCAAGACTGTGCGCAGCATGACCCGGCCGACCGGCGAGCTGATCAGCGACTTCCTGATCCCGTCACAGGTCGGAACCTTGTCCGAAGGGATCGGCAAGAGCACCGAGGGTCTCGACAAAATCCAAAGCGGATTGTCCGAGGCAAGCTCGCAGCTTAAGGCAAACGAGCCTAAGCTGAATCAAGCCGTATCTGGAGCGAAGCAGCTGACAGAAGGTACGGATGAGCTGAAATCAGGCATCGCTGCGCTTGGTGACGGACTGACGAAGATTCAGAAGGGCATCCAGAGCGGCTCCGCCGGAGCCGGCGAAATCAAGAGCGGCTTGCAGCAGGCCGCTGCAAGCGCAGAGCAGCTGAGCGCGGCGCACAAGAAGCTGCTTGCCGGTTACCAGCAGGCCGGTTCCGGCCTGAGCGCCCTTACTGGCGGGATAGGCCAGATTCAGGAACAGCTGTCCGGCGTATCAACGGCGCTGAGCGGACTCGGGGCCAATTTCACCGGATTGGAAGAGGGTCATCCCGAGCTCCTGCAGGATGCGAACTATCTGACCATCAAGGGAACGGTCACGAAGACCGGCGAGGGAGTGGGGCAACTGACCTCCGGCCTCGGCCAGATTTCGCAGCAGCTTGGCGGCGCGGCCAAGGGCATCGAGCAGGCCAACGCCGGCTATAAGCAGGCTGTCGCCGGCCAGGATGCGCTGGCTCAAGGACTTCAGAAGCTTGCTGCCGGTATCGGCCAGCTCCAGACCGGCCTGAATCAGGCCGCGAGCGGCCAAGGACAGATTATCAGCAAGATTCCATCCATCACGAACGGCCTTAACGAGCTTCAGGGCGGACAGAAGCAGCTCGCGGAGGGAGTCGGCCAGCTGACCGGCCAGATCGGGCAGCTGACGGATGGACTGAGTCAGAGCGCAGCGGGCTTGAAGCAGATTTCTACCGGCCTCGGATCGGCCCAGGATTATCTGGACCAGGTTCAAGCAGCAGGCAATGATGAGCTGAGCGGCTTCTTCATTCCGGCAGAGGCGCTCGAATCGAAAGATATCCAGAAGATCTTCGATACGTATCTGTCCGATGACAAGAAAGTGATGACACTGGATGTCGTCTTCCGCGACAATCCATACAGCACGGCCGCCATCGACAAGGTGGATGATATCCAGGCGGCGGTGGAACGTGCGGTCAAAGGCACGAAGCTGGAAAATGCGGAAGTGGCGATCAGCGGGGTAACGAGCACCTATCATGACCTACAGACGATCTCCAATCAAGACTATAAACGAACGGTTATGCTCATGCTGGGCGGCATCTTCCTGATTCTGATCTTCTTGCTACGCTCCATCGTGATGCCGATTTATCTCATATTGTCTCTGCTTCTAACTTACTATACAGCGATGGGCGTTACGGAAGCGATCTTTGTCCATCTGCTGGGCTATTCCGGCATTACGTGGACGACGCCGTTCTTCAGCTTCGTCATGCTGATCGCGCTGGGGATCGATTACAGCATCTTCCTCATGTCCCGGTTCAATGAGAACCAGAGCTGGGATGTTAAAGACGCGATTCTGCATGCGATGCGAAATATGGGAACCGTCATCCTGTCGGCGGTCATCATTCTGGGCGGCACCTTCGCCTCGATGATCCCGTCCGGCGTTCTCTCGATGATGCAGATCGCCAGCGTCGTTCTCTCCGGACTTGCGCTGTATGCGCTGCTGTTCCTGCCGTTCTTCGTTCCGGTTATGGTACGGATGTTCGGCCGCGCCAACTGGTGGCCGTTCAAGCCGAAGGAGAATGAAGAGTCCGGTCGGCATGGATTGAACCTGTAAGTTCGAATAAGCACGATAACTTCGAATAAGCATTAATACGATAAGCATCAGACGAATAAACATCAAAACGAATAAGCATCATAATCGGATAGGATTCGATCCGAATCCAACACACAGAGAGCCGCCTGGAATGGGCGGCTCTCTTTCTTGTGGTACGCGTTATTTCACACCGGGTATTCCAAGAGATTCGGTCCCGGTGAGCGGATACTTGTTGACTCTTATCTTAGGCCAGCCAGGAAGCTGCGCAGCGCCCAGCCCCGTTCCTGACGCTTCTTGTATTTCGGAAGAGAACGGTAGACAGCGACCGATTCCGAGAACGCCTGCTTGGCTTCCGCACTTTGGCCGAGCGCGCGGTATGTATTCCCGAGAAGATAATAAGCCTCGCTGGAGGAGGACTGGATATCTTGCAATTCCCGAAGATAGCGCAGCGCTCTATCGCGGTCCGAATGGCGGAAAGCCTCTGCCAGCCTTAAGTAGGGTCTGCCGTACTGCACCCTTGGATTGATCTCAAGTCCGCGAAGTATCTGCTGCTCGCCTTCCTCCAGCCGGTCCAGCCGAATGTTGGCATATCCTAGATCGGTCCAGTATTCGGCGGAGTGCTCATAGCGGTCTTCAATCTGCAGCAGCAGCTCTTGCGCTTCCCGATACTTCTTGCGTTCGGCAAGCAGCCTGGCGAGTTCGAATTTGGATGTGACATCATTGGGATTCAATGAAATCTGAGTCCGGAGCCTGGAGATTTGTCTGGCTCTGCGGAAGGGTCTTGTAACACTGGGGAAGATCCCCACATAACGGCGGTCCAGCACATACAGGATCGCCAGCAGAATGATCAGTGCGAGAAACGGATTGCCGACCAGATTCCACAATAGCACGAAAATGAAGATTTTACCCATGATACCCCTCCAACATATACTGTTGCCGGCCGACGGCGGCCGAACAATCATAAGAATTATAGCATTGTTTCGGTTCGGCAGAAAATGGAAGATTTCATAATGAAAAAGGGGGACGCCTGTCTTGGGACGGAGGGCGTACAATCCACGCTATTCCCGGTTCTCCCCGGTCCCATAAACACCCCTTAAACGGCCCCTTATTTCCTAGCAGTCAAGTGTGATTTATGACGATGGACTCAATTTTTACCGGGAATGCACAAAAACTGTTTAGGATTGGAAAGAAGGGGGTAAACGTTCTTAAGTTATCGGGTCCATGAAGGGCCTAATTCCAGGATTGAGGAGGCCGAAACACATGAATTTGTATGTACATAATCTTATGGCGTTCAATCAACAGAATTTCCGGCCTCATCCGGCCGTAATGGAGGCTAAGCGGGGCACGGCAGGCGAGGCCGGTCTCAGCTTTCAGGAGATCCTGAATGAGAAGATGAGCACAGGCAGACCGGAACTTAAGAACAGCAAATAATCGGCACAATAATGTGAAAAGGCCGGAACCCGGGTGAACTCGGGTATCCGGCCTTTGCCTGTTTAGGGGATAACTTCTTGTAGCGCTCACTGACTGAACCGGCCTGGGCCAAAGTCCGGACAGTGTTTTCGGCCCGAACTCTGCCGCGCGCCCGAAGTCGTCCGGGTCAGCGGACCTCGAAGAATTCGCAGTCCCGGCGCGAATAGTAGGTAAGGTCACTGACTCTTGATTGAATAATAATGTCACTGTCGGTGAACCGGACGACGGTCGCTCCTGAATTAACGAGATGATCGTCCTGGAATACCCGGACGGGAAGCTTCTTGTCCATCGCTTCCTGGAAATCCCGGTCGGTGATGAGCGGCCGGTTAATCGGCATGGTACATTCTCCTTTTTACCGTAATGATTGTTCTCTGGCTTAATATCAGAAGTATACCCCGCTTGCCTTGAAAACGAAATCACTTTTATACTGATTTTACTTCTTGAGGCGGGAGGCGATAGCAGGTGAAACTGAAGAGTAAGGTTGCGTTAATTCCCCTGGTTTTGCAATGGACACTGAATGCATCGCTTGTCGTACTGGCGGCCATACTGGTTGTGCTGCTTGGCAAGGAGACCTATCTGATCTTCGGCTTCATCAACGACGGTGGCCATCTGAACAAGCTGGAACTGCTGGAAGCGCTGCTGATCTACTTCCTGTACTTTGAGTTTATCGCGTTGATCATTAAATACTTCGAGGCTCACTATCATTTTCCGCTGCGTTATTTTGTCTATATCGGCATTACAGCCATCATCCGGCTGATTATTGTCGATCATGAGACCCCTATGGCTACGCTGCTCTATTCCGGAGCCATTCTGGTACTGGTCATTACACTCTATATCGCCAACAGCAAGCTGCTTAAGCGGGAGAGCTAGAGCAGACCGGCTGGCAACCAGTTTATTACCTTCACGGGCTGTCTTCAGGAGCCGATGCTCCTGACAAGGCGGCCCACTTTTTGAATATGGCATAATCCTTCTCCACCTGGTCTCCATAGGCCGCCGCCCAGCGTGAGATGAAGAAGGCGATCCCCTGATGGTCCTCGCCCATCGCCTTGGCGATTTCGCGCTCGCTGTGGTAGGGGAGAAGCCCGTCCGTCACATCGGAATCGGCTCTGGCATGCATTTTGGCCGTCAGACGGGCCATGAGCGTCAAGGTCTTCTCCATATCTTCCGGCGATTCCAGATCGGTAAGGCGGAGTCTTTTTTTATATGGAGAACGTTCCCGGACGTAGAAGTGCTGCTCTCCGATAGTCAGATATCCGAGATAAGGGTCGGCCTTGTGGTGCATGGCCTGCTGCGTCGCTGTCACCCGCTTGCCCTGATGCCCGAAATAGTTCCAGAAAGATTCCGAATAGGGCAGGAAAAAGGCCGGGATCGGGACGCGGACCTCTTTGGCCTCCAGAACCGTATCTTCCGCTCCTCTGTGACCTTCGCCCTCTATCAGAATATAATAGCGTTTCAGTCCGATTGAAGCTGTGCCAGAGCCTTCTTTGACCGCCACATCCTTGATCACGTAGTCCTCCGGAGAAGAACTCCGCGAATTGAGGGTCTCCAGATAGGAAGGCCAGGCCTGCTCAAGCGCGGCTCGTTCCCCGGCTTCCGGCTCTCGCAGCTCGTCGTTCTCCAGAAAGATCCGGTCATCCTGTATGAAGGAGGTCACCTTCTCCAGAAAATGTCCGCCATGGCGCTTCTCCAGCTTGCGCAGCAGCTTTTTGACCGGCCCCTTGGCCTCGTCCTCGTTCACGACAAATTTACCAGGGTCCTCTTTGCCCCTGCAAAAATCAGTTATCTGCTCATAGTATTCGGCAATAAAGCCCTCAACGCATTTCCATTGCTCCTCCTGCGAATAACCCAGCTCCCGGCACACCAGCACAATGCTCACCGACATGCGGAGCAGATCATACAGATAAGAGCCGAGGCAGCCCTCGTCAAAGTCATTGACGTCATAGACTAGCTCACCGTCTTCATTCCGGAAGGCTCCGAAATTCTCGAAGTGGAGGTCGCCCTGAATCCAGGTCGGGCACTCGGGAGATGAATGAAAGGGGAAATACTGGCGCTGGCAGTCAAAGTAGAAGAGATAGGCGCTTCCCCGGAAAAAAGAGAAGGGGCTGAGACTCATTTTGGCGTATTTTTCAGCACGTTTGGCGTCGTCAAGCTTCATAAGATCACGGTCAAACTCCTCAAAAATAGAAATCAATGTATTCTTTCGCAGCTTCGTCCGGGTTCGAATGATGTTCTCGGTGATTTGTCTGTCGATCATGACATGCCCTCCCTTCATGTGATCCTTCTGTTCATCTATCGTAACCTGATCAGACTTGAATCGCAAAGCTGCGATCTGAGAGTATCTGTGTCCGTCATTCAAACGGCTTCGACCAGCAATCGATCCATGTAAAAAAAGCCGTGCCCGCTGCAATCAGCAGCGGTGCGCGGCTTGGTGTCGCATCCCGTGATTCTACTCTTCGTAAATGATAACCGACTTCGTCTCGCCGTCATACTTGACAGTTGCCTTTAGAGCTTGGCTCACAAAACGGACCGGGACAAGCGTCGTACCATTCTTCACGGCCGGTGCGGTTTGGAGCGTTACCTTCACACCATTGACATAGGCGGTCTTGCTGCCGATAACGAGCTTAACGGAAGTTCCGTCCTTCGTAATCGTGACGGACTGTTCGGCTTGATTCCAGGATACCTCGGCGCCCAGTTGTTCAGCAATAACGCGGAATGGAACGAGCGTCGTGCCGTTCTGGACGATGGAAGCCGCGGCTTCAGGCTCTTCGCCGTTCACGTAGAGCTTGATCCCTTTTTTGCCTAGCTTGTCGTACAGCTTGCCGAGCTTCTTGTAGGAATTGATGTTCTTGACGTTCGCTTTAATCGCGTCCTGCTCCACATAGACGGCGTCGGTCACGCTGCCCTGCTGCTCCAGAATTTCGGCGACCGCGGTCAGAGCTGCATCCTTGTCTTTGATGGCTTCCAGTCTGGCTTTCATCTCGGGCGTAAGATTGGCGGCGTACTTCGTAAGCAGCAGATCGGCCAGAACCGCCCCAGCCGGCTTGTCTTCGACATTCTCGATGGCTTTGAGCAGCCCTTTGTAACCGTTCGGGCCTTTATATGTACTCGTTGTTGCGGAGTCGCGGTACGTATCATCCGTCACCGTGGCTTTTTTGCTATCCTTGTCTTCTTTGCCGTTTTTGTCGGCTTTTCCGTTCTGTTCCGGCTTGCTGTCTTTGTCTGATTTGTTCTGGCCTTTGGTATTGCCGGATTGGCTGTTACCGGGCGCAGCCGTTTTCTGGGACTGGCTGTTGCCGTTCGAATGGTCCGATTTGGCCAGGACGGTGCCGGCCATCAGGTTGGCTGCCAGCAGGCAGGTTAAGAGAATCATCCAGCTTTTCTTCATTGATGCTTTACCTCCTTGATGTGTTGGTACACCGAGAGATATCGGCTGTAAGGGGTTCTCTTTGAAGGGGTTTCCGTAAAATGAGCCGGACGGCCTAGCGGGATGACCAGACGGTAGCGTGATCAGATTGAAGAATCATCCCGCTGCCCGGCCCATTGTTCGGTTAAACCGTATGGACCAGCTTCGAAAAAGCTTGAGCCGCCTCTTTGGGGCTAAACGCGCCTGTAATGGCCGAAATGACCGATACGCCGTCTGCACCGGCTTCAAGAACAGGCGCAGCGTTATCCGCCGTAATTCCGCCGATGCCGACAAGCGGAATATCGATGCCCGCTCTGCGGAGGTCCGAAATCAGAATCGTGCCCTGCACAGGGCGGGCGTCATCCTTGGACGAGGTCGGGTAGATGGGCCCGATCCCGAGATAGTCGGCCCCGTCAGCGATGGCCTGCGAGACCTCATCCGGCGTATGTGCGGAGACGCCGATGATTTTGCCGCTGCCGAGCCGATCCCGCAGCAGGCGGGCCGGCTCGTCGTCCTGGCCGACATGCACGCCGTCGGCATCCAGCTCGATTGCCAGGTCGATGTCATCGTTAACCAGGAAGGGGACGCCATGCGCCCGGCAGATGCCCTGAAGCTCGCGGGCCAGCGCGGTTTTGGCGCTGCCTTCCAGCGAGCCCGGACCTTTTTCACGAAATTGAAAGATCGTCACGCCACCCGCAATCGCTTCACTTAAGATTTCAGCAGGCGGGCGCTTGCAGTTAACGCTGCCCAGAATCAGATACACTCCAAGCAGCTTGCGGATTGCCCAGGGCTCCAAACGCTCCGCCGGATGATTAGTCATTATCGCTCACTCCTTCACCGCGAAGTCTCCGCATATAAGCAAAATGGTTCGTCGGACCGTGTCCCGAACCGATTCCGAGTCCGTCTTCAATCGCGGCACGGATAAAAGCTTTGGCGGTCTTCACCGCTTCATCGGTTGTCCGTCCTTTAGCCAGCTCTGCCGCGAGCGCAGCTGAATAGGTGCAGCCGGTGCCATGGGTATGCGGGGTGTCGATTCGCGGGCTCTCGATATAGGTGAATTCCGTGCCATCGTACAGCACATCTGTAACGGCTCCCGGCTCAGCGCCGTGGCCGCCTTTGACAACGACGTAACGCGAGCCCATCTCCGCGATCCGGCGGGCCGCCTCCTTGCAGTCGTCAATTCCCGCTATAGTCATCCCGGCGATGATCTCCGCCTCCGGAATGTTCGGCGTTGTCACCAAAGCGAGCGGAAGCAGATACTGGGTCAGAGCCCGGACCGCTTCCTGCTGCAGCAGGGGAGAGCCGCCTTTCGCCACCATGACGGGATCGACCACAAGGTTCTTCCAGCCGTACCGGCGGATTCCGTCCGATACCGTACGGATAATTTCGCTGCTGAACAGCATGCCGGTCTTCACAGCGTCGGGCGTCAGATCCTCGCCTATGGAGTCAAGCTGGCGGGCCACTGCTGCAGGTTCCAGCGGATAGACGCCCTGAACTCCAAGCGTGTTCTGCGCCGTTACAGCCGTCAAAGCGGACATGCCATAGACGCCAAGCTCCTGAAACGTCTTCAGGTCGGCCTGGATGCCGGCCCCGCCGCCGCTGTCCGATCCTGCGATGGTGAGTGCTTTGTATACCTTCATGTTGAAAGCTCCTTTCCAGGGTAATGATTGAAATTCCCTGATTGTAGGGCATAGCTAAGAATTGCAGGTCCATTACAACAATAAGGGAGTGAGCGAACTGCGTATTCGTCAATTGATCGCCGTACCTCTTGCCGCCGCTCTGCTGCTTGGTGATCCCGCTGCCGCAGCAGCCGCTTTGCGGCCAGAAGGTACTGTCCCGGCCCCGGAGCCAGCCAGCGGCAAGATGCCTGCGGATCATGGCACAAGACTGCTGTTGACTTTGCTGTATCCGCACATTCAAGCCGAACTGAAGCGGTGCTATAAGGACACGAAACATCCGGAAGTTCAGTTCGCCCCGTTTCTGTCGGGTGCTTCGTCCATCGTGAAGATGGAATACGAATCCTCAGGCATCAACCTGACACTACTCGTGCATCCCTATGTGGGTCCCCATCTGACAGTGGGGGAGGATGAGCTTGATTTTCGGATCGATAATATCGGCCAAGTCACCGCATTGGGCTGCAGGCATTTGCGCGACTATCCTCTACCTTGGAATTATGCCGTTCTTCCGGGTAACGGACGGGTTCTGGTGAATGGATTGATTCCTGAATCACCTGATGTGTGTGAAGGAAGAACGGCGATTGCTGGACACTGATTGCAGAAAGTGGATTGCCTGCCGGACGTTGATCAGGCGTTCCGACCGCTTAGGCTTCCTTGATTTTGGACAGTTCTGCGTAACGCTCAGTCGTCAGAACCGAGAGCTGGTTCAGGAATTCGATCTGGAAGCTGCCCGGTCCCTGCCCGGCGGTCTTCCCGGCTGCGATTTCTGCGGCGACACCGTAGAAGGAGATTGCTTCAGCCGCCGCCTCAAGCTTCTGGTCACCTGCGACCGCAAGGAATGCCGCGACGACAGAGCTGAGCAGGCAGCCCGTTCCCGTTACCTTGGTCAGAATCGGATGGCCGTTGGCGGCGATGTAGGTCGTCTTGCTGTCGGTGATGACATCCTCAGCCCCGGTAACGATGACGATGCAGTCCAGCTGAGCGGCGGCTTTCCTGGCGATGGCGACAACATCGCCCTCGCCAGACCCGGCGTCAACGCCTTTGCTGGACCATTTCTCGCCAATGACATTGGCGACCTCGGCGACATTGCCGCGCAGCGCCGTAAGCTTCATTTCGGAGGTGAGGCGGTGCGTAACCTCGGTGCGGTACGATGTTGCGCCCGCTCCGACGGGATCAAGCACAAGCGGCACGCCGTGCGCGTTGGCGGACTTACCGGCCAGCAGCATCGACTTGATCGCATGTTCGTTCAGGGTGCCGATATTAATGAGGACCGCGCCGGACATGGCCGCGACATCGGCCACTTCCTCATGGGCGTCCGCCATGAACGGAGAAGCGCCGAGCGCCAGCAAGCCGTTGGCGGTGAAATTGGTCACGACAATATTCGTAATGTTGTGAATAAGGGGGTTTGCATCCCGCAGTTTTTGAATAAAAGACATCTTAAATTCCTCCCTGGATTATAAATTGACAAAAGCGTCTTCCGCTTTGATATCTTCCGTAAGCAGGCTGCTATCGATCAGCCACTGGCGCACCTTGTCCCAGCTTGCCGGGTCCTGGGTTCCGAAAGGCTCGCTTCCGGCATCCATCAGCGGGAGCAGAATATTCAGACTCTGCTTCTCGATATCGGCGTCAAGCGGCGCCGTCTTGTCCTCATGCTTCATCAGAATGGAAAGCGCCTCGTCCGGGTGCTCCTGAACGAACTTTTGTGCCTCGCGCATCGCCGTGAGGAACTTGGTGAACTCTTCTTTGTGCTTCTCGATGCCCTCATCGCTTGCAACCAGCACCAGCTCCGAGTAGTCCGGCACGCCGTAATCCGCCGGATTGATGGAGACGACCGGATGGCCTTCTTTTTGAAGCAGAAGCTGTTCATGATTGATGAAGCCGCCCATTATGGCGTCCGTCTGTCCGGTCGAGACCGCCGGAATCAGGTCGTAGCCGACATCGACGAACTGCACTTTGGCCGGATCGCCGCCGTCCGCCTTGACCATCGTCTTGACGGCTTCTTCATACAATGGAATGGAGGAATAACCAACCGATTTGCCTTCCAGATCCTTCGGGGTCTTGATGGAGCCGCCTTCTGGCGCCATCAGATGTGCCAGCGGATGCCGGACGATCGAAGCAATGGATTTGACCGGGATCTGCTCGCCGCGCGCCATCAGCACCTGAGGCTGGTAGCTCAGGGCGAGATCGATTTTGCCTGCTGCCGCAAGCTTCAGCGCATCATTCGTATCTGCGGGCATCTGGATGTCGACATCAAGCCCCTGTGCAGCGAAATAGCCTTGGTCCTGGGCAGCATACAGGAACGAATGCACGGCGTTCGGATACCAGTCGAGCATCAGCGTGAGCTTGGATGCAGGCGCGCTCGAAGATTCTGCCGCCGGCTGCGAAGACGCAGCGGGGGAAGGAGATTCGGTAGATGAGTTCGAAGCCGATTGGCCGCAGGCGGCTGTCAGCAGAAGTAGGGACAGCGCCGGAAGAAGCGCCATGCGCCTAATATGCGACAAGGTTTTGGATGGAAGAGATCGGGTTACAGGGTTCATTGCAGAGATCCTCTTTTCTTTAAGATTAGAAATTCAAGCAGCCGGACAGCAAGAAAGAGTACAAGTCCCATCGCCGACAACAGGAAGACGGCGGCGAACATTTCGGCGCTGTGCAGGCTGCCCGCCATTCGGCGGCTGTAGTAGCCGAGCCCCACGGTGCCTCCGAGCCATTCGCCGATGGTTGCGCCGATGACACAGTAGACAACGCACAGACGAAGTCCGGAGAAGAAGGAGGGCAGCGCCAGCGGAATGCCAACCTTCAGCAGCAGTTGGCGGCGGCTCGCGCCCATCGTGAGCAGCAGGTCGCGATAGCCCCCGTCGCTGCGCCGCAGCCCATCGTATACGCCGACGACGATAGGGAAGAAGGCTGTCAGGAAGACGACCGCGACCTTGCTCCACATCGAGTAGCCGAACCACATGATGAAGAGCGGCGACAGCGCGATCAGCGGAATCGTCTGGCTGATGACGATGAACGGGTACAGCGCTTTTTCCACCGTGCCGGAGAGATGCATGGCTGTTCCGAGCAGGATGCCGACCAGGATGGACAGCAGGCAGCCGGTCAGTGTCTCCGCCAGCGTCGCGGGAAGATGCGTGCGGAGCAGCAGTCCGGCGTTGTCCCGAAGCGCGGCCAAGATGGAGCTTGGCGCGGGCAGGATGAACGGCGGTACATGGCCGGTACGTACGGCTCCTTCCCAGAGAGCCGCAATCAGGAGAAGCAGAAGCAGGAACAGGCCGTAGCGGGACAAGATTTTGCTAAGCGAGGCGGGATTCATACAGCCTCCGTTCCAGTTCGGCTCTCATGGCGATGAAGCCGGGCTCATAATTCGACTGCAAGCTGCGCGGCCTTGGCAGCCCGACCACAAGCTCTTGAAGCGGGCCGCTGCTTCCCTTCGGCATCAGCAGCACCCGGTCGCTGAGGAGCAGAGCTTCCTCCAGATCATGTGTAATGAAGAGGGCGGAGCGGCCGAGTCCGTCCCACAGCTCCAGCAGCCAGCGGTGCATGTCCCGCTTGGTAATAGCGTCGAGCGCGCCGAATGGCTCGTCGAGCAGGAGCAGTTCCCCTTCGCACAGGAGGGTGCGAAGGAAGGCCGCGCGCTGACGCATGCCGCCGGACAGCTCATGGGGATATGCCTTCTCGCTTCCGGCAAGGCCGAAGCGCTGCAGCATGTCCCCCACATGCGCTGTGGTGGCACGATCCGCCTTGCCCTTGATCTCCAGCGGCAGCAGGCAGTTGCCCTGCACCGTGCGCCAGGGCAGCAGCAGATCCTGCTGGGGCATGTAAGCGGTCCTGCCGAGACGGCCTGCCTCGGGAGCCATGCCCTGCAGCCGGATGCTGCCCCCGGTCTGCTGTATCAGACCGGCGATGATTTTGAACAACGTGCTTTTGCCGCAGCCGCTGGCTCCGACAATGCTGACGAATTCGCCGCGCCGGACGGTCAGCGACAGCTCCGAGAAGAGCGGCGGCTGCCCGGGAAAGGCGAAGCTCAACCGGTTCAGCGCCAGAAGTTCGTCCATAATGCGTTTCGCTCCTTTCCGGTTAATGCCAACCTGTTACTCTTAAAGAAGAACAAAGACCCGTCCATTTCCGGAAGGAAATGAACGGGTCTTTAACAAGTTTATGCCGATGATTGCAGGTGTCTGCATGGCTTGAAATGTAAGGTCCTGACGTTCACTTCCCTCCGCTGGTATAATCCAGATCAGGTTCCAAGGGTCTAAAAGCGTGGGCTTTCGTCTCAGTCCAATTGACTCCCCTAGTGAAATGCGGTCATTATTCGGTTGTGATTGTGTTTAACTATAACATACCTCATGCCTGGGTCTCAATGAAGGATTTTAATGAGGCGAATTATTCACGCCTGCCGTGAATCAATATTGCTTGGCATCCTTTATATTGGCTGGTAAAATTTAGATACTGAGTACCGCGATCCAGAAGAACTAAGAAAGCCTTATATAAGGAGGGGTTTGGTTGTCAAAACATGTGCTTGAAACATTGGATAGATTAAAGCGACGCTTAGCCGAGATGCCGCCGGACCGCAGCCTAAATCCGCTGGACCCATTTCCCGAACCGCCTTGCTTCTTCTTCAGACCGGCCACGGCACATGAGTTCAAAGAGTTCGAGGAGACAACGGGAATCGTTCTGCCTGAGGATTACCGTTTTTTCTTAACCCTGCATAATGGAGTGGAGTTGTTCCGGGATGTGCACAGGGGCAATCCTTCCTGGCATATATTCGGTTTGGATGAGATTGAAGATGCACGGGGCAGCTACCCGACACCTGACGATTATTATGTGATCGCGAAACATGACCAGACTTTGATCACGGTGAATGTTATTTATGTAAAAGAAGGTCGGAACGATTACCTGTTTGATTCAGACACTTATTCATGTACACATATTCCGAACCCAATCAATCTGAATTTTGAAGTCTGGTTGGAGCGCTTAATTGCGGCGGATGGCAAGTATTTCTGGATGAATTAAATAGTCCAGTGACCTGATCCTTAATGTATGTGCTGCTTCCGAATAAACCGATCATTGCTTGAAGCTTTAAGTTTAAAAGCCGACCCTCGTGCATCCGCACGGAGAATCGGCTTCTCAAAATATGGAGCAAAATCATATTTATTCCTTAATTAGGTGCATAGTATTATTGATACCTTGCGGCATTACTTCGCCTTATGCTCTTGCAAATACTCCAGCGCGTTGTACAGCATAACAGCCGCTTCCGCACGAGTGATCTTGTCCTTGGGATGAAAAGCTCCGTCTGCATTCAGCGTGTTGACTTTGTAGGTCAGCGAGCGCTGGATTGCGCCTTGGTAGGAAGGAGTAAGCTGGTCCTCATCGGAAATAGCCGCAGGTTTGATATTGATCATCGGAAGTCCGCCGGCTTGCTCCATGCCCTGGATCAGGTAGAAGGTGAACTGCTCCTTGGTCAAAGGCGCCTTGGGATCGAGATCGGACGGCAGGTCGACATGATTATAGAAGGCGTTGATAAAAGCCTGGGCATACCAGGCGTTGTCCGGCACCTTAACGAAGTTGTCGCTAGCCTCCGGAGCCTTCACGAAATCAATGGCAGCCAGACTAAGCTGGAAGCCGCCCGATATCAGCTGGACGCCTTCGGCAGCCGTCAACGCCTGCTCCGGTTTGAATTGGGAAGCCGTCAGGCCTTGAACGAAGCCTCTTTCATGCAGGCTCTCGATTTTATCCTTGTCCTTCGTTGATCCCAGATCGGTGAATTGGCTTCCGGCAGCGAAGCTCGAAACTCCGGTTGAAGCGCTAATCATTGCGCTGATCGCGAGTGCCGCGAGTACATGTTTGGTCGATATCATTATTGTCTGCACCTCCAGTAGAGTACGGCCTTGCGGGCCGCCATCACTATCTAAACGGAAGTGCAGTGGAAAATGTTGCTGATTCGTCCACGCGGCGGATTTAACGGTGCATTTCTTCCTTGAGTTATTGATTTGAAATCGCTCCGTGGATTGTTTCCAAATGCCCGCTTACGTAAGCGGCGATTGGATCAGCGTGGCGAAATTAAACGGGTGCGTGTGCCCGTCGATTAAGGTCGTACGTCCGGTTACAAAATGAACATGCTTGCCATTGCCGACGGGAATCGCCGGTCCGGTTCTGATTTTTTTCAGCTTGTGAAAATGATCCAGGAAATCCGTTCGATCAACTTCGATTTCGTGGACATGGCTTTTACCCGAACGAATGGCTTGCCCGGTTACGCCTGCGAACCGGTGATTGTGGCGGTCTGCGCCTTCCTCGGCCAGTTTCGTACTGCCTTCGAATTCATGCACATGTCTTTGTGCCGCGGTATAGCTAGCCGATTTCTTCTTAACTGTCTGACGCTTCTTCTTCACTCGCTGAAACCTCCCAATAATGATGTGAGTTCCCAACATCTTATTGAGGAGGCTATAGTTATGTACTGGGCAAATATCAGGGAGGCGAAGATTTAATATTCAATGGAAAAAAAGCGCTGTTAATGATCGTTATGACTCCGCTTTCGCATCTTTCCATTTCGGCATTTCACGCTAAAATGCTCCGGATCTGGCGATCCGAAGCATGCATTGGGCAAATTGGATTGTCTCAGCCGCGATCCCTGATCCCTGCAACCCTCGATCCAATCGGACCCCGGAGATTCGGTCACAGTAACTAATTAATCCCTCGGAACAACAAATTCCGATAGGGGTAAGGCGAGCCGGGATATTTGAACTTCATGGCAATGCCCGATTCCTCAATTGTTACGGCTTTCAGCGCGGAAGTGCGGACAAGGCTTCTGACCATCTGATCGACTGCTCGCCGGTCGCCACGGCGGATGCCGAGAGCAACGGCAGCAGCAAAATTCCGGTTGACCGACAGCTCGTGATAGAACGGAAGGACGGCTCTCGCGATCCGCCGGCTAATCGCAGTGCTGAAGGTGAACTGGACCAAGCCGGGCGGGATGGTCGTGCCGTTCGAATAGACGCTCTTGGAGCGCGGGAAGTCGAAGTCCACAAAATAGCCGATACCGTTCGTTCCATATCCCTGCCGGGCCGCCAGAGGAGCGGACAGCCTTAGCAGCTCTCCCATAAGATCCAGATCCGCAGTGACGATGGAGCGGGTCCAGCTCTCGGCAAAGCTGCAGCTGGCGGCGATGGCCTGGTACAGCGGCGCCATGCCGGTTGCGACACGAGCCAGCATTTCCGCCGTTACCTCCGTCCTGAACTCCTTGGTTGCCCGTTGCCGTTGCATCCGGTATTCCTCCTTATTGCGCTGCCTTTCTATAAGTATATGAATACGCCCGGCGGCCGTGTGGGCATACGCTCACAGAAGGGGGATAAATATGCGGATTCTCATCCGGTCTGGATATACGGAATGCATAACATCCGTAATTTCAAAATCAGGTCCGTCCCCGCGAGTATAATTGGAGCCCGGCAGCCAGCAGCTATAGATGAAGTTTCGGGTCCGTTCAACGAGATCGGCGTGACCAAAGGCTTTGAATTCCGCATAAGTCCCGGCTGGCAGTTCAATCTTCACGTAGCCATCCCCCGGAGGAACAGCCGATTCGTCACATAGCTCGCCGACGACAAAGGAGAAGCCGCCGTCATCCTTGAATCCGCAAGCTACACCGTAAGCCATGTCAGGCGCGAGACGGCCCGGAATCAGACTAAAACGCCCGTTCCGGCCAAAATCATCATAAAAGCCGGGAATCTCCCGGTAATGCTGCCCGTCGTTCAGATGCGTGGGATATTCATAACCGATTACAATCCGGCGTTCCAGCCGGACAATATCCGGACGGCTTACACCGGCATCGCTTGGAGTTCTATGCTCCAGACCGATGAATGAGATCGGCTCAAGCCCGCTGAAGGCGGCGGAGTTCTGGCGGAACTTCCCAGGTGTTGTTCCGGTATAGCTTTCAAAAGCACGGGTGAAGGCTTCCTGGGACTGATATCCGGCGTTCAGCGCAATCGGCAGAATGCCCTCCTCCGAGTCGAGCAGCAGCCTGCCTGCTTCGGTTAATCTGCGTTTGCGTATGTATTCCTGCACACTGAAGCCCGATATTGCCTGGAACATACGCTGAAAATGAAACGATGAATATCCGGCGGCTGCCGCGATTTCACGAATTCCTAGTTCTTGCTGAAGATGATGTTCGATGAGGTCAACGGCGTTCTGGATTTGCCGGTATGCGTTCATGGGATCTTCCTTTCTGCGGACAGCTCCGCCTGAGATGAGTCAAGTATAATCGAGCGATCTTTCCACGTTTTGATTTCTGATGCGCAATTGTCTCGGTTCGCCGGTTTCTCTTTCCTTTTTGTGGCTCTTTTGATATGCTTATTATAATAATTCTAATTTAGCTATTCTATAAATCGACAGTCGGCATACTCTATCGGTCAAGACAGGCAATCCAAGGTAGGATCAGCATGTCTTAACCAACCGGGAAGGGAGAGATTCTCATGGACGCAATGGACAAAATCGCCCAGCAATTTGCCGCTCACAACTATAAACTAACTTCACAGCGCGAAGCAATCGCCAAGGTGCTGCTTGAGAATGAACGGGATCATCTGAGCGTGGAAGAAGTTTATATGCTCGTTAAAGGCAAATATCCGCAGCTCGGTCTGGCAACGGTATACCGGACGCTGGAACTGCTCTGCGAGCTTCATATTGTGGAAAAAATGAATTTTGGAGACGGCGTCTCCAGATACGATCTGCGCACAGAAGGGCATGATCATATGCATCACCACCTGATCTGCCAGTCTTGCGGCAAGGTGGCTGAAATCAAGGATGACTGGCTCGCGGAGCTTGAGAGCAAGCTGATGAAGGAATACGGGTTCACCGTTACCGATCACCGGCTGGACTTCAAGGGCACGTACCGGGTCTGCTCGGGCACGGGCTGCAAGAAGGAGAAGAGCACCATGGCGGCGGTATAAGCGTCCGGTAGAATAACATAACGCACACAGGAAAGGAGCGCTCCGGTTATCCGGTTAACGCTCCTTTTTTGACTTGCCAAGTATATCAAAGTTCAAGATATCAAAATTCAAGATACCTAAATTCCCTAACCCCGGCTGTTCGGCACAAAAGACCGTATCCAGCTTCCGAAGCTGCCCGGATTCCGGCTCTGAACGAGCACGACGCCTTCGCCCCGGAAGCGGCAGACGAGCGCCTCGCCGCTTGTCAAGCTGGACAGCCAGCCGGAGGCCGCTTTTTCAATCTTGTAATTCATGTAATCCGGCCAGGCGACCAGATGACCGTTATCGATGATCATCTCTTCGCCGGGGCCGAGATTGACGGCGTGAATTGCGCCGAACGAGGAGAGGAAGACAGTCCCTCTGCCGCTGATCTCCACAATGAAGAAGCCTTCGCCCGAGAACAGGCCGCGCGCCAGATTCTGCATCTTGGTATTGACCTGAATGCCTTGGGTGCCCGCCAGAAACCCGTCCTTCTGGACATACAGCCGGTAAGAGCCGTCCAGCTCAATCGCCTGTATATCTCCCATCGACCCCGGCGAGAGCAGCACCTCGCTTTGCCCCCTTACAGCGGTCAGCTCCTGAAAGAAGAACTTCTCGCCGCTCAGCATCCGGCCAAGCCCTCTCATAATGCCCCCGTCTACCGTGCCCCGCAGCTCGACATTTGGAGACATCGCTACCATCGCGCCCATTTCGGCTTTGACGCTTTCACCCGACTCCAAATGCACCTTCAGCATGGCAAAAGCACCCTCGTACAAAATATCGTATCTCAACAGCAATCCCTCCATAAGACCTTCTCGTATTCTTGTTGAAAGAAAGAGAATAATTAATAGACTTGGAAATAAGTATAGTATGGAAGGCGGCAAAACCCAAACCGGCTGATAGCGAACGGCTGGGGTTCGGATTTCCGGGTCACACCTCAAGCGTTTATTTGCAGGAATATCCGGTTATAAAAAGAGTACATAGGAGAAGCCTTCACTATCGCTATCAGGCTATAACAATTCCAAGAAGTGAGGTGCGACACCATGAACATTCATCAGCGCGGCCGTGGCAAGCTCCCGGCTGTCATCTTTACCGCGGCGATCGCCGTTGTGACGGCGCTCATGCTGTCTATCGGAGGACTTTCGGTCTTTGCAGAGCCGAGCCCCATTCATGTGCCTGGGTATGAGAAGTCTGCCGCAGGCGGACTGACTCCAGCTGTGAAGAAGCAGAGTTACGGAATCTACGAAGGGCTTGCTGACGGCCATACGGTCGAAATTTCCGTCTATGGCGAGCCGGTTGATCTTCAGTTCACTGAGGCGTTGGAGCCTCGTCTGGACAGCCTTGAGGAAGGGTCCAGGGTCATGTTCATCTATACGGAGCAGCGGGTAAAAGGAGACGACGTCGTGCGTGTTCGCAAGCTGCTGTCGATAAAAGAAGCTGCGAAATAATGAGCATATTCAAGAAGCGGATGCCCTGCAGGTAGGGTATCCGCTTTTGCCATGCTAGACGAGCGCCGGCGCATCTTTCTCCCGGCTGTGCACGCGGAACTGCTTCGGAGACATGCCGAACCTTTTGCGGAACTGCCGGTGGAAGTAGGTATAATTTGCAAAACCACAAGTCTCGGCAATATGCTCTAGCGGCATCGGGCTGTAGATAATCCGCTCCCGGGCCATATCGAGCCGGACCTCATTGACATATTGGACAATCGACATGCCGAAGCTCTCCTTGAACAGATGAACAGCCCGGGAGACGGAGATTTCAGCATGCGCGGCAACCTCTTGAAGTCGAAAGGGCAGCGCGGCATGCTCTTCGACGAACTGCTTCATCCGGAAGGCCAAATATCGTCTGGGAGAGGCGTTGGGCCGATCAACGGTCATCCGGTCAATTTCCATGCACAGGATCTGCAAGTAACAGCTGGAGATATCCGGTGAGTAATCGGACAGACGGCGCTGCTCCAGAATCAGCTGGCGGAACAGGCCGAGAAACCCTTCGCTGTGCGGTATATTCATAAGGGTGGACCGGGGACGGCTGTTCCACCATTCATCAAGCCAGACGCCTTCGCAGAAAATATGATAATCCACACTCTCCACACGGGGTTCTCCGTGAGGGAAGCTCTCCTTGTCGATAATCAGATGATAGGGAACACCCGGTGCGATCAGCAGCAGCGAACCAGGCTCCATGGGAGCGATGGCTCCGTCCACCAGCGCACTGCACTTGCCCTCTGTCTGCAGGCGCAGGAGGTAATGGGGAAAGCCCTCGGCTCTTGGCATTTGGAAAGGCTTGCGGTGATGCGTAAATCCGGCGCTCAGGACGGTGCAAGGCGTATTCTTGGGCATGTTCTTCCTCCATATCATGTAGAAATAACAAGCAGATTGTTCATGTTTAAATCATATTATTCATTTTATTATATACGCTTTCAGCTTAACATAATAGTAGTTCTTGAGGGAGTTAAAAGGAAGAAAACAAGAGAAAACCGTCAAGAATCAGCGAAAAATAGCTTTTCGTTAATTTGAACCGTCAAGATACCGGAGCGGGGAAGGCTTGAGGATCATTCCTTTTGTTCAGGTTATCCATTTATTATTCAGGAGGAGACAAGATGAAGATCGGACTGCAGCTCTATACCGTTAGAGAAGAACTGGCCAAAGACTTCGAAGGCACCATCCGCAAGGTCGCGGAGCTCGGATACGAGGGTGTCGAATTCTTTCATTACTTTGACCGTACGGCCGAGCAGGTCAAGGCGCTGCTGAATGAAACCGGGCTTGTTGCCATCGGCGCGCACCGTCCCTACACGGAGTTGCTAGAGAACGGCGAAGCCGAGATCGATTACCTGCTCAGTATCGGCAGCCGGAATGTGATCGTTCCTTATCTGTCCGAAGAGCAGCGTGCGGACTGGGATACGGTGACAGACAATCTGAAGAAGCTGGGCAAGCAATGCGCGGATAAGGGAGCCGTACTTCTGTATCACAACCATGAGTTTGAACTGACCGAGAAGAAAGATGGCCAGCCTGCATTCGACTTCATGTACGGAACCGTTCCTGCGGAGCTTCTTCAGGTGGAGATGGATACTTGCTGGGTGTATTACGGAGGCTATGATCCTGTAGAATATCTCGGGCGTTATGCCGGCCGGACGCCGCTGATTCATCTCAAAGATATGAAGACCCGGGAGGATGGCTCTGCGGAGACTGTCGTGCTTGGTGAAGGTGTAGTGGATCTGAAGAGCATTATCGCCGCATCGGAACAAGCCGGAACGGAGTGGGCGATCGTCGAGCAGGATGAATGCGCGAGAGACCCGCTTGAGAGCATTGCGGACAGTATGAAATGGCTGAAACAACATTATATCCAAGGAGGCACTATTCATGGCTAAGACACTCAAAATCGCAATTATCGGCTGCGGCGGTATCGCCAACAACAAGCATCTGCCGAGTCTGTCCAAGCAAAAAGCAGCTGAACTCGTTGCTTTCTGCGACATTATCGAAGAACGCGCGCAGGAAGCGGCTGAGAAGTACGGAGCCGAAGGCGCCAAGGTCTACAGTGATTACAAAAAGCTGCTTGCCGACGGCGGCATCGACGTTGTGCATGTATGCACGCCGAACGACAGCCACTCGGTAATTACAGTCGCCGCGCTGGAAGCGGATTGCCATGTCCTGTGCGAGAAGCCGATGGCGAAGACGGCGGCGCAGGCCCGCGTAATGCTGGAAGCAGCCAAGCGCACGGGCAAGAAGCTGTCCATTGCCTATCAGAACCGGTTCCGCGACGATAGCCAATATTTGAAGCAAATGTGTCAGAACGGCGATCTGGGCGATATTTATTATGCCCGTGCGATCGCGCTCCGGCGCCGCGCCGTACCGACCTGGGGCGTGTTCCTGGACGAAGAGAAGCAAGGCGGCGGCCCTCTCATCGATATCGGCACACATGCCCTCGATTTGACGCTGTGGCTGATGGACAATTACAAGCCCCGCAGTGTAACGGGCTCCGTGTTCCATAAGCTCGGCAAGAGAGAGAACGCGGCCAACGCATGGGGACCGTGGGACACCGAGCAGTTCAAGGTGGAGGATTCCGCCTTCGGCTTCATCACGATGGAGAACGGCGCGACGATTTCGCTGGAGTCCAGCTGGGCGCTTAACGTCGCCGAGTTCGGCGAAGCGAAGACGCTTCTATGCGGAACCGAAGCGGGAGCCGACATGAAGGACGGTCTCCGCATTAACGGCGAGCGCTACAGCCGTCTGTATGAGACGAATATTGATCTCGCAGCCGGCGGAGTCGCCTTCTATTCGGGAGAGACGGAAACCGATGCCGACCGCGAAGCCCGCATGTGGCTGGAGGCTGTCCTGGAAGATAAGGAGCCGCTGGTGAAGCCTGAGCAGGCGCTTGTGGTCACTGAAATTCTGGAAGCCATATATGAATCGGCGCGTACAGGCCGGACCGTTTATTTTGACAGCTCAAATAACTGAAATCCTGCGATAATTGGAGAGGAGAACAAGAACCTATGAAACTCGGTGTATTTTTGGTGCTGTTCGGCGGTCGCAAGCTGGAGGAAGCGCTCGACTACGTAGCGGAAAAAGGAGTCAAAGCGGTTGAAATCGGAACCGGCGGCAATCCCGGCAAGAGCCACTGCGATCCGCAGCAGCTTCTGGAAGACGAAAGTGCCCTGAAGGCATTTAAACATGCCGTTGAATCAAGAGGCCTGATCATCAGCGCGCTCAGCTGTCACGGCAACCCGCTTCATCCGCAGAAGGAGCTGGCCCGTAAAGACCACGAGGATTTCGTCAACACGGTCAAGCTCGCAGAGAAGCTGGAGGTTCCTGTCGTTAACACCTTCTCGGGATGCCCCGGCGATCATGAAGACGCCAAGTATCCGAACTGGCCTGTCGCACCCTGGCCGAACGACTACCAGGAAGTGCTGAAATGGCAGTGGGAGAATAAAATCATCCCTTATTGGACCGAAACGGGAGCCTTCGCGAAGGAGCACGGCATCAAGATCGGTCTTGAGCTTCACGGCGGATTCTCGGTGCACACCCCGGCAACGCTGCTCCGGCTGCGTGAAGCTGCCGGCGAAGTCATCGGCGCCAACCTCGATCCGAGCCATATGTGGTGGCAGGGCATCGATCCGGTGCAGGCGGTTCAAATTCTGGGCCGGGAGAATGCGATCCACCATTTCCACGCGAAGGATACGGTGATTGATCCGGTTAACGTGAACCGCTACGGCCTGACGGATATGCAGACCTACGATAACATGCTGGACCGCGCCTGGCAGTTCCGGACCGTAGGCTACGGTCATGATATGAAGACCTGGTCGGACATTATCAGCGCCCTGCGGCTGGTCGGCTATGACTATGTTGTCAGCATCGAGCATGAAGATGGCCTTATGTCGATCAACGAAGGCTTCACCAAGGCGGTCGACAACCTGAATCAGGTGCTGATTCAAGAGAGTCTTGGACAAATGTGGTGGCTGTAAATTTGGCGTGAATCCCTTCAGATCGAGCACCAAGGCAGGTCCCGGTAAAATGGGGCTTGCCTTTTTTCAAGAGATACGTAACTATTGGCAGTATACTTAGCGGGGATATATACTCGCAGATCAATGAAAATGGCAGGTGGAACGATGGAGAGCATGACGAAATCGAAGCTTAGCGAGGAACAGATCCGGGAGCTGGCGGCAGACGCATTTGGGGCGGGCAGTGGAGCGGCTGAAATCGAGGAGCTTACCGGCGGTTATTTTAATGCTGCATACAAGGTTGTGCTTACAGACGGTCGAGAGACTATTCTAAAAATATCGCCTTCTGACGATGCAGAGACAATGACGTATGAACGGGACATTATGCGGACGGAAGTGGAAGCGCTTAAGCTTGCCAGGGAGAAGGGGCTTGCGCCTGTGCCTGTGGTTTATGCTTACAACACTGGCCGCAGAATTGTAGCCAACAATTATTTCTTCATGGAAAAGGTGCGCGGGATTCCCTTCAACGAGATCCGCGAGGGGATGTCTCCGGAAGAGCGGGGAGCCGTCGAACGACAGCTGGGCCGTTACAACCGGCAAATCAATGATGTTGTGGGCAGCCGGTTCGGTCTGTACAACGATCCCCTCGGTCGAAACCCCGGAACGTGGCGAGAAGCCTTTGCCGGCATGATCGGCGATGTGCTGGACGATGCCGTCCGGCTTAAGGCGCCTATGCCGATCGGGCGCAGTGAGTTGGAGAGAGGCATTGAAGAACTGCTGCCGGCCCTCGATGAGGTGAAGGAACCAAGGCTCGTCCATTGGGATCTCTGGGAGGGCAACGTGTTCGTTGAAGACGGGAAGATAACCGCACTGATCGACTGGGAGCGTGCGCTCTGGGGCGATCCGCTGATGGAGTTCCATTTCCGCTATATTGCGGAGGAGCAGCTGCGCCGGGTTGAAGGCAACGATGCATTCTATGAGGGATATGGCAGCTTTTGCGACAGTCCGAACGAGCTGCAGCGCAAGAAGCTGTACGATCTGTACCTGGATCTCATCTATTTCGTGGAGTGCTTCTCCCGAAAATACACCAGCGAGGAGCATCTGAAGTGGGCGCATAATCAGATTATGGAGGGCTGGCAACGCTTCTCCGGACGCTGATGTCAGCGGGAGATATGGATCTCCACCGCCGGATAGCATAGGAACGGTGCATGAATTCAGAAGCCTTATAATTGTCATGAGAACAACCAGCCCGCAAGGAGCTGGTTGTTTCATTTTGCCCGATTATTTCATGTTTCGGTTATTTCACTTTCTCGACCTTGAACTCGAACTTCCAGGTTGCTGTATTTCCCGAGTATCTTCCACGGTTCTCCACTACCGTTACATTGAGCGATTTGGTTACGGCGGAGGTGATGGAGGAGACTTTGACAGTTGCGGACTTCGAGCCTTCTTCCGGTATTTTATCCTGTTCCTGAGCTTTGGCCTGGAGCTTGATCGTACCGGCTGAGCTTACGTCCAAAGTGACAGATGAACCCTCTTCAAGCTCCTTCCCGTTCACATATCCGCCCCACCACCATTCGTTGCCCACATGGTTGTTCTCTACAAGGGTTGCGCTGACAAAAGTTACTTTGACTTTGACCGTCTTGCCCGCCGCCGCAACAGGCTGCGTAAGCAAGACTAATGCCATCACAAGCAGAAGTACGGTTTTTGAAATTTTACCTTTCATTTCTCGTCCCCTCTTATTCTCAAATTTCTACCAAATTATAGCACTTGTCATTCGATAGTTCTACAGACTCACGTAAATATCACAATTATAGGAAAATGGTTCATAAGTAGTAGTTCCAAAGGGGTCAATGGACAGGGTGCTCTGAGAAGTGTACGAATTATTGTTGCAAATACAACAAAAATGGTATACGATTTTTTTGCCACTTTTAAAAAACATAATTAGCGGAGTTGCAGATATGAAGGAAATTCTGAGAGAAATCGGAATGATTGCAAGGGCATTAGATTCGATAAGCAATATTGAATTCAAGGAGTTTGACCTTACAAAAGGACAGTATTTGTATCTCGTGCGAATCGTTGAAAATCCTGGGATTATTCAAGAAAAGCTAGCTGAAATGATTAAAGTAGACCGAACAACCGCAGCTCGTGCAGTTCAAAAGCTTGAAGCGAATGGTTTTATCGAAAAGAAGAATGATGAGCAAAACAAAAAAATAAAAAAACTATTCCCGACAGAAAAAGGGGGAATTGCGTTTTCATTTATAAAAAGAGAACATGATCATTCGGATAAAGTCGCTTTAGCGGGGTTATCTGAGAGCGAGGCAGAGACCCTTTTTCAACTTCTTCAAAGGGTTAGAAAAAATATAGAAATTGACTGGGAATTTGTGAAAAAGGGGAACAAGAGAAATTATTAATTGTAAATAAAGGAGCTTAATCAAAATGACTGTAAAACATAAAAAGTGCAGCCTTGAGGATTTACGGATACTCCAGGAGATAGGTATTGAAACATTCAGCGATACTTTTAAAGATCAGAATTCACCAGAAAATATGAATGCCTATTTGGAAAAAACATTTAACTTCAAGCAGTTGGAGAAGGAATTGTCCAATGCTTATTCGGAGTTTTACTTCATCTTTTTTAATGAGGAAATTGCTGGGTATTTAAAGCTGAATAGGAATGATGCTCAATCTGAGCAAATGGGCACTGAATCGCTCGAGATTGAGAGAATTTATGTGCGATCCCAATATCAAAGAAAAGGGCTTGGAAAATACTTATTTAACACAGCAATGGAAGTAGCCATTAGTCAGAGCAAACAGCTGATCTGGCTAGGAGTTTGGGAGAAGAACACGAATGCAATTGAGTTTTATACAAAACTGGGTTTTGTTCAGACGGGAGTTCACTCGTTCTATATGGGGGATGAGGAGCAATTCGACTACATAATGACTAAAACACTGAGATAGCAATTCGCTGTAATGATCTTTTCCTTTAATTTCAATCATTTATAAAATGAAACAAATAAATATAAAATAATCATTGACACAAATCCTTCCCCGATTCAAAATGAAAGGGTATACATAGGGGGATGATAACTTTGAAGAAACTGGGCTTTTCGTTAGTATTGACGGCTGGCTTGCTGAGCGCTTGCAGCTCACCTGCGGAGCAGGCCGATAAAGGAGGGGGCGAAGGGTCGGGGGCAGCTCCGGTCTTCGCTGACGTTTCCGTACATGATCCGTCCGTCATCAAGGTCAAGGATACGTATTACGTATTCGGCTCCCATCTTGCTTCGGCCAAGTCGAAGGATCTGATGTCCTGGACGCAAATTTCGGATGGTGTGGCGGACGGCAATCCGCTTATTCCGAATGTGACGACAGAGCTGTCCGAGACGTTGGGTTGGGCGCAGTCGGACACGCTGTGGGCGCCGGATGTTATTCAGCTGGCGGACGGCAAATTCTATATGTACTATAACGCCTGCCGGGGAGACTCCCCGCTGTCGGCTATGGGCATAGCCGTTGCGGACAACATTGAAGGCCCTTACAAGAACAAAGGCATTATTCTCAAATCGGGCATGGACGGGGTTTCCGATGACGGAACGGTGTATAACGCGAATGAGCAGCCGAATGTGGTGGACCCGGATGTTTTTTTCGATAAGAACGGTGAGCTGTGGATGGTCTATGGCTCGTATTCCGGTGGAATCTTTGTGCTGAAGCTTGATCCCGAGACGGGAAAACCGCTGAAGAGCCAAGGTTATGGCAAAAAAGTGCTCGGAGGCTACCATGCCCGCATTGAAGGCCCGTACATGCTGTACAGCCCGGAGACGGACTATTACTACCTGTTTCTGTCTTTTGGAGGATTGACGGCGGACGGGGGCTACAATATCCGTGTTGCCCGCTCGAAATCGCCGGACGGTCCGTTTACCGATGCCCAGGGACAGGATATGATCAATGCGCAGGGGACCCCTGGCGTGCTGTTTGATGATCCGGCCTATGCGCCGTACGGTGTGAAGCTGATGGGTAATTTTGAGTTCCAGCCAGCAGATGGTGAGACGGATATGTCAAGCGAAGGCTATGTCTCGCCCGGACACAACTCCGCTTATTATGATGAAGATACCGGCAAATACTATTTGATCTTCCATACCCGTTTTCCGGGCAGAGGAGAAGAGCATGAGGTGCGCGTCCACCAAATGTTCATGAACGACAAGGGCTGGCCCGTCGTCGCACCTCACCGGTATGCAGGCGAGACGATCGGCAATTATACGGAAGAGGATGCGGCAGGGTCTTACAAAATGATCAATCACGGCAAGGACATCTCGGCAGAGACGGTAGAATCCGAAATGATCGAGCTGAAGAAAGATGGCACCGTAACCGGCGCCGTCAGTGGTACATGGAGCCTTAAGGATGGTCATAATGCTGTCATCACCATTGATGGAACCAAATACGACGGCGTATTTCTCCGCCAGTGGGACGAAGGGACACAGAGCCATGTGATGACGTTCACCGTCCAGTCGGAAGAAGGAGTGTCCATTTGGGGCAGCCATGTGAAGTAGGGAGTCCATCCGAAATGGAACCCCAAATGAGACGAGTTCGGCAAGGTCCTTGCTCTGACACTCCTGTTCTTCTTGGTGCTCTGCGGCCTCAATGGTGGCAAACAGGGCATGTACCTTCTCTTGCAGCTTCGTCTTGTGCTTACTCACGGCCTTGCCCCAAACAAAGGTATACCGATTGGCGTTGGCCTCGACCTTGGTACCATCTACGAAGTAGTGCTCCAGAGACACCTATTTTTCGTCCGCTAAAAATTGAAGGACAGCGGTAAATACGGTTTCGAGGACATCCCTCATTCGCTGGGAGCGGAAGCGGTTAAGGGTCCGAAAGCCCGGTCGCTGTCGACCGGCCAGCTACATGAAGGGGATGTTCTCCCGAATGGCTTTCGCGATTTGCCTGGAAGAATAGATGCGCTGTGTGTAAGCGTAGATGATGACCTTGGTCAGCATTTTAGGGTGATAGCTATCACGGCCACCGCCGGGATAGGCAGCGTCAAAGATGGTGTCGTCCAGCCGATTTACGGCTGAGTTAACGACACGAATGAGGTGGTGTTCTGGGATATCTTCTTCTAAATCCATTGGCAGGTAAAGTTGGTCCATGGTATATTGAATGTACAAAGAAATCGCTCCTTTAGGGATGGTTGGTGGTACTTCCATTTTACCAAAAGGGTGGTTTCTTCGTGATTTAAGAGAGGAATTTAAAAACTTTACCCGCTTAAACAGCGGAGAGGACGGAACGACCCGCGGAAAAGCGAAAGCGGTCGCCTTTGTGTCCGGATTTTCACCGCTAAGGGGAATGAAAAAAATCTGGACACAACAGCGATTGGAACAACGGTCCGTTCGTGGAGCGTCCTCACTAAGTGCCCAAGTAGATCTTACTCCAAAACCAAGGGGCGTCCCAAGCAGCCAATTCATGGCTTATGGGACAGCCCCTTTTTGATTCAAGATCGCTCCATGAATGGATGCAAATGCTTAAAAACTACGAAGATTCTCCAGATTGCCGCTGCAGCCATTTCAGTCCTTCCCGCCGGCTCAGCGGCATCAGCTCCTCCTTATCAATGAACGCCTCCACAGAAGCCGGATTGAACTTGGAGTATTCCCGGAGCGCCCAGCCGATCGCCTTCTGGATGAAGAACTCCTTCGAGCCGGCATGCATCCGGATGTACCGGTACAGCCGGTATTCATCCGTCGTATCCTTATAGTGCAGCTGAAACAGAATGGCGGTCCGGTTGAGCCACATATTCTCGGACGCAATCCATTTGTTGCCGCATTCATCCTGCAGTTCCGGATAATTACGCAGCAGCGCAGCGGCAGCGCCCGAGGCGAGGAGGTCGACGGTATCCCACCAGGAGTGCCGGGTAATGCAGCTTTCGATGAGGGGAACGTCCGCAGGGGTGAGCTTCTTTTTCAAGGCAAGCAAAATGTCCACGCCGCAATAGTGATACTCGCGCTCCGGAAGCTCCCACAACAGGGGAACCCACGACTTGTCCGCCGGATGCCCAGCCAGAAACTGCTTCAGGACAAGCCTTCGCTCGGGCGTCCGGACGCCTAGGAATGGAAATTGATTGCGCTGGTAAGCGCTCATGGCAGCGGCCTCCCCGGGCTGCCGCATTTGTTCCAATTGAGCAATCAGCAGGTCTAAAGGTCCGTTCATCATTGTATTCCTTTCTTTCACAGCAGGATGAATTTATTGTATCATGAAAAAGGCGAACTGCCGTTCCATAAAAATCACAGCTGAAGCATAACCAAATTGATAATACATAGGCAAACGGAAGGGGAAATGAAGGAATGAAGCTGATATCCTGGAACGTCAATGGACTGAGAGCATGTGTGAATAAAGGATTTAACGATTATTTTGGCGAGGCGGACGCTGATATATTCTGCGTGCAGGAGACGAAGCTGCAGGAGGGCCAGATCGCCTTGGACCATGGCGGCAAATACCTTCAATACTGGAATTACGCCGAGAAGAAAGGATATTCGGGAACCGCCGTCTTCACCAAAACCGAACCTTTGTCCGTCACACGCGGACTTGATGGTGAGGATGATACGGAAGGCAGAGTGCTGACGCTCGAATATGAGAACTTTTATTTAATCAATGTGTATACTCCGAACGCGCGCCGTGATCTTTCGCGGTTGGCTTACCGGATGGAGTGGGAGGACCGGTTCCGGGAATATCTCAAGAAGCTCGACCGGGACAAGCCTGTGGTCGTATGCGGGGATCTCAACGTGGCGCATCGTGAAATCGATCTGAAGAACGCCAAGGCGAATATGGGCAATTCGGGCTTCACGAATGAGGAGCGGGGCAAAATGACCGAGCTGCTGGAAGCCGGTTTCCTCGATACATTCCGCTACCTGTATCCGGACAAGAGTGATATGTATTCCTGGTGGTCCTATATGCCGAAGGTCAGAGAGCGGAATGTGGGCTGGCGGATCGACTATTTTCTCGTGTCCTCCCGGCTGGCAAGCTCCGTAACAAGGGCGGATATCGAATGCGCCGTTATGGGCAGCGATCACTGTCCGGTTGTGCTGGAGCTTGAAGGGGTGTAAGATTGTCTATTGCGGTTTTGTAATGGATTTTTGTGATAAAATGGAATAATGCGCTGTACATTTTTACTATCATCGGAGGCTTGCACATATGAAATCTTTCGAACAACTTCTGGACAAGTACGCCCAGCTCGTCATCAAGGTCGGGGTGAATGTTCAGCCCGGCCAGGTGCTGATCGTGAACGCGCCGCTTGAGACGGCCGAGCTTACACGGCTCATCGTCGCCAAGGCGTATGACGCGGGCGCGAAATACGTCATGGTGGATTGGGACGATGAAGCGGTAACCCGTATCCGCTATGAGCACGCGCCTGCGGATTCGTTCAGCTACTATCCGCAGTGGCACTCGGATATGATGGAGAAATTCGCGGAGGAAGGCGGAGCCATCCTGCGCATCAAGGTGCCGGACCCCGAGCTTCTGAGCGGTGTCGACGCCGGCGCTGTCGCGACCGCAGTCAAGGCTGCCGCGGTCGCGAACCAGAAGTATTCCGCTTACACGCGGAATAGCAAGATCAGCTGGTCGCTGATCAAGGCGCCCACCCGGGCGTGGGCGGCCAAAGTATTCGCCGACCTGCCCGAAGAGCAGCGGATCACCGCCATGTGGGAGGCGATCTTCCTCATGAACCGGGTCGATGAGAAGCGCGACCCGGTGGAGGCTTGGCGGGAGCATATCGCCGAGCTTAAGAAGAGCCAGGACAGGCTGAACGCGAAGCGCTATCGCAGCCTGCATTACCGGGCGCCCGGAACGGACCTTAAGGTCGGGCTGCCCGAAGGGCATCTGTGGCGGGCCGCCGGCGGCGAGAACGGGCAGGGCGTGTACTTCGTCGCCAATATGCCGACGGAGGAAGTGTACACGATGCCTCACCGGGCCCGCGTGAACGGGACGGTCAGCAGCACGATGCCGCTCAACCTGAACGGACGGCTGGTTGACGGCATCAAGCTGACCTTTACGGACGGCAAGGTTACGGCGTTCGACGCCGCAGAAGGACGCGAGCATCTGGCGACACTGCTGGAGACGGACGAAGGCGCATCCTACCTTGGCGAGATGGCGCTTGTGCCGCATGATTCGCCGATTTCCCGGCTGAACCGCATCTTCTACAACACAGGCATTGACGAGAATGCATCCTGCCATTTCGCGCTTGGCAGCGCCTATCCCGTCAATATTGAAGGCGGAACGAAGCTAAGCCGTGAGGAACTGCTTCAGGCAGGTGCGAATGTCAGCCTGACCCACGTCGATTTCATGATCGGCTCGGCCGAGCTGGATATTGACGGCGAGCTTCCGGACGGCACGCTGGAACCGGTATTCCGCAAGGGGAATTGGGCTTAATCATTATTCCATCGATCTATGGATACAACACAAGAGGCAAGCGCTGCGGCATTGAATGCTGCGGCGCTTGCCTCTTTGGCGATGGTCAATTCGGAAGCTTATTCCCAGGTTCCTTCGATCACGGTAGTCCCGTTATTTTCAAAGGTCGGGTGTTCCCTGTAGTGCAGCGTGCATAAGTCCTTGTCAAAGACAAGGGCAATCGTGATGCAGACCGGCGACTCGATGACGCGAACAGCAAGTTCAAGCCGATCCGGTCCGTCCCAGCCGAAAGCGGACGATACAGGGACATTTGGGTTTCCTTCGAATACGGTCTCGCCATCCTGCCAGCGCTGTCTTCCGAGCAGCGCAGACACAGGCTGGCCCGCATAGCTCACAGACATCTCCACAGCATCATCCCGGAATTGAAGGGCTAGCGACTCCAGTCCGGCATTGTTAGGCTTAAGGACCAGCCTTCTACCGGATATTTCACTCTCCCGGCCGGAGGCGGGCAGAGTGCCGGGCGGCTGAATGGACAGCTCACCGAGCCTTCTCTTCAGGGAGTCTTCGCTTGCCGGATCGGCAGGCAAAGGAGCTGCGGAGAAGGCCGGGAGGATATGCTTCCACAACGTGTTCAGCACTGCCTGAATATCATCTACACCGGCAGTTGCGGCGAATATCGCGCGCTGCTCCGGCATCACCACGCACAGCTGACCGAATGCGCCATCAGCGCGGTACGCACCATGTTTGCAGCGCCAGAACTGATAGCCGTAGCCCTGCGACCATTCATTGTCCTCCGTACCGCCGTTTGAGATCTGCTTGGATGTCGCTTCCTCCACCCAGCCGGAATCCAGAAGTCTGGTACCGTTCCAGACGCCTTTCTGCAGCAGCAGCTGTCCGAATTTCGCAATATCCTCGGTCAGTAAATACAGTCCCCAGCCTCCTGCGGTAATCCCGTCGGGACAAGTCTCCCAGAACGGATTCGCGATCCCGAGCGGATCAAAGAGGCGGGGCCGCAAATAATCCAGCAGTGTCATGCCTGTAACCTTCTGAAGAATGGCCGACAGCATGTAGGTTGCGCCGCTATTGTAAACGAATTGGCTTCCTGGCTCATGCACCAGCGGCTGGGAGAAGAAAATCTCCGACCAGCTTCTCCGATTGTCGCGATTGACCGAGACCAAGGTCTCGCTAGCGTGTCCGCTGGACATGGTGAGCAGATGCCGGATGGTCATGGATGACAGGCGCTCGTCCGGCTCCTTCGGCGTATGCTCCGGAAAGTAGGAGATCACCAGGTCATCAAGCGATAGTAAGCCCTCCGAAACGGCCATCCCGATCGCGGAAGAAGTGAAGCTTTTGCTGAGCGAGTACAGCGAATGCGGAAGTTCCCGGCGGTAAGGATGCCACCATCCCTCAGCCACAACTTGTCCATCCCGCAGGAGCATCATGCTGTGCAGCTCAAGCCCCTGTTCCTCAATGTCCGCAATAAAGTTCTGGATGGACTTCGAAGGAATTCCCTGTTGTTCCGGTGTGTTTCTGGGCAGATCCATTGTGATGTTCTGATCGAGCATGTTAACCCTCCTGGGAGGCATCAGCCCCGTTGATATGACTTGTTAGCCCTGTTGATGAGAGTGCAGGCATATCTTTCCATATTATTGTAAACGCTACCGCCAGAACTTCCTATGCTTTTTTTTCCTTAACCCACAGAATAAAGGCTTCTATTTGTCAGCAAAATGGCTATAATTAGAAAATAACTAACTATTCAGTTATATTTTTTGTTCCTAAGGAGGTTTGGAAGCATGGCGGGTGCCAAAGGAGAAGCTACCCGTGCTCGGCTCCTGGCGTCAGCGGAAGAACTGTTTGCGGCACAAGGCTATCACGGAACGACAGTCAGTCAGATCGTCGCGGGCGCCGGATTGACACAGGCTTCGTTTTATCTTTATTTTCCGAGCAAGGAAGAACTGATGAATGAGCTGCTGCAGCGCTTCGAGGATCGGATCAGGGAGCTCGGCAACGCGGGGGAAGAAGCCGGAAGACAGCCGGATGGCAAGCTGGAAGCTTTTGCAACACATTCGATGATTGCCATGTTCAAGCTGCTGGGAGAGAATCTGAATCTGACCAAAATCGCGCTTCAAGGGGCTGCCGGCGAACGGATACGGCTGGAGCTTGCCCGAGGAGTTGCGGACAATCTCCGGCTGAACCAGTCCCGGGGTGTCGTAAGTCCGGAGATCGAGCCAGGGCTGGCCGCGGAATCGCTCGTCGCCGCCGTGGAATATTTGGCGTACCGTTATCTGATGAATGGAGAGAGAAGCGTCGAGGAACTGGGTAATCAGGCGGCAAGGCTGTTTTTGCGCGGTATTTTGAAATAGGCTGTACCTATTATTTTGCCGGAGGTGGCGTTATGCTGCATGGGCTTGATTCGGTGATGGAGTGGCCCAGTCTGCTGTGGCTGTTCCCCGTGCTGTTCATGTTTCATGATTTCGAAGAAATTCTGACTGTGGAAGAATGGGCAGGACGCAACCGTGAGAAGGTGCTGGGCGCGCTGCCGCCTTTTGCCCGGAAGGCTCTGCATGCTTCCCTGTTCTGCGGCACGCGCCGCTTCGCCCTCGATGTGCTGTATGTGTATGGGTGTATCGTGGTGTTCACGGGAATGGCGGCGTTCTTCTCGTTCTATCTTCCTTTTCTCGCAGCGCTGTCCCTGTTCTTTCTGCATGCGTTCACGCATATTTTTCAAGCTCTCTATCTCAAAATGTACACGCCCGGCGTCTGGACGTCGATTCTGATTGTGCTGCCTTATTCGCTCTATGCGTTCTACCGTCTGATCTCCTCTGGGACAGCAGATTGGGGTGATATTGGAGGAGGTGTGCTGCTGCTCCTGCTAGCCGGGCCGTCGCTGCTTGTCCTGCTGCTTAGAGGAAGGGCTAAAGCCTACCGGGATCTAGCTGGATAAGATAAGACAGCATCGTGATATCGAGCCAAATCCGTATGATTCCAGTGATATTCATCACTCCCTTTTTCGAAAAAATTTAAGAAAATCGGATGAAACAAGAACAGTCACCGCAGAAGGAGGACAATGAGGCAGAGGGAGGAATCAAGTTGGGATCGATACGAACGTACTTGAAGCTTGGCGAGGTGCTGCGGGATTACCCGCACAAGGCGGAAGTGCTGTCCGATTATTTCGGTGCGGCAGGAACGGAGCAATTGAGAGACCGCTATGGTACGGATGCGTATCTGAACCGGATGCTGAAGAGCGAGAGCAAGCCGGCGGACACGCTGCTGTCGCTGTTGAACGAGGGGGAGGACGAGGGGCTCCTGCCGCAGCCTGGCGAGCTTGATCTTCTCGGAATGTCAATTTGTTTGATGCGCCAGCGGTTTCAGGCCTGCTTCGACGACTGGATGACGGATTACCGGGAAGAGACCGGGGGAATGTTCAACTGTTATTTGCCGAGAAACTGCGGAGGCGGGAACCCCTACCGGAACGCATGGCAGACGAGCGATATTTCCAAGTTTCCGGGCATCGTAACGGGATGCGGGATTGCTGACTATTTCCGGGCGGAATTCAAAGACAATCTGCTGAGCCGCGGGCTGTTTCGATCAGTGGACATGCCGCTGAATGCCGGACTTCCTTCCGAGCTTATCGACCCTTATGGGGCGTATACGCTCTACGGCGTCTATCCGTATGTGATGATGGTTGACGAGACCCGGATCGGCTCGCTGCCGCGGCCCAGAGAATGGGCTGATCTGATGAACCCGGTATACGAGAATAATGTCATTGTAGTCGGGTCCTCAGAGAAAATTTCAGAGATGCTGCTGATGCATATCTACAAGGAGCACGGCGATAAGGGTGTAGAGCGGCTGGGCGTAACGATCAAGGACGGCTGGCACGGCTCGAAAATGGCAAAAGCGGCCGGTAGCCCTTCCGGCGAGGGCGCGGCGATTTATGTGCTGCCTTGGGCGTTCGCAAAGGTATGTCCTCGTCCGGATCGCGTATCCGTTATCTGGCCGGAAGACGGCGCGCTGTCCAACCCGCTGTTCATGCTGGTCCGCCGGGATCGTTATGACGATCTTGCTCCCATCGCGAATTATATAACAGGTCCCCGGCTTGGCCGGGAGGTGGCGGCTTGTTCGTTCGCATCACTGAACGCGGAGGTAGACAACGGTCTGCCATCGGGCGCGCGGATGAAATGGCTTGGCTGGGAATATTTGCGGTCGGTCGATCTCCAGAAGCTGAAAGAGCATGTGCATTCGGTATTCCGACACAATTGGAAGAGCAAGCCGGAGTCGGTGATCCAATAAACGCATCCGTTCGATATGAAGCTGAAATTGCGCTTGTCAACGAAGAAAAATTCTTGTAAGATCGGTTTAGTACGAGCGTTCTATTCTGTGAGGGAAACAGTGACGGGTCATGAACAAAAGATCATACGACAGTGAACAGGTACGCCGCGACGTGCTCCGCGAAGCCGAAGCGCTGTTCTCCCGGAAGGGGTACAATGCGACTTCCATCAGTGATATTTCCAAGGCGGCGGGACACAGCAAGGGACATATTTATTATCACTTCAAGAGCAAGGAAGAGCTGTTTGTCGCGCTTGCGCAGCAGACAATACGAAGCTGGGGAGAACGCTGGGCGGAACGGACCGGGGCGTGCGGAACGGCGGTCGACAAGGTGTACGCCATTGCCGATTTTGTTATGGACAACTATCAGCAGGACCTGCTGAAGGCGGGTCAGGAGCTTGCCGCGCATCCAGATGTCCAGCCTTCTACGTTACAGGCGCTGTACGGACTTGCGGCCACACCGGTCGCAGCCTACCGGAGCATTATCGCGGAGGGAATGGACGCGGGCCTCTTCAGCAAGGACGATCCGGATCGTCTGAGCATGCTGCTCGGCGCCTGGCTTGGCGGTCTTAATGTATTCGTGAATACACTAGACCAGGAGTTATTGCGGAGCTTGTACAGGGAGACGGCGAAAATGTTCGTTAAGGCGGTGGCCGCACCGGGGCATGATGACGATCATACGCCGGAAGCGGGACCCCAAGTTTAACAGGAGAAATCGGCTGTTTGATAGCCGTTTTCTTTTTGCCAAGATTAGAACGATCGTACAAATCATTCGGGAGATGTTGACAAATGAACGTGCTGTATTGGATTCTCGGCGGGATCAACTTGCTGATGTGGGGCTGGGCCGCAGCGATTTACAGCTTAAAAGGCAGTAAAATCGGCCGTTTGGCCGAAACGAAGCCGGAACCGGAGCCGAAAGTCGTCCGGCCCCTGATCTCGGTTGTAATCGCGGCCCGCAACGAGCAAAAAGCGCTGGAACGCTGCATCCGTTCTCTGGCGGTCCAGAGCTATGAACGGGTTGAGATTATCGTCGTCGATGACCGGTCCTCCGATGGGACGGGTGAAATAATAAAGCGGATGGAGGCTGAATTTCCGCAGGTGACGGGCTTCCAGATCACGGAACTGCCGGAAGGCTGGATGGGCAAAAGCCATGCGCTCCATGAAGGAGTCAAATTGGCAAAAGGGGAATGGCTGCTGTTCACGGACGGGGACATCCTGTTTCATCCGGAATGCCTCGCCAAGGCCGAGACATCCTGCCGAAAGGAAGAAGTTGACCATCTGTCGCTGATTCCCGATTTCAAGGGCAGCCATCTTTTCTCCAAGTGGTACGGAGCGTACATCTTCTCCAGCGCTTCATCGTTCGGGATGCTGTGGAAGGCTAAGGACCCGAAAGCGCCTCAGACGCTCGGAGTAGGGGCATTCAACCTGCTGCGCCGAAGCGCTTATGAGGCGATTGGAACACACGCCGCTTTCGCGTACGTGACTACAGACGACAACGAGCTTGCCAAAAGAGTCAAGAAGTCCGGGCTGCGCCAGAACGTTATGTACGGCAGTAGCATGATCGCGGTCTGGAATTGGTATGAAAGTCTCCGCCAGTTGATCGGAAGCGTGGAGAAGTCCTTGTTCACGCCGGGTAAAGCCGTGATGACCACTGTGGCCTGCATGCTGACCATGCTGTATCCCTGGGCTGGTCTGTTCTTGGGTCCGATAGGCGCAAGAGTGCTCTGCGGCCTTAGCCTTTTGTCGGTATTCTGGCTGTATTTCCGGTATTCACGGCATGCCGGGGGCGGCGCATGGTACGGTCTGGCGCATCCGTTAATCGGCCTCTGCCTGATTGCCGGTGGAGTAAGAGGCGCTTACCGGGCGAAAGTGAACGGCGGCATGACCTGGCGCGGCACGACCTATAATTTGAACAATTTGAAGTCCTGACCGTTGGGATATCGGATTACGGATTCGGGCCGGAACGAAAATATACGCTTCTCTCCTTAAAGCCGAGCGATCTCCAGAAACTCAAGGCACGCTCGTTCCAGAACATCGCTTCAACATCAAGATTATCCGTCTGCAGATGACCCGTCAGGACGCGGAAGGCTTCTCTTCCAAGTCCTTGGCGGCGGTATTCCCGGCGGATGAAGTAATGTCTGATGTACAGCGGATTGGAGTGATGCCTGATCAGCGAATATCCTGTTATTTCCCCCTCGCAGAGAAATAAATAGGCGGTGTAGTCGGTTTCGATGAACCGTTGCATGCGCTCCCTTAGTTGTCCGATATTCATGGAATTGTCATGCTGTTCGTCTTCAATAAGCTGTCTGTTCATTTCCGCGAGCAGATCGAGGTCGCTCCCGTCGGCTTCTCTGATCGTTAAATTGTTCATCATAACCCCCTAATAACTGGTTTTCCGACCTCAATCATATCCTGAATTCCCGAAATCATACAGTGCGGAGATGGACATTTCGCCTGCTGTACAAAAAAATTTCCTTATGGCATTGACAGATCGCATAGGACAATTTAAAGTTTTAATCATTGAAAGTGATAATCATTATCACTGATACATACAAGAGCTTGATAGGGGGATAAGGAAATGAAGAAGTTGTGGATTCCGGTATTCATTCTGATGTTGGCGGTGGTTACAGCCTGTGGTAATAATGGCGGCAACAATGCCGGAGGCTCTTCGGCAAGCACAAGCCCAAGTTCCGCCAGCCCGGCAGCTTCGGCTCCGGCAGCCTCGGCCGAGAGCACGGCCGCTGCCGCAGAAGGAAGCACAGGGACATTTACATACCAGTCGGATGCAGGTCCGGTTGAGGTTCCGGTAAATCCGCAGCGCGTAATCGTATTGTCCGGCTTCACGGGCAATGTGCTGGCGCTTGGCGTCAATCTGGTCGGAGTTGATTCCTGGAGCAAGAACAACCCGAATTTCGCGGATAAGCTGAAAGACGTCGAGGCCGTCTCCGAAGAGGATCTGGAGAAGATCATCGAGCTGAAGCCGGATCTCATTATCGCTTACGACAGCGTGAAGAATCTGGACAAGCTCAAGCAGATTGCCCCGACAGTTGTCTATACGTACGCTAAAGTCGATTATTTGACCCAGCATATCGAAATCGGCAAGGCTTTGAACAAGGAGAAAGAGGCTCAGGCTTGGGTCGATGACTTCAAAGCGCGGATGGAAGCAGCGGGAGAAGAAATTCGGGCGAAGCTCGGCGACAAGACAATCTCCGTTATGGAAAATGACGCCAAGCAATTCTATCTCTTCGGCGATCATTGGGGCCGCGGTACGGAAATTCTGTATCAGGGCATGAAGCTGAACATGCCGACGAAAGTGAAGGATGCAGTCGCCAAGGACGGCTGGTATGCCGTGTCTCTTGAAGTTCTTCCTGAATACATGGGCGATTATGTCATTTTCAGCAAGAGCTCCGATATGGATAACGCCTTCCAGCAGACCGAAACGTACAAGAATATCCCGGCTGTCAAGAACAATCAGGTATACGAGGTCGATGCCAAGAGCTTCTACTTCAATGATGCGCTGACGCTCGACTACCAGCTCGATTTCTTCATCAAGATGTTCCTGGGCAAGTGAGTCCAATGAAACAGGCATCAGTACAGACAGGATTCTCCTGGGGAAAGTTCGGAGCTGCGCTCCTCGTGCTCATCCTGGCCTTTGCGGTATCGCTGGTGGTAGGGGCCAAGACGACGACACTTCATGAGGCATGGCAGGCTCTGTTCACAAATGCATCCGGAGACAATATCGGTTTAATACGGGAAATTCGCCTGCCGCGTATAGCGGCAGGCCTTCTCGTAGGCGCGGCACTGGCCGTATCGGGGGCGATCATGCAGGGGCTGACGCGCAATCCGCTGGCTGATCCCGGACTGCTGGGCATCACCTCCGGGGGCAATGCGGCGCTTGCTTGCGCCCTGGCTTTTATTCCTTCGCTGACTTATTCCGGCATTATGCTGGCCTGCTTTGTCGGAGCTGCGGTTGGTGCGCTGATGGTATTCGGACTCGGCGCGGCATCCAAAAGCGGATTGTCCTCCATACAGCTCGTGCTGGCGGGGGCGGCAGTCTCCGCACTGCTGACAGCGGTGGCTGAAGGCGTGGCGCTATATTTCAAGCTGTCCAAGGATGTCTCCATGTGGACGGCCGCCGGCCTGGTTGGTACGTCATGGGATCAGGTCCGCAGCATTCTGCCGTTCGTCGTGATCGGCATTATTATCGCGATCGGCTTCGCCCGGCCTTTGACCATTCTCAGCCTTAATGATTCGACAGCGGTCGGTCTCGGTCTTCGAACCGGACAGGTCAAAGTTATACTCTTCGTGATGGTCGTGATCCTCTCGGGATCATCCGTCGCTCTGGTAGGAAATATGGCCTTTATGGGCCTGATGATTCCGCATATTGTGCGAATGTTCGCGGGAACGGATTACCGGAACATTTTGCCGCTGTCGGCGGTATGCGGCGCTGCTTTCATGCTGCTTGCCGACACAGTCGGCCGCATGATCAACGCTCCGTATGAAACGCCGGTTGCAGCCATAATCGCTCTGCTGGGCCTTCCGTTCTTTCTGATCATCGTGAGAAAAGGAGGGAAATCACTGTCATGATCCGAAACGAACTATTGGCCAGACAGAGAGCGATTGTCGCTGCGCTGATCTTCCTGCTGATCGGAACGTTGATTGTCGGAATGGGCATCGGCAGTTCCTCCGTGTCTTACGACCGGATTATTCCGACTCTGCTGGGACACGGTTCGTTTAAAGACGAATTCGTGCTCTTCTCCGTCCGGCTGCCCCGCATGATCGTGACGATGCTCTCGGGAATGGCGCTTGCTCTTTCCGGCTCCATTCTTCAGGCCGTAACACGCAACGATCTCGCCGATCCTGGCATTGTGGGGATCAACTCCGGAGCGGGAGTGGCGGTCGCTGTATTCTTTCTGTATGTTCCGGTAGACGCGGTTTCCTTTGCCTATATGCTGCCGCTTGTCGGATTTGCCGGCGGATTTCTCGCCGCAGTGCTCATCTACCTTTTCGCATACAGCAAGACCGAGGGGCTGCAGCCGCTCAAGCTGGTACTGACCGGGACGGGCTTTTCCATGGCGCTATCCGGCCTTATGATCATTGTGATCTCGTCGACCGACCGCCAGAAATTCGACTTTATCGCCAAATGGCTGGCGGGCAATATTTGGGGCACCGACTGGCCCTACATCTATGCACTGCTGCCTTGGCTGATCCTGCTGGTTCCGTTCGTTCTGTACAAGTCCAATGTGCTTAATCTGCTGTCGCTCAGCGAGCATGTAACGGTGGGGATCGGCGTCCGGATGCAGCGTGAACGGCTGCTGCTGATGATCGCCGCAGTAGCGCTTGCCTCGTCGGCCGTTTCGGTAACAGGGGGCATCGCCTTTATCGGCCTGATGGCTCCGCATATCGCGAAATCGCTCGTTGGCCCAAGGCATCAGCTGTATGTTCCGATCTCGCTCCTGCTTGGAAGCTGGCTGCTGATTGTCGCCGACCTGATCGGCCACAACATCGCGGGACCCGACGGTATCCCGGCGGGGGTCATGGCCGCGCTGATCGGCGCACCTTATTTCGCTTATCTGCTGCTGAAGAAATAATCCGTACATTGGAAATACAATTAGGCTTCAATTCGCGGCAAAAATAATGGAGGTTGTCACCGGAAGTCATAACATGACGGACCGGGACAACCTCCTTTTTGAGTGGACAGAGTTGGTTGAACATAGGGTTTGACGAGTGCTTGAATGTTTTCGAAGATGTGCAGCTATGGACTGTTATTCAGTGTACATACTTATTCAGTGTATTTACTTATTCAGGTACGCGCATTCAGGTTATCCTTTGGGCGTTCCCCGATATGAACAGCAGCATCCGGCTGATCAGCGGGTGGAGCACCGAGACATGCCCTTCTTCCGCAAAAAGGTGATAGGCCACCCGGTCCAGCTTCCGGCCCTCCAGCAATTTTATTTGTTCATACATCTGCTGTGCATCCTGCAGCATCATGCCCTTCTCCAGTGAGCCAATAGCGATAAGGACCGACGGAGCCGGATATGCCGCCGGGCGGTTCTCGGCGCATTTCCAATCCTCCAGCATCCTAAACAGAACATGATCTTTCCACCAGATTGACGGGCTTCCCGCAATATAGGTTTGAAACAGATAAGGTCTTGTCATTAGCGTGTATAGACAGAAGAAGCCTCCGAGCGAGTGACCGAACAAGGAACGCTTGCCGCTGCCGGCCGGATACCTCCGGGAGACCATAGGCATTACTTCGTTCTCGATAAAATCCAGAAATGCTTCCGCTTCCCCGTTGGCAGGCCAGGGAGTGCCATCAGGCCTTAGATCTTCCGGATCGGCGGGTACGGTTAAATCAAGAAAGCGCCGGTCCATTACGAACGGTTCATCCGATGGATAGCCGATGCCGACGATCATGGCGGGCTTCAGTCCCTTGGGATGCCTTGTCTGAAGGGTCATGGCTTCGGCTATTGATCCGAAATAGGCATTCATGTCAACTGTATACAGAACGGGAAAGCCTTCTTCAGGAGGCGGCATGGACGGCGTATAGACGGAGATACGGTATTTGCGGCCTGTGATTGCCGAGCTGAAATCAAAGACCTCGGTCCTCGGCACGGCATACCGCTGATGGTGCCGGGATGAACCGGCATTCTGATCCTGAAATTCGCTGCTGCGTACCTGTAACGGTTCTTCCGGTAGGGCGGCAGCAGGATACAGCTCGCGAAGCGCTTCCGGGAACTGCCGGGCCATGAACACCAGATCATGGGTCGCCTCATCTTCGATATGAAGCTTAAGCGTGCCGGAATGGAGCACCTGGCGGCGCCATTGGTCAGCCGTGTCCCGAAT
>RCUO01000075.1_pt1 | contig 73865 bp, 67 predicted proteins | sample 2166161 | NCBI WGS metagenome assembly RCUO01 (sample SAMN09932617, study PRJNA488358) | compost metagenome | feature: garden; material: soil; isolation source: compost soil in cyclohexanecarbonitrile-enriched culture | place: Germany: Experimental Botanical Garden Goettingen | collected 2016-01-27
ACCTGTACTACGGCCTGTGGTACCCGATCATCATCGCGCTGATGTCGGTGGTGGTGGGTGGCCTGTTCCTGCGCGAGACGAAGAACGTGGATATCACCAAGTAAGAATGATGTTCATTGGATGAAGGAGAGGTCGTGGTGCAGACCACGGCCTTTTCGTTTCCCTGTAGCGCCGAGCCATGCTCGGCGAGCGCGCAACGCGCGGCACAAAACTCCGCAGACGCGAACAGACAGCGCTCAATGCCGTCATCGCGGTTGACAAGCATCCGAAGCCACACGCCCTCTCGCGCCCGGGGTCAGAGCCCTTTCGCACGCGAAAGGGATCTGACCCCATCGAGACCGCCGCCTCACGTGCGCACGCCGTATAGTCGCGGAATGAGCCTCTCAGCCGCCGACCTCCCCGCCATCCTGCACACCCTGCGCAGCACCTGGCAGGCCCAGCGTCCTTCGCTGGACCAGCGCGAAGCCGACCTGCGCCGCCTGCGCGAGGCGCTGAAGGAGCGCATGGACGAAATGGCTGCGGCCATTGCCGAGGACTTCGGCCACCGCGCCCATGTCGAATCGAAACTGGCCGATGGCATGAGCGTGCTGTCGGCCATCGATCACCTGCGCCGCCACCTGCGACGCTGGTCGAAGCCGCGTCATGCGTCTGCAGGCTGGAAGCTGTGGCCAGCCCGCGCGCAGCTGCGGCCGACACCGCTGGGCGTGGTCGGGGTGATCTCGCCGTGGAACTATCCGGTCACGTTGGCGCTGGTGCCGCTGGCCACTGCGATTGCCGCCGGCAACCATGTGCTGCTGAAGCCGTCCGAGCACACACCGCGCACCAGCGCGTTCCTGGCCGATCTGCTGGCCAGCGTGTTCCCGTCCGATCGCGTGGCGGTGGTGCAGGGCGGGGCCGATGTTGCAGCGGCAGTGTCCGCGCTGCCGCTGGACCATCTCGTGTTCACCGGTTCCACCGCGGTCGGCCGCAAGGTGATGGCGGCGGCGGCGGAACATCTGGTGCCGCTCACGCTGGAGCTGGGCGGCAAGTCGCCTGCCATTGTCTGCCGCGATTTTCCGTTGGACAAAGCCGCAGCGCGGCTGGCCACCGGCAAGTGGTTCAACGCTGGGCAGACCTGCATCGCACCGGACTACGTGCTGATCGACAGCGTGCGCCAGCGCGAATTCGTGCAGGCGCTGCAGCAGCAGGTGCGCGAGCGTTACGGCGATTTCAGCGATGCGGGTGACTACACGCGGATCATCAACGAAGGCCAGTACCGGCGCCTGCAGGGCTATCTGGCGCAGGCGCGCGAACGTGGCGTGCCGGTGATTGCGCTGGCGCAGGTGGACCAGGCGCGCGCCGACCGCGAGCGGCTGCTGGTGCCGACGGTGGTGCTGGACCCGCCGGATGACCTGGACCTGATGCGCGAGGAGATCTTCGGCCCGATCCTGCCGGTGCGGGCCTATCCGGACCTGGACGCGGCGCTGGCCGACATCGTGGCCCGCGACCGGCCGCTGGCGCTGTATCCCTTCAGCCATGACACAGCCACGGTGGAGCGCATCCTCGGCCAGGTGGTGGCCGGCGGGGTGACGGTGAATGACACGCTGCTGCACTTCGCCGCTGATGGTTTGCCGTTCGGCGGAGTTGGCGCCAGTGGCATGGGTGCGTATCACGGGCAGGCTGGGTTCGATGCCATGAGCAAACTGCTGCCGGTGTTGTGGCAGTCGCGCTGGGCGGCCAGTGACCGGCTGCGGCCACCGTACTCGAAGATTGCCGGGTTGTTGAGGTTGTTGCTGCGGTGAACCAACGCATGGCGTGGCTCTACTGACGGGACCGGGTTCCGGTAGGTGCCAACCTTGGTTGGCACGCGTGAACCCCAAGCGCCGACCAAGGTCGGCCTCTACCGGGACACACGGGCCCCCCAGCGCCAACCAAGGTTGGCGTCTACCAAAGCTGGGCCGGTTAGAATGCCCGCATGAAGATCGCCTCGTGGAACGTCAATTCGCTCAATGTCCGCCTGCCGCACCTGGAGCAGTGGCTCAAGGACTTCGGCCCGGACATCGTCGGCATCCAGGAAACCAAGCTGGAGGACCACAAGTTCCCGGACTCGGCGCTGGTCGCCGCCGGTTACCGCAGCGTGTTCGCTGGCCAGAAGACCTACAACGGTGTGGCGCTGGTGTCGCGCCAGCCGGCGCAGGACGTGCAGATCGGCATCCCCGGCTTCGAGGACGAGCAGAAGCGGGTCATCGCCGGCACCTTCGGCGACCTGCGGGTGATCAACCTGTATGTGGTCAACGGCCAGGACATCGGCACCGGCAAATACGAGTACAAGCTGCGCTGGCTGGAGGCGGTGCACGCGTGGATCGCCGAAGAACTGCAGCGGCATCCGAAGCTGATCGTGATGGGCGACTTCAACATCGCCCCTGATGCGCGCGACGTGCACGACCCCGAGGTCTGGAACGAGAACCACATCCTGACCTCCACCGCCGAGCGCGGTGCGCTGGCCAAACTGCTGCAGCTGGGCCTTCACGATGGCTTCCGCCTGCACAACGACGAGGCCGGCGCCTTCAGCTGGTGGGATTACCGGGCGGCCGGTTTCCGCCGCAATCTCGGCCTGCGCATCGACCTGAATCTGGTCTCCGATGCACTGAAGGGCAGTGTGGTGGCCTCGGGCATCGACCGTGAGCCGCGCACCTGGGAACGCCCCAGCGACCATGCACCGGCGTGGGTGCAGCTGGGCTGAAACAACGAGGCCCGGCGATGGCCGGGCCCGTTGCGATGCATCTGCCGGCCAGCGGCCGGCACTACCGCTGCGTCAGCGTATGCTCTTGCGGGTGAACAGGTTGACGATCGCCAGCAGGATCACCGCGCCGATCAGCGAGAACAGGAACGTGCGCAGGGTGATCGCTTCATTGATGCCGCCGCCGAACAGCCAGCCCGAAATCAATGCGCCAACGATGCCCACCACGATGTTGAGGATGATGCCCTGCTGGCCATCGCGCTTCATGATGATGCTTGCCAGCCAGCCGACGATGCCGCCGACGATCAGCCAGATGATGATGCCCATGATCGACTCTCCGGTGGATAACCGTGTCCAGTTGACGCGCAGTGCCGTGAACCCGCTGTGCAATCCCGTGACGGCCGCGTGCGCATGAGCCTGCCAGCCACCCTCGACGGCCCCTGGCGGTTTGGTCCGGTTACCGTCTGGCGCTGCCCCCATGTGCCCGGACAACGTGGCGAGCCGCAGGCCCGGCAGGTGCTGGCACAGGCCCTGGGCGGCGAGCCGGACGCGCTGCCGCTGCTGCGCGATGACAAGGGCCGGCCGGAGCTGAGCGGCGCGCTGGCCCACTACGGCACCGGCTGGAGCCACAGCGGCGAGGTGCTGCTGGTGGCGTTGGGCGAGGGCGTGCGGCTGGGCGTGGACCTGGAACTGCTGCGGCCGCGCCCACGCATGCTGGAAATCATCCAGCGCTTCTTCCATCCCGACGAAGTGGTCTGGCTGCAGGGCTTGGACGAGGCCGACCGCGAGCATTGGTTCTTCCGCGTGTGGTGCGCCAAGGAAGCCATGCTGAAGGCGCACGGGCAGGGCATTTCCTTTGGCCTGCACCGCCTGCAGCTGGCCCCGGCCGCCGATGGCGCGCTGCACCTGCGCTGGTGCGACCCGGAACTGGGCGAGGCCGCGCGCTGGCACCTGCACGAGTGGCAGGCCAGTGGCCAGTTCCGTGCTGCATTGGCCTGGTATCCGCAGTGAATCGCCGAATCTACGGTGAAAACCGGCGATAATGTCGGCATGAGCGAACACGATCTTCCCGCCGGCGTAGCGTCCACGCTGCAGCAGGGCCTGGCCAGCATGGGCCTGGCCGCCGAGCTGGCCCCGCCGCTGCTGCGCTACCTGGCGTTGCTGCACCGCTGGAACGGCACCTACAACCTCACCGCCATCCGCGATCCGCAGGAAATGGTCACCCGCCATCTGCTTGATTCGCTGGCGATGCAGCCGTTCGTGGCCGATGGCAGCCTGGCCGACCTCGGTACCGGCCCCGGGTTGCCGGGCATCCCGCTGGCGATCGCCTGCCCGGGCCTGCAGGTCACCCTGGTGGAAAGCAACGGCAAGAAGGCCCGCTTCATGCGCGAGGCCGTGCGCCAGCTGGGCCTGGGCAATGCCCGCGTGGCCGAGTCGCGCGCCGAAGCGCTGGACGAGCCGGGCAGCTACGATCAGCTGACCGCGCGCGCGATGGACACCCTGGCCGGCATCGTCCGCGTCGGTGGCCACCTGCTGCGACCCGGTGGCGTGCTGCTGGCCATGAAGGGCGTCTACCCACATGAAGAGATCGCAGCGCTGCCGTCCGGTTGGCAGGTGCGCGAGGTGGTCCCGCTGAGCGTGCCCGGCCTGGCCGGCGAACGCCATCTGGTCACCGTCACAGGCCCCTGAACCCCGCCGCCACCCCCTTGTGGAACAAGCGGTTGGCGATCCACGATTTCCGCACGGGCCCGGTTGTACGCATAATGACCGGTCCCAGCACACGTCGACGAGGCACACCCGCATGGCCCGCATCATCGCCATCGCCAACCAGAAGGGTGGCGTCGGCAAGACCACGACCGCCGTCAACCTGGCCGCTTCCCTGGCCAACGCACCCAAGCGCGTGCTGTTGGTCGACCTGGATTCCCAGGGCAACGCGACCATGGGCAGTGGCGTGGACAAGCGCGAGCTGGTCTCCTCCACCTACGATCTGCTGCTGGGCGAGTCCAGCGCTGCCGACGTGCGCGTGCAGACCGCCGAAGGCTACGACCTGCTGCCGGGCAACATCGACCTGACCGCGGCCGAGATCCAGCTGATGGCGCAGAGCGAGCGCGAGCAGCGCCTGAAGCGCGCGCTGGCGCCGATCCGCGACGAGTACGACTACATCCTGATCGACTGTCCGCCGGCACTCTCGCTGCTGACCCTGAACGCCTTGGCCGCCGCCGATTCGGTGATCGTGCCGATGCAGTGCGAGTACTACGCGCTGGAAGGCCTGAGCGCGCTGGTGGAAACCATCGAAGCGCTGCGCGCCAACCTCAACCCGGCGCTGGAGATCGAAGGCGTGCTGCGCACCATGTTCGATGTGCGCAACAACCTCGCCAATGCCGTGTCGGCCGAGCTCACCGAGCATTTCGGTGACCGCGTGTTCCGCACCATCGTGCCGCGCAACGTGCGCCTGGCCGAGGCGCCCAGCCATGGCCAGAGCATCGTCGGCTACGATCGTGCTTCGCGTGGCGGCGTGGCCTACCTCGGCCTGGCCGGCGAGATCATCCGCCGCAACAACGAACGCAACAAGGCCACCAAGGCCGTGGAGACCGTCTGATGACCAGCAAGCCTGCCGCCAAGAAGCGTGGCCTCGGCCGCGGCCTGGACGCCCTGCTGGGGCCCAAGGGCGCGGTCAGCCAGGTGCAGGCCAGCACGGCGGTGATCGAGCCGCTGCCCGGTGAAGTGCTGCGCAAGCTGCCGGTAGGCCAGCTGCAGCCGGGCAAGTACCAGCCGCGTCGCGAGATGGACCAGGGCAAGCTGTCCGAACTGGCCGACTCGATCAAGTCGCAGGGCGTGATCCAGCCGATCCTGGTGCGTCAGCTGCCGGCAGGCAACTTCGAAATCGTCGCCGGTGAACGTCGCTGGCGCGCCTCGCAGCTGGCAGGCCTGGACGAAGTGCCGGTGGTGGTGCGCGAGCTGGAAGACCGCACCGTCATCGCGATGGCGCTGATCGAGAACATCCAGCGCGAAGACCTCAACCCGCTGGAAGAAGCCGAAGCGCTGCAGCGCCTCATCAGCGAATTCACCCTGACCCATGCCGAGGCCGCCGAGGCCGTCGGCCGCTCGCGCGCGGCGGTGTCCAACCTGCTGCGCCTGCTGGAGCTGCCGATCGCCATCCGCCTGCTGCTGGAAACGCGCCGGCTGGAGATGGGGCACGCCCGCGCGCTGCTGACCCTGGCTCCGGAACTGGCCAGCAAGCTGGCCCAGGAAGCGGCCGATGAGGGCTGGTCGGTGCGCGAGGTCGAGCGTCGTGCGCAGGCGTTCGCCGCCGGCAAGGTGCCGAGTAACCGTCCGCAGCCGGTGGCCAAGGTGCAGCAGGCCGATATCGCCTCGCTGGAAACCGAGCTGTCCGAAGTGCTGGGCACCTCCGTTGCGATCAACCATGGCCGTGGTGGCAAGGGCAAGCTGATCATCCATTACGCCAACCTGGACACGCTCGATGGCGTGCTGGAGCGGCTGCGCACGCGCCAGGGCTGACCCCGGCGCAGTTTCATGGGCGCACGGCCTGTTCCTGCCGTGCTCCGTCGATTGCAGGGAACGCACCGCCGCGCGTGCCGGAGGTCGTATCGTCCACCGCAGGGTGGGCCCGCTCCGCCCCGTGGCTCATCCAGGGAGCAGGACATGACCATTGAAGTAGACGACGTCAGCCCGGGCGGCAGCCCGATTCTCGTGCACAGCCGCGAGAAGGACTTCACCCCGGCCCACGGCGAAGAACACATCGAGGCGATCAGCGCGCACATCGAGCGCCATCTGGGCCCGATCTCCGGCGTCTTCCACGAAATCATCTCCGATATCGTGCACATCGACGTGCATGTGGTGCCGGCCACCGACGCGTGTCCGTACCTGCGCCTGGTGACCTCGGGCATGAGCGATCTGCCGATGTCCGTGCCGGATGAGGTGGACGCCCCCCGGCACATGGAGCTGATGGTGACCTTGCCGGCGGATTGGCCGATCACCCAGGAAGCCTTCGAGGACGAGCGCAACTATTGGCCGGTGCGTCTGTTGAAGACCCTGGCGCGGTTGCCGCATGAGTACGACACCTGGCTGGGCTTCGGCCACACCATTCCCAACGGCCATCCGTCCGAGCCCTATGCACCGGGCGTGGGATTCGATGGCGCCATCGTGCTGCCGCCGGTCACCACCCCGGACGACTTCGGCACGCTGGAGCTGGAAGACGGCACGACCATCGAGTTCATGGCGATCGTGCCGCTGTACCCGGAAGAGATGGACCTGAAGCTGAAGAAGGATTCGGAAACCCTGCTGGACCGCTTCGATGCGAAGAACATCCAGGATGTCATCCAGCCCGGACGCACCAATGTGGCCAAGAAGCGTTTCGGCCTGTTCTAGGCCCTGCGCGTACCATCAGACGCTGTAACCACTGAATCGACCGCTGAATTCCAGGCCCACCGCAATGACCATCCTGCTTACCGGCGCAGCCGGCTTCATCGGTGCCTATACCGCCCGCGCCCTGCTTGATGCGGGCCAGTCCGTGGTCGGCCTGGACAACTTCAACGACTACTACGACCCGCAGATCAAGCGCGACCGCGTGGCCGCACTGTGCCCGACGCTGGACCTGCGCATGCTGGACCTGACCGACCGCGACGGCCTGGCCGCGCTGTTCGACGAAATACAGCCGACGGCGGTGATCCACCTGGCCGCGCAGGCCGGCGTGCGCTATTCGCTGGAAAACCCGCACGCCTACGTCGACAGCAACCTGGTCGGCTTCGTCAACATGCTCGAGCTGTGCCGCCACCGTGGCGTGCAGCATCTGGTGTATGCGTCCAGCAGTTCGGTGTACGGCGATTCGGCCACGCCGCCGTTTTCGGAAGACCAGCGCGTGGACCAGCCGCGCTCGCTGTACGCAGCGACCAAGGCCGCCAATGAACTGATGGCCTACACCTACGCGCAGTTGTATGGCCTGCACGCCACCGGCCTGCGCTTCTTCACCGTGTACGGCCCGTGGGGCCGGCCGGACATGGCGCCGCTGCTGTTCTCGCGCGCGGTGCTGGCTGGCCGTCCGATCGATGTGTTCAACGAAGGCCGCATGCAGCGCGACTTCACACATGTCTCCGACATCGTTGCCGGTATTCTCGGCGCCCTCGCGCACCCGGCTGATGGTCCGGTGCCGCACCGGGTGTTCAACCTCGGCAACCACACGCCGGTCGAGCTGGAGCGCTTCATCGGCGTGATCGAGCAGGCCGCTGGTCGCCCCGCGCAGAAGGTCTACAAGCCGATGCAGCCGGGCGACATGGTACGCACGATGGCCGATACCCGGCGCGCACATGACGCATTTGGCTACGAACCGGCCATGCCGATCGAACAGGGCCTGCCGCCGGTGGTGCAGTGGTGTCGCGAGTATTTTGCTGATCGCGCGTGAGAACGCATCCTCACACTGCCGGATTCATCTTCGGATAACCTCGGCGTCGGAAAATGCGCGGTCTTTGTCCCTCCTTGGCCGAGTCCCCCCATGAGCCAACCCGAGCTGTCCGTCGTCGTCCCAGTATTCAACGAGCGCGACAACGTCGCGCCCCTGGTGGCCGAAATCACCGCTGCACTGCGCGGCCGGCTGCCGTTCGAGATCGTCTACATCGACGATCATTCGCGCGATGACACCCTGGCCGTGCTGCAGGGCCTGAAGGCCACCACGCCGGAACTGCGGGTGCTGCACCACGTTTCGCAGAGCGGGCAGAGCACCGCAGTACGTACCGGCGTCAAGCATGCGCGTGCACCGTGGATCGCCACCCTCGATGGTGATGGCCAGAACGATCCGGCCGATATCCCCAAGCTGCTGCAGGCCCGCAGTGCCGCCGATGCCCAGGTGAAGCTGTTTGCCGGCTGGCGCGTCAACCGCCAGGACAGCGGCAGCAAGCGCTGGGCCAGCAAGTGGGCCAACGCCATCCGCGCGCGCATGCTGCGCGATGACACCCCCGATACCGGCTGCGGCATCAAGCTGTTCGAGCGCAACGCCTTCCTCGATCTGCCGTACTTCGACCACATGCATCGCTACCTGCCGGCATTGATGCAGCGCGCCGGCTGGAAGACCACCAGCGTGCCGGTCAACCATCGCCACCGCACTGCCGGCGTGTCCAAGTACAACAACCTCGGCCGCGCACTCGTCGGCATCCGCGACCTGCGCGGTGTGGCCTGGCTGATCACCCGCAGCAAGCGCACCGCAGTGGAGGAGCGTTGATGGATCTGGAGCTGCACTGGCTGGACCAGCCGCTGACCTGGCTGTACTGGACCGGCCTGCATGTGACCGGCTGGAAGCTGATCGGCTACACCGGTGCGTTGATGTTCGGTGGCCGCTGGCTGGTCCAGTTTGTCGCCTCCAAGCGCGCCGGCAAGCCGGTGATTCCGCGCCTGTTCTGGTACATGAGCGTGGTCGGCAGCCTGATGACGCTGAGCTACTTCCTGTTCTCGGCCAAACAGGACTCGGTGGGCGTGCTGCAGAACCTGTTCCCGGCCTTCACTGCGTTGTACAGCCTGCAGCTGGACATCAAGCACCGCGGGTGGAAGCGGGACAAGGCCAGCCACTAGGTCTCCGGTAGACGCCGACCTTGGTCGGCGCTGGGTTTCTCCGGGTGCCAACCAAGGTTGGCAGCTACCAGAGCGGCCATGCTGGCGCAGGTAGACGCCGACCTTGGTCGGCGCAGGTGTGCCCAGCGGCAGGGGCATCCACGCATGGCGTGGATCTACTGAGGCCGGGCTCTGTCCCATGCCATGCGAGGCGTGGATTTTTCCACGCATCGAGCGCAAGAGCAGCCGACCAGCCTTCGGCGCTGGGGTCCGGCCTGCGGCCGGTTCCCGGTCCTGCCTGCGTTGCAGGCAGGACCTTCGTCCCATGCCTTGCGTGGTGCGGGGTGCCATGATCAGGGTCTGCCTTCCCGGGAACCTGTGCTCGTGAAAACCCGTCTTGCCGTAGCCCTGCTGATCGCCCTGTCTGCCCCTGCCGTGGCCCTGGCCGCACCGCCCACCGCCACCGCGCCGGCCAGCGTGGCCACCGAATCGCCCGCCGACGCCGCTTTTCGCGCGCTGTACGAGAAGGAATGGAAGTGGCGCCAGGACGGCGGCGGCGAGGCCAGCGAGGACGAAGACGCCCCGGCCAACGCCACCCGCATGCCCGACGTCGGCGCGGCCGCGCAGCAGGCACGCCTGAAGGTATGGGACGAGACCCTGGCCGCGTTGAAGAAGATCGACCCGAAGACCCTGTCGCCCGACAACCAGGTCAACTACGCGATCTACCGCGACCAGGTGTTCAACCTGGCCGAAGAAGTGCGCCTGCGCGGCTACGAGATGCCGTTCAACGCCGACTCCTCGTTCTGGTCCAACCTGTCCTTCATGGCCCGGCGCGAGATGAAGAGCGTGCAGGACTACCAGAACTACATCGCGCGCCTGAATGATGTGCCGCGCTACTTCGACCAGCAGACCGACAACATGCGTGCCGGCCTGAAGCGCGGCTTCAGCGTGCCGCGTGCGGTGCTCGATGGTCGCGAGGTGTCCATCGCCACCGTCGCCGAACTGAAGGATCCAACCGAATCGCCGTTGTACGCGCCGTTCAAGAAGCTGCCCAACACCGTCCCGGCTGCCGAGCAGGCCAAGCTGCAGGCACAGGCCCGCGCGGCGATCAGCGGCAAGGTGGTGCCGGCGTTCCAGCAGCTACGCACCTTCTTCGTCAACGAATACGTGCCGCAGGCGCGTACCACCCTGGCTGCCGAAGCGATGCCCGGCGGCAAGGCGTACTACAAGCAGCAGATCCACGAATACACCACGCTGGACCTGTCGCCGGACGAGATCCACCGCATCGGCCTGGATGAAGTGGCACGCATCCAGAAGGAAATGAACGACATCATCAAGCAGGTGAAGTTCAAGGGCAGCTTTGCCGAGTTCCTGACCTTCCTGCGTACCGACCCGCAGTTCTATGCCAGGACGCCGGAAGAGCTGCTGTCGCGCGCGGCGTGGATCTCCAAGCGGGCCGATGGCCAGCTCGGCAAGTACATGACATTGCCGCGTGCGCGCTTCACCATCGTGCCGGTGCCGCCGGACATCGCGCCGTTCTGGACCGCCGGCCGTGGTGGCATGGGCACCTATTGGCTCAACACCTACAACCTGCCGTCGCGCCCGCTGTACAACCTGCCGGCGTTGACCCTGCACGAATCCGATCCGGGCCACGCGCTGCAGGGTGCCATCGCCGCCGAGCAGAAGAACCTGCCGGAGTTCCGCCGCAATGCCTACATCTCCGCCTATGGCGAAGGCTGGGCGCTGTACTGCGAGAAGCTGGGCGTGGAAATGGGCATCTACGAAACCCCGTACGAGGATTTCGGTCGCCTGACCTATGAGATGTGGCGCGCCACGCGCCTGGTGATCGACACTGGCGTGCACAGCAAGGGCTGGAGCCGCGAGCAGGCGCTGGCCTACCTGCGTGACCACACGGCGCTGAGCGAGCACGAAGTGACCACCGAAGTGGACCGCTACATTTCCTGGCCGGGCCAGGCGTTGAGCTACAAGCTCGGCGAGATCGCCATCGTGCGCCTGCGCGCGCAGGCGGAGAAGGAACTGGGTGACAAGTTCGATATCAAAGGCTTCCACGACACGCTGCTGAAGCAGGGCTCGGTGCCGTTGCCGGTACTGGAACAGCAGATCCAGGCGTACATCGCCGAACGCAGGAAGGCCTGACCCGCCGCGTCGCCGGGCATGGCCCGGCGCTACCGGAACGCGAGGTGGTAGTGCCGGCCGCTGGCCGGCAACCTCAGCGGAAAGGGGCGGATCGCATGATCCGCCCCTTTTTTCTTTCACCCCACCGTCCGCACCTTCGCCACGCGCGCAGCAAAGGTCGGCAGCACCAGCAGGGTCAGCACCGTGGCGGTGATCAAGCCACCGATCACCACCGTCGCCAGCGGCTTCTGCACTTCCGCACCGGAACCACTGGCGATCGCCATCGGAATGAAGCCGACGATGGCCACCAGCGCGGTGGTCAGCACCGCGCGGATACGGCTGGACGCACCATTGATCGCGGCCATCATCGGCACGTCACCGGCGTCCAGGCGCTCGCGGATCGCCTGCATCAGCACCAGGCCATTGAGCGTGGCCACGCCGGACACCGCGATGAAGCCCACCGCTGCCGATACCGAGAACGGCATGCCGCGCAGCAGCAGGGCGAGGATGCCGCCGACCAGCGCCAGCGGTACGCAGCTGAATACCAGTACCGCTTCCTTGCCGCTGCGCAGGGCCATGAACAGCAGGCTGCCGATCAGCAGGAACACCACCGGCACCACCGTGGCCAGGCGCTTTTCCGCACGCTGCAGGTTCTCGAACTGGCCACCCCAGGTCAGGTACGCACCCGGCGGCAGCGCCACCTCGGCCACGGCGGTCTGCGCCTCGCCAACGAAGCCGCCGAGATCGCGGCCACGCACGTTGGCCTGCACCACCACCCGGCGGCTGCCGTTGTTGCGGCTGATCTGGTTCGGCCCTTCGCTGACGCTGATGCGCGCGACCGAGGACAGCGGAATCACCACACCGGCCGGTGTGGCGATCGGCAGCGAAGCCAGTTGATCCGGGTCGTTGCGTGCGCTGTCGTCCAGCCGCACCACCACGTCAAAGCGACGGTCGCCCTCGAAGATCTTGCCGGCTGCCGTACCGCCGATGCCGGTGGACAGCGCATCGCTGACGTCTGCGGCGGTCAGCCCGTACTGCGCCGCTGCCACATGGTCGATCTTGACGTTGAGCGTGGGCAGGCCGGAAATCTGCTCCACCCGCACATCGGCCGCACCCTCCACCGCACGCAGTTTCAGCGCCACCTGGTCGGCCACCTTCTGCAGCTGGCTGAAGTCATCGCCGAAGATCATCACCGCCAGATCGGTCCGCACGCCGGAAATCAGCTCGTTGAAGCGCAGCTCGATCGGCTGGCTGAACTCGAAGCTGTTGCCCAGCTGCTGGCCGGCCAGCTTTTCGAAGCGGGCCACCAGCGCTTCCTTGCCCAGCTTCGGATCGGGCCAGTCCGCACGTGGCTTGAGCACGATCACGCTGTCGGAAATGTTGGTCGGCATCGGGTCGATCGCCGCTTCAGCGGTACCGGTACGCGAGAACACCGTTTCCACTTCCGGTTGCTTGGCAATCGCCTTTTCCAGCGCCAGCTGCATCGCCAGCGATTGCTCCAGTGAGGTGGACGGCACGCGCAGTGCCTGCATCGCCACGTTGCCTTCATCCAGGGTAGGCATGAACTCGCGGCCGAGCAGGCCGAACGAACCAATACCCACCAGCAGCATCAAGCCCGCACCCGCCACCACCGATCGCGGCCGCGCGACGGCCTGGCGGATGATCGGCTCGATGCGCCCACGCAGCACGCGGATCAGCTTCGTTTCGTGCTCGCCATCATCGCTGTGTGCCTCGCCTTCCTTCAGCTTCGGCTCGCGCACCATCAGTGCGGCCATCGCCGGCACGAAGGTGAAGGAGAAGATGAAGGCACCCACCAGGGCAAGCATGAACGTCGCCGCCATCGGGTGGAACGTCTTGCCCTCCACGCCTTCCAGGGTGAGGATCGGCGCGAACACCAGCAGGATGATCAGCTGGCCGAACGCTGCCGGTCGCGCCATCCTGCGCGCCGAATCGGCCGCTACGCGCAGGCGTTCCATCGCGGTCAATGCACGGCCCAGTTCGGCGCGACGCTGGCCCAGCATCAGCAGCGTTGATTCGATCACGATCACCGCACCGTCCACCAGGATGCCGAAGTCCAGCGCACCCAGGCTCATCAGGTTGCCGCTGATGCCGAAGCGGTTCATGCCGATCACCGCGAACAGGAACGACAGCGGGATCACCAGTGCAGTGATCGTCGCCGCACGCAGGTTGCCGAGCAGCAGGAACAGCACCACCACCACCAGCAGCGCGCCTTCGGTGAGGTTCTTGGCCACGGTCTTGATGGTGGAATTGACCAGCACGCTGCGGTCCAGCACCGGCGCTGCCACGATGTCGGCCGGCAGCGACGTGTTCACCTGCTCCAGGCGCGCCGCAGCGGCCTGGGCCACGGTGCGGCTGTTGCCACCGGCGATCATCAGCGCGGTACCCAGCACGGCTTCATGGCCGTTGCGGCTGGCCGCACCCAGGCGCGGTGCGCGGCTCAGTTCGACCTCGGCCACATCGGACACCCGTACCACCACGCCGTTGCGGGTGGCCACCGGCGCTTGTGCCAGATCGTCGGTGGTCAGCGCCAGGCCATCGGCACGCACCACCAGGCCTTCGCCGGCACGCTGTACGAAGCCGGCACCGGCCTGCACGTTGGAGCGCTGCAGGGCCGTCACCAGATCGGCCAGGCCCAGGCCATGCGCGGCCAACCGCGCGCTGTCCGGATGCACGCCGTACTCCTTCACGTAACCACCGACGGTGTCCACGCCGGCCAGCCCGGGGCTGGAGCGCATCTGCGGCGCGATGATCCAGTCCTGCACGGTGCGCAGGTAGGTGGCGCGCTCTTCCGGCGTGCGCAGCAGATTGCCTTCCGGCGTGCGGTAGACCTCGCCGGCCTGCCAGCCGGCTTCGCCCGGCCTGGCCAGCTTCGCAGGATCGAACGCGGTGAAGTCCACCGTCCACATCAACACCTCGCCGAGGCCGGTGGTGACCGGCGACAGCATGGGCGACGCACCATCAGGCAGGTCTTCGGAGGCTTCGCGCATGCGCTCGGCGACCTGCTGGCGGGCGAAGTAGATGTCGGTGGCATCGGTGAAGATCGCGGTGACCTGCGAGAAGCCATTGCGCGACAGTGAACGGGTGGTGGTCAGGCCGGGGATGCCGGCCAGCGCGGTTTCCAGCGGATAGGTCACCTGCCGCTCGATCTGCTCGGGCGTCAGTGCCGGTGCCACGGTATTGATCTGCACCTGGCGGTTGGTGATGTCCGGCACCGCGTCGATCGGCAGCTTGCCGAGCTGGAACAGGCCCACGGCGGCAACGAGTGCAGCCAGGGCCACGACCAGCCAGCGGTGGCGTACCGCGGTTTCAATGATGAGCTTGAACATGGAAGGTCCTTAGTGCCCGTGCTCGGCTTCGCCCTTGGCCAGTTCGGCCTTGAGCAGGAACGCGTTGGCGCCGACGATGCGTTCGCTGCCGCTCAGGCCACCGAGGATCTCGATGCGGTCGCCGGCGCGTCGGCCGGCCAGCACCGGCTGCACCTTGAAGCCGCCCTCGACAGCGACGAACACCGCGCTGCTGCCATCCACGTTCTGCACGGCATCGGCCGGCACGCTCAACGCGCCGTCCTTGCCGTCGGTGACCACCACCGCCGACACCGGCGAACCGGCGGGCGGCAATGCCGCATTGACCGGCGTGGCACGGATCACCGCTACGCCGCCCTGCTGGCGCACATCGGCGGCAGAACCGGTGACGGTGGCACTGAAGCTGCCGCCCGGCACGGTGACTTCCAGCGTCATGCCCGGGCTGACCTGTGCGGCCAGCGCTGGCGGTGCGGTGAACACCAGTTCGTTCATCGACGGATCGGCGACGTCGGCCACCGGGCTGCCGGCCGCCACCACGCCACCGGGCGTGACCTGCACGTTGCCGACGATGCCGGCCACCGGGCTGGTGATGCGCACGCGGCCGCTGCTGTCGGGTGAACCGTTGGCGGCGGCCTGTGCCTGTGCGGCCGCGGCCTGCGCCTGTGCTGCCAGCGAGCGCGCGCGTGAGGTTTCCAGTTCCTGGCGGGCGACCACGCCCTGTTCGACCAGCGCCTTGTCACGGCCATGGGCCAGGCGCGCCGCCTCGGCTTCCGCTGCGGCGGCAACCGCATTGGCGCGGAACACCGCCGCCTCGCCGCTGACCACGATCGCCAGTGCCTGATTCTGCTTCACTGCCGTGCCCGGTGCGACCAGCACGCGCTCCACGCGCCCGGTCACGGTGGAGGCGACCGATGCACGCGCACCGATCGATGGCTCCACCCGCCCGGACAGCCGCGTCGAACCGCCGCCGCCGCGGCCGACGGCAACCACGTCGATGCCGGATGCCTTGATCTGCTCGGGCGTCAGCTGCACCACGCCTTCATCGGCGTCGGGCACCTTGTTTGTTTCGGCCTTGGCTTCGGTGCTGTCGGCGGCGTGGCCATGGCCATCGTCGGCTGCGGCCTTGGCATCGGGTGCGGAAGCTTCCGGGGGCTGTGCGTTGCCGGAGCAGCCGGCCAGCAATACGGTCAGCAGCAGGCCACCCACCAGGGGGAAAGAGCGGGACAGGTTCATCGGGCCTCCACAAAAGGTGCGCGCCCTTCTAGGCGGGCGAGATCGATTTCCGCGCCGACGCGCGACAGACGCGCGTCCACAGCGGTGCCGCGGGCGGCGATGAGGGCACTGCGGGTACTGCGCAGTTCCAGCTGCGAGATGCGTCCCGCGTCGAAGCCGACGCGGGCCAGGCGATAGGCCTCCTCGGCGGCAACCACGCTTTCGTCGGCCGCGCGGGTGCGGCTGCCGGCGGCCTTCAGGCCCGCCACCGCCGACAACCGTTCCGCTTCGCTGTCACGGCGCTGCTGGTCCAGCCGCGCCTCGGCCGCGCGCTGTTCGGCACTGGCGGCGCGGATGCCACCACGGTTGCGGTCGAACAACGGGATCGAGAGGCTGACGCCCAGCGTGTAGGCCTGCTCGCGGTCCTCGCGGAAACGCGTCTGCGCGGCCGTGACGCTGAGGTCGGGCAGGGCACGCTTGCGCTCCACATCGACCAGGCGACCGGCCGCATCAACTTCGGCTTCGGCCACACGCACGGCCAGTGCCACATCGATGGCGCCACGCGGTGCCGGCGGTGCGCGGTCGAGCAGGCTGTTGTCGATGGTCTGCACCGGTGCATCGAGCAGGGCCGCGCCGGCCAGGCGGGCCAGTGCGGCATCGCGGAAGGCCTGCGCCTCATCCAGCGCGGCGCTGGCATTGGCCACTTCGCTTTGTGCCTGCACCGCGCGCAGCTGCGGCTCGCGGCCATGCTTGACCATGGCGGTGACCGCCGCCGCATCGTCGCGGGTGAGGGTCAGCGCTTCGTCGGCCAGGGTGTAACGACGCAGGGCGCTTTCCGCCTGTGCGTAGATCGCCGCCAGCTGGCTGGCGACATCGCTGCGGCTCTGCGAACCGCGCAGGGCAGCGGCCTGTGCCTCGGCGCGGGCGGCGCGGACGCGCGCGCCACGCTGGCCCCAGACCTCCAAAGGCTGGGACAGGGTAAGCACGGTGTCGGCCCTGCCCATGCCGCCGTAGGAGCCGGTGCCCCAGGCGTTTTCGGCGGACCAGGAAAGGGAGGGGTTGGGCAGCGCCCGGGCCTGGTCGGCGCGGGCATCGGCCGCCTCGGCCAATGCCGCGCCGACGCGGGTGCCGGGCAGCTGGTCGAGACGTTCAAGCAGGGTGTCGTACGAAGGTGCGGCTTGTGCGGCGACCTGTGCGGCGGGGATCAGGCCCAGCAGCACGGCGACGACCAGCCCGGCCGCGCGCGGCGACCGACGTGTCAGGATCGACATAGGGGGATTCCGGTTGTGAGTGAAACGGGAGCCCGCGATTGCGGGACGCGCTCAACTCACGCCCGGGGAGGACGTGCCAGTTCGTCCTGGGCGACCGCATAGGTCGCCGCGTCGCCTGCATTCATCCAGCGCGCCGGTTGCGGCGTGCCAAAGGCGGCGAAGGTGCTCGCCGGCAGGCTCAGGTTGGAGTGGTGGCAGTGGTTATGACTGCAGGCAGCGGTGTGCTTGCCGTCACTGTCATTGTCACCGTCGGGCTCTTCGGCAGCCGACTCCACATGCACCACCGTGCTGTCGTGCGGTTCCACCGCACACGCCAGAACATCGGCCACCGGCACGACCACGAACGCCGCCATCAGCAGCATCAGCAGGTACGAACGAAGGTGGCGGGCGATCCGGCGCATGGAGGGGAGGCTAGCAAGCGGTTTTCGGTGGATACAATATCAATGGCCACCTCGGGAATTCGTCGGAACCTCCCGTTCAGGTGCGCCGCGCACGGAACTGCTGCTCTGGTAGGTGCCGACCTTGGTCGGCACGCCTTTCGGTCCGTGGGGTGCGACACCGGGATGCGCTTCTGTAGAGCCGAGCCCATGCTCGGCTGCTGTCGCGCGACCAGCTGCCCCGGTAGGTGTCGACCTTGGTCGACACGCTTTTTGACCCCCGACACATTGCCGGCCAGCGGCCGGCACTACCGGTCGGCGGGCAGCTTCGCGATCACCTTGATCTCGAACTGGAAGCCATACAGCCAGGTCACGCCGATACCGGTCAGGGTCGGGTGCGGCGCTTCGCCCCAGTACTCCGGCACGATTGCCCAGGCCTTTTCGAAGTTGGTTTCCGGGTCGACCAGGAACACGGTCACGTCGATCACGTCGTCGAACGTGCAGCCGGCCGCGGCCAGTACCGCGTTGAGATTGTCGAAGGCGCGGCGCACTTGGGTCTCGAAGTCCGGCTCGGGCGAGCCGTCCTCGCGGCTGCCGACCTGGCCGGAGACGAACAGGAAGCCATTGGACCGGATCGCCGGTGAGTAACGGTTGCGCTCGTACAGCGCCTGCCGGCCGGCGGGAAAGACGACATCACGGTGGGACATAAGACGGATTCCAGACGGGAGGAGACCATCCTCCCCGCTGCCGCTGTCTGGATAAACCGCAATGATGCGCCTAGATTGATTGATAATTCCAAACAATCAGGGCCGCTGACATGGACCGCTTCGAGGCGATGCGGGCCTTCGCCCGGGTGGTGGAGACCGGCAGCTTCACCCGCGCCGCGCACACCCTGCAGCTCAGCCGCACCACGGTCACGCAGCTGGTGCAGCAGCTGGAGGCACATCTGCGGCTGCGGCTGCTCAACCGCACCACCCGCCGGGTCAGTGTCACCGCCGATGGCGCGGCGTATTACCCGCGCATCGTGCGTCTGCTGGCCGAGCTGGAAGAGGTCGAGGGTGGGCTGGGCGATGCCGCCGCACAACCGCGTGGGCGCCTGCGCATCGATGTGCCCGGCCCGTTCGCACGGCTGCTGCTGGTACCGGCGCTGCCCGGCTTCCAGGCGCGCTATCCGGACATCCAGCTGGAGGTGGGGGTCAGCGACCGCGAGGTCGATGTCATCGCGGACAACGTCGACTGCGTGATCCGTGGCGGCACCCCGGCCGACCCGGCGTTGGTGGCGCGGCCGTTGGCGAGCCTGCCGATCGGCTTTCATGCCAGCCCAGGCTATGTGCAGCAGTTCGGTGCGCCGGACCACCCGCGCGCGCTGCAAGGGCCGGACCACCACACGGTCGGTTTCCTCAGCCCGCGCAGTGGCCGTGCCCGCGTGTTCAGCGCAAAGCGCGGCACCGAGCGCATCGAGGTGCAGGGGTGTTATTCAATCGGCTTCGATGATGGCAATGCCTATCTGGCGGCGGGTCTGGCCGGCCTCGGCGTGGTCGCGTTGCCCAGCTACATGGCCGAACCGCATGTGGCGCGCGGCGAGTTGCTGCCCGTGCTGCACGATTGGCAGTTGCCGCCGATGCCGATGCACGTGATGTTCCCGCCGAACCGGCACATGAGCCAGCGGCTGCGGGTGTTCATTGATTGGGTGGTGGAGACGTTGGGCTGAGCCACCGCTCGATCGCCGCCATGCCGAATGCCACTCCGTCCTCGTTCGCCATTGCAGCGCCCAGCGCGGCTGCACGCGCGCGCGTATCCGCATGCTCGGCGAACGCCAGTGGAGCGGCCAACGCCTGCGGCTGCAACCGTTTCGGTGACAGCGGCGCAGGCGCTACACCCAGCCGCTGCAGGCGATCGGCCCAGAAGAACTGGTCGGCGGCAAACGGCATCACCATCGACGGTATGCCGGCGCGACAGGCCGAATGCGTGGTGCCGCTGCCACCATGATGGATCGCCAGCGCGCAGCGCGGCAGCAAGGCTTCATGCGGGGTGGGGTCGATCACAAATACCGTGTCGGGCAACGCCATGTCGGGCACGCCGACCCAACCGGGAAACAGCAGCACGCGGCGCGGCGCCAGCGCTGCCAACAGCGCCGGCAGCACGCGTTCGCGGTCGAAGCCGGTCATGCTGCCGAAGCCCAGGTAGACCGGCGGTGGCCCTGCATCGAGGAAGGCCTGTAGTTCGGCTGACGGCTGCCACGGCGCTGCGGGTGCCGACCACTGGCCGCACACGAGGTGGTCGGCCGGCCAGTCCGAAGGCGGCGGCAACAGCTGCGGCGAGATGCCGTACAGCATCGGCAGGCCGGTCCACAGCGAGCGTCGTGGCGGCTGCCCGGCGTGCTGGCGGGCCGCGTTGATCGGGCCGCGGAACTGCCGCCAGATCAGGCCGTTGACCAGCCCGTAGCTGGCCCGGTTCAACCATCCCGGTGAGCGCCCGGGCGGCAGGAAGGGCGAGCGGAATGCGCGCGTCGGCGTCAGCGGAATCATGCCGGCGCCGATCACCGGAAGACCACGACGTTCGCCGACGCTCATGCCGACGAACGCCGCCAGGCCGCCGGTCAGGATCGCATCGCAGCCGTCGGCTGCAGCATCGGCCTGGCGCACCCAGCCGGCGACATGCTGCAGCGCCATCCGTGCCAGCCCGGTGCTGGCGGCGGCCACGCCGTTGCCGCGTGAGACCAGTGCCACCACTTCATCGTGGATGTCGCCTTCAAGCGCGGCGTGCGGGACGCCCATTGTTCTCGCGCTGCCCAGAGTGCCGCCGTCGGCCAGCAGCATGACCTCGTGGCCGGCCGCAATCAGCCCGTGGCAGAGCATGACCAGCGGGCGCGTATCGCCTTCGGTGCCGTAGGTGAGGGCCAGCAGTCGCATTGGAAGCTCCGCAGTGAGGCGCCAGTATGCCGGTATCGCACCGCGCGTCCCTGCGCTCCCGCTGGCGCACGGCATGGGACAATCCAGCATCATCTGCCCACGTTGCACCGGGCGCGCGCACCAGGATCCAGCACCGCATGACCGCACTACCGTCCCTTGTTTCCTGCCTGCTCGTTGCTGCTCACAGGTGTGCGGCATGAGCCGCGTCGTTGCGCTGGATACCGAAACCACCGGCATCTCGCATCGTCTGGGCCACCGGGTGATTGAAATCGGGGCGGTGGAACTGATCGATGGGCAGCTCAGCGGCCGCCAGTTCCACACGTATCTGCAGCCGCAGCGCAAAGTGGACTGGGGCGCACAGCGCGTGCACGGCATCAGCGATGCGATGCTGGTGGGCAAGCCGCTGTTTGCGAGCAAGGCTGCCGAGCTGCTGGAATTCCTGCGTGGCAGCGAGATGGTCGCGCACAACGCCACCTTCGACGTCGGCTTCCTCGACAACGAGCTGCGCCTGGCCGGTATCGCCGATGGGCTGGCCCAGCACTGCCGCGTGACCTGCAGCCTGAAGCTGGCCCGCAACCGGTGGCCGGGCATGCCCAACAAGCTCGACGATGTGCTGCAGCGCCTGCGTATTCCCGGCACCCGCGGCCTGCATGGCGCACTGAAGGATGCGCACCTGCTGGCCCAGGTGGTGCCGCACCTGCGTTGAGCTGGCCCTGTCGCTGTTGTAGAGCCGAGCCGATGCTCGGCTGCTCTCCCCGTACGACCCAGCCGAGCGTGGGCTATGCCGGTCGTCCTGACCGTCACCCTACGGGCCGTCGCAAGCGACGTTGGCAGCGGCTCCTGCCGCTACCTTCGGCGCTACAAGGGCCCCCGTCGCCGTGTTCAGCCTTGCCCTGTGGGTAAGTTGCGCAAGGTCTTGATTGCGTGCATAATGCGCGGCTCGCTGTGTCCGGTTTCGTGCCGGGCGGCGCCCCCGGGAGCACGTCCCCGGCCGCCCAACGCCAGCGTAACCCTTTGATTCTCTTGACGTGTGGTGGGCAACCATCGAGGCCGCCGTCTCCCGGGCTACGGGCTGACACAACTTACTATCGAGGTGCGCCATGTCCCGCGTATGCCAGGTTTCCGGCAAGCGAGTGCAGACGGGTAACAACGTCTCGCACGCCAACAACAAGACCCGTCGTCGTTTCCTGCCGAATCTGCACGAGCGCCGCTTCTGGGTTGCCAGCGAGAACCGCTGGGTGAAGCTTCGTGTTTCCGCGCATGCACTGCGCACCATCGACAAGAACGGTATCGATTCCGTTCTGGCTGAGCTGCGTGCGCGCGGCGAAAAGGTCTGAGGAGTAGACGATCATGGCAGGCAAGCGCGATAAGGTCCGTATGATTTCGACCGCTGGTACCGGTCACTTCTACACGACCGACAAGAACAAGAAGAACACCCCGGGGAAGATGGAATTCTCCAAGTACGATCCGGTCGTGCGCAAGCACGTCCCGTACAAGGAAGGCAAGATCAAGTAATCCGCAAGGATTGCTGATTGCCTCCGAAGAAACCCGCCCTCGTGGCGGGTTTTTTTGTGGCCCCCCGCCCCCGGTAGGTGTCGACCTTGGTCGACGCGCTGTCGAGCACCCGGGCACACATCCTGCCCCGTGCTATGCGGCCTTCTCCGCGCGCATGGCGATGCGTTCATCTCAATGGCGCCCGTCGGTCATGGGGCGCGGCTCGACTCTACCCACCCCGCTGGGCAGAATGGCCCATCACCCTCCCGACGGGCGCGCCTGATGCTGTTCGAGTGGTTGCTGGGTTCGTATCTGCTGCTGATCGACTGGCTGATCCGGCTGGTGGCGCTGTGCTGGATCCCCACCCGCACCACGCCGGGCGCGGCGCGCAGCTGGCTGCTGCTGGTCGGCTTCGTGCCGCTGCTGGGCCTGCCGCTGTACCTGCTGTTCGGGCATCCGTGGTTGTCGCGCGAACGCATCCGCCGGCAGGCCGAGGCCTCGCAGGTGATCCGCGAGGAACAGGCGCTGCAGCGCCGCCTGCGCTGGACGCCACAGCCCGATTCGGCCAGCGCCGAAGTGGTGCCGCTGGTGCAGCGTCAGGGCGATTTCATGCCGGTGCACGGCAACGCGGTCGATCTGCTGACCGACTACGACGAATCACTGCACAACCTGATCGCCGACATCGACCAGGCCCAGGACCGGGTGCACCTGCTGTACTACCTGATGTTCGATGACACCGTAGGCGAGGCCATCGTCGAAGCCCTGCAGCGTGCCGCAGCGCGTGGCGTGCAGTGCCGCGTGCTGCTGGATGCGGTGGGCGCCAAGCGCGGCCTGCGCGCGTACAGCAAGCGGCTGCGGTCACGTGACGTCGAAGTGCGCGCGATGCTGCCCGGCGGCCTGCGCTGGCGCCGCAGCGGGCGCATGGACCTGCGCAACCATCGCAAGATCGCGGTGATCGACAACGAGGTGGGTTATGTCGGTTCGCAGAACCTGGCGCGGCCTGAATTCGTGGCCGGCCACCCCAACCGCGAGCTGGTGGCGCGCGTACGCGGGCCGGCGGTGGCGCATCTTGAAGCGGTGTTCGCCAGCGACTGGTACATCGAAAGCGGGCAGCGCCTGGACGTCATCGCCGACGTGCCGGTGTGCAGCGAGGACATCGCCACCCAGCTGCTGCCCAGCGGCCCGGCGTACCCCTACAGCAACGCGCGCGATGCGGTGGCCGCGCTGATCCATCTTGCCCGGCGGCGGCTGGTGATGGTGACGCCGTACTTCGTGCCCGACGAAGCAACGCTGAGTGCACTGCGCATCGCTGCACTGTCCGGCGTGCAGGTGCAGCTGATCCTGTCGGCCAGCAACAACCAGCGGCTGACCTCATGGGCGCAGGAAGCCTACTACGACGAGCTGCTGCGCTGCGGGGTGCAGATCGCTCTGTACGAGCCGCAGTTCCTGCATGCCAAGCACATGAGCGTGGACGAGGACATCGCCGTTCTCGGTTCGATCAACATGGATATCCGCTCGTTCGCGCTGAATGCCGAAATCGGCCTGATCTGCTACGACCGCCAGCTGGTCACGCAGTTGTGCGCCATCGAGGACGACTATCTGCGCCAGTCGCGCCTGCTGGACCTGGAGCAGTGGCGCAAGCGCCCAGCGTGGCTGCGCAGCCGCGAGGGCATCGCGCGCCTGGCCGATGCATTGATGTAGGCCGGCGCCAGCCGGGCAGGGTCGATGGCCTACAATCGGCGCATGACTGATTCACCGCGTAATGGCGAACTGGACCTGGCGATCATCGGTGGTGGTGCGGCCGGGGTGCTGGTGGCGATCCAGGTGTTGCGCCAGGCCCGGGCGCCGCTGGCGCTGGCCATCTTCGAGCCGGCCTCGCAGCTGGCACAGGGCATCGCCTATGCCACGCCGTGGCCGGAGCATCTGCTGAACGTGCCGGCGGCGAAGATGAGTGCGTTCCCCGACCAGCCCGGCGACTTCCTCGATTACCTGATGGCCGCCAACGCCTACCCGGGCGAGGCGCGCGAGGTGCTGGGCGAACGCTACGTGTGCCGCCATTACTTCGCCGCCTATCTGCAGCAGCGCCTGCGCGAGGCTGAAGCGGCCAGCGCGGCGCGATTGCAGGTCATCACCCAACCGGTGCTGGCGCTGCATGCCGATGACCACGGTTACCAGCTGCAGCTGGGCGCTGGCCCAACGCTGCATGCAGCGCAGGCAGTGATCGCCACCGGCAACAGCATGCGGCCGCTGCCGGTCGACGGCGCCGATGCGCTGCCCGCCGATGACGTGGTCGAAGCCTGGGATTACGACGGCGTGCGCACGCTGGCCGGTGGCCATGCACTGGCCATCGTCGGCTCCGGGCTGAGCATGGCGGACACCGTGTTGGCGCTGGTGGCCGCGGGTCACAGCGGGCCGCTGCACGTGATCTCGCGCCATGGCCTGCTGCCGTTGCCACATGCACACGGTGGCCTGCCGGCATTCGATCCGCAGGAGCTGCTGCCGATGACCCTGCGCCAGCGCCTGCGTGCACTGCGCCAACACGTACGGCAGGCACAGGCCGACGGCATCCCGTGGCAGGGCGTGATGGACCGCATCCGTCCGCATGGCCAGGCACTGTGGCTTAGCCTGGGCGAGGCCGACCAGCGTCGCTTCCTGCGCCACGTGGTGCGCTACTGGGACGTACACCGCCACCGCATCGCTGAACCGGTGGCCGAGCAGTTGCAGGCGCTGCAGGCCAGCGGCCAGCTGCGCGTTCACCGCGCCCGCCTGCAACGCGTGTGGCGCGACGGGGACGCCCTGTGGCTGTCGGGTCGCGAGGCGGGCGGCGGCAACGTGCAGTGGACGATCGGCGCGGTGGTCAATGCCACGGGCGTGGAAACCCGCGCCTCGGCGCTGAGCAACCCCTTGCTGCAGCAGCTGCAGGCCGATGGCCTGGCCCGTCCCGGCCCACATGGGCTGGGCCTGGACAGCAGTGTGCCGGGCGACCGGCTGTGCGCAGCGGGCGGCCAGCCGCAGGCGCGCCTGGGGGTGCTCGGCAGCCTGCGCATCGGCAACCTGTGGGAAAGCCTGGCGGTGCCTGAACTGCGTCAGCAGGCGCAGGCACTGGCTGCGCAGGTGGTCGCAGGAGCTGCGACGTCGATGCCGTAAAATGGAGGCATGGATGTCTCCCACTTGCTTGATGGCCTGAACCCGGCCCAGCGCGAAGCCGTCTCCGCTCCCCTCGGTCACCACCTGGTGCTGGCCGGTGCCGGGTCGGGCAAGACGCGCGTACTCACCCACCGCATTGCCTGGCTGCATGAAGTCGAAGGCGTGCCGACCCACGGCATCTTCGCGGTGACCTTCACCAACAAGGCTGCCGGCGAGATGCGCCATCGCATCGACGCGCAGCTGCCGCATGGCAGCCGCGGCATGTGGATCGGTACCTTCCACGGCCTGGCCAACCGCCTGCTGCGCCTGCACTGGCAGGACGCCAAGCTGCCGGAAAGCTTCCAGGTGATGGATTCGGACGATCAGCTGCGGCTGGTCAAGCGCGTGGTACAGGCGCTGGAGCTGGATGACGGCAAGTACCCGCCCAAGCAGATTGCCTGGTGGATCAACGCGCAGAAGGATGAGGGCCGCCGCCCGCAGCACATCCAGCCCGAGCCGAACGACGCGTGGCTGGAAACCATGCGCCAGGCCTATGCCGAGTACCAGGCGCGCTGCGACCGCGCCGGCCTGGTCGATTTCGCCGAGCTGCTGCTGCGCGCGCACGAACTGCTGCGCGACAACCCGCCATTGCTGTCGCATTACCGTGCGCGTTTCCGCGAGATCCTGGTGGACGAATTCCAGGATACCAACGCCATCCAGTACGCCTTCGTGCGCGTGCTGGCCGGGCATGAGGGCCACGTGTTCGTGGTCGGTGACGATGACCAGGCCATCTATGGCTGGCGCGGCGCCAAGGTCGAGAACGTGCAGGGCTTCCTGCGCGATTTCCCGGGCGCGCAGACCATCCGCCTGGAACAGAACTACCGCTCCACCGCCAACATCCTCAATGCCGCCAACGCGGTGATCGCGCACAACCCGGACCGCATCGGCAAGCAGCTGTGGACCGACAGCGGCGACGGCGATCCGATCGACCTGTACGCGGCGTACAACGAGATGGACGAGGCGCGCTACATCGTCGAGCGCGCGCGGCAGTGGGTGCGCGACGGTGGCAGCTATACCGAAGTGGCCGTGCTCTACCGCAGCAACGCGCAGTCGCGCGCGCTGGAAGAAGCGCTGCTGAGCGAACAGGTGCCGTACCGCGTGTATGGCGGCATGCGCTTCTTCGAGCGCGCCGAGGTGAAGGATGCGCTGGCCTACCTGCGCCTGTTGTCCAACCGCAACGACGACGCTGCATTCGAGCGCGCGGTGAACACGCCCACGCGTGGCATCGGTGACCGCACGTTGGACGAAGTGCGCCGCGAAGCGCGCGCCCAGGGCATCTCGCTGTGGGAAGCCACCATGCTGGTGACACAGGGCAGTGCACTGGCGGCGCGTGCGCGCAACGCGCTGGCCGGCTTCCTGGTGCTGGTCAATGAACTGCAGGCACAGACCCTGCAGATGACCCTGGCCGAGCGCGTGGACCATGTCCTGGTGCGCTCGCAGCTGCGCGAACACTGGAGCAAGGAAAGCCGCAACGCGCTGGATTCGGAATCGCGCACCGACAACCTCGACGAACTGGTGTCGGTGGCCTCGCGCTTCGTGCGCCGTGCCGACGACATCGAGGAAGTGGGCGAGGACATGGACGAGCTGGTCGCGTTCCTGGCCTATGCCGCGCTGGAAGCCGGTGAAGGCCAGGCGCAGGCGGGCGAGGAGGGCGTGCAGCTGATGACGCTGCACTCGGCCAAGGGCCTGGAATTCCCGCTGGTGTTCCTGGCTGGCGTGGAAGAGGGCCTGTTCCCCAGCGCACGGTCGCTGGAGGAAAGCGGACGGCTGGAGGAAGAGCGTCGGCTGGCCTACGTCGGCATCACCCGCGCGCGACAGAAGCTGGTGCTGAGCTACGCCGAATCGCGGCGCATCCACGGCCAGGACAACTACAGCCTGCCGTCGCGCTTCCTGCGCGAGATTCCGCGCGAGCTGCTGCATGAAGTGCGGCCGAAGGTGCAGGTCTCGCGACCGGCCTCGATGGGCGCAAGCCGGGTGATGGGTCACGCCGCCATCGAAGCGCCGCCGATCAAGCTGGGCGCGCTGGTCAACCATCCCAAGTTCGGCGAAGGCATGGTGACCGACTACGAAGGTAACGGTGCCCATGCACGTGTGCAGATCGAGTTCGCCGATGCCGGCAGCAAGTGGCTGGTGATGGCGTATGCCAACCTGACGGTGATCTGATCACCGTCGGGGTCGGATCCCTCTCGAGGGGAGGGCCCTGACCCCAACGCGGTAGGAAGCAGCCGAGCATGGGCCCGGCTCTACAAAGGCGAGTGCTCATGACCCGCAAGGTTCTCTTCCTCTGCAGCCAGAACCGCCTGCGCAGCCCCACGGCCGAGCAGGTGTTCGCCGAGTGGCCGGGCATCGAGACCGCCTCGGCCGGGCTGCTCGCCGACGCCGAGGAGATCCTCAGCCCCGAGCTGCTGCAGTGGGCGGACCTGGTGTTCGTGATGGAGCGGGCACACCGCAACCGCCTCTCCAGCCGCTACAAACCGTGGCTGAAGGGCAAGCGCGTGATCTGCCTGGATATTCCGGATGACTACGAGTACATGGATCCGGTGCTGGTGGAGCTGCTGAAACGGAAAGTGCCGCCGTTCCTGCGCTGAGCGTTCGTTGCAGAGCCGAGCCCATGCTCGGCTGCTTCTCCGGCGAAAGGCAGCCGAGCACGGCGCGGCTCTACAATAGCGGCCACATCTCCCAGGAACGCCCTCATGACCGAGCCCACGCTGCATGTCACCGTGAAGTTGAACGCCAGGCTGCAGCCCGAGCATCGCCATGAGCTGTTCGAGGATCCGCTGGATGCGCTGCTGCAGGCGGCCGAGCTGGGTGGGATCACCGGAGGCGGTACCGCGATGTCCGACCAAGGCGAAGTCGAATACGGTGATATCGAAGTGGCGCTGGTTGATGCCGCGGGCGTGCCGAAGCTGGTCGACCTGCTGGAGCAGCTGGGTGCACCGAAGGGTTCGCAGATACAGGGCGCAGGCGAGGCCGATCGCAGCTTCGGCGTGACCGAGGGCTTGGGCATCTACCTCGACGGCCTCACCCTGCCGGACGAGGTATACGAGCAGTGCGATTCGAACCATGTGTTCGAACAGCTGTCCGAGCGCATCGATGGCCTGGGCGAGATCTGCAGCTGGTGGCAGGGGCCGAGCGAGACCGCGCTGTACATGTATGGCCAGTCGTTCGAGGCGATGCGTGAGGCGATCGCTGAATTCGTCAGCAGCTACCCGCTGTGCCAGAACGCACGCGTGGTGCAGATCGCCTGAGCGTAGGCCTCTACCGGTAGGTGCCAACCTTGGTTGGCACGATGTCGTCGGTCGCGGAGAGCAGCCGAGCATGGCTCGGCTCTACAGAAGAGCGTTACCGACTTGCGGCCCCGCGGGCGTTGTCGCGCAGCGCCATGTCCTTGCCGACTTGGTAGGCACCGAACAGCACCGCCAATGCGATGATCGCGGCGATCAGGATGGACTTCTGGGAGCTCCAGACGGGTGGTCTGTTGTTTTGCATGCCTGTCATCCTTGGAGGCGGCGCGGTGCCGCGCGCCCAGCATGAGCCGCAGTGGTCAGGGTGCGCAAGCTGGTGGTGCATGCACCGATCATGCCGCGCTGCGCAGGCATCGCTGCGCGCTGCCGGATTGATCCTGCGCAAGGCACGATCTCCACATCGGGTATGTAATGGTGTCGTTCCCACTGGGTAGATCACCGCGGAGCCCCACCATGTACAAGCGCATCCTGATCGCCACCGACGGTTCGGAGCTGGCCGACAAGGGCCTGGCCAAGGGCCTGGAGCTGGCCAAGGACCTCAATGCCGAGGTCGACATCGTCACCGTCTCCGAGCCATGGGCCGTCGGCATGTACGACGCCATGGGCTGGAGCGTGGGTTACATGAACAGCCCGGAGTACAAGGCCGACCGCGAGGAAGGCGCGCAGAAGGTGCTGCAGCCTGCCCTGGCCAAGGCGGCCGAGCAGGGCATCACCGCCAATCCGGTGCATGTGCTGGACCGCTACGCGGCCGACGGCATCATCGAGACGGCGGGCCAGCGCAACAGCGACCTGATCGTGATGACCTCGCACGGCCGCCGCGGCGTCACCCGCGTGCTGCTGGGCAGCCAGACCGCCGAGGTGCTGGCGCGCAGCACGCTGCCGGTGCTGGTCATCCGCTGATACAGAAGCGTTCCCGGGGAGGGGACCCGACGCCGGCCGCAGGAAGCGCGCCGGCGTTGTTTTTTCCGGCGCCCGGCGGATAAGGCCACCGAAACATCCAGTAGATCCACCCCATGGGTGGATGGACATCGCCGATCGCCTTGATGGGGTCAGAGCCCTTTCCTGCGGAAAGGGATCCGACCCTGCCTACATCACCAGCTGTACAGCTTCCAGTACACCGGCGACACACCGTCCTTGTCGTTGTCGAAGCGGCCATCGCCGTTCTTGTCGTACATGTAGAACGGCGCGCCGCGTGCCGGCGTCACCTTGACCATGCGCAGCTGGCCGGACACCCGGTACTCCTCGATGGTGTCACCGTTGTCCATGGTGCGCTTGGAGACATCGGCGCCCTTGACGTCCACCGGGGGCGCGCCGGCGCCGCCCATGCTGGCGCAGCCAGCGAGCAGGAGCGCGGAAGCCAGCATCAGGGTTTTCATCGGCGGGGCCTTTGCCTGGAAAGAGCCTTGATTATGCCCCATCGTCGCGTCACTGCCGTGTCGCCTCGGTGCAGGCGTGGGCGCGTAGAATCGTCGCATGAGCAGATTAGTCCTGATCGACGGGTCCAGTTACCTGTACCGCGCGTTCCACGCGCTGCCGCCCCTGTCCAATGCACAGGGTGAGCCCACCGGCGCGCTGTTCGGCGTGGTCAACATGCTGCGCTCGACGCTGAAGGAACGCCCGGCCTACGTCGCGTTCGTCGTCGATGCCCCCGGCAAGACCTTCCGTGACGACCTGTACGACCAGTACAAGGCCAACCGCCCGCCGATGCCCGATGAACTGCGCAGCCAGGTCGAGCCGATGTGCCGCATCGTTGAAGCGCTGGGCATCAGCATCCTGCGCATCGACGGCGTGGAGGCCGACGATGTGATCGGCACCCTGGCCCTGCAGGGCGTGGCACAGGACCTGAAGGTCACCATCTCGACCGGCGACAAGGATTTCGCGCAGCTGGTCCGGCCGGGCATCGAACTGGTCAACACCATGACCGGCAGCCGCATGGATTCGGACGCGGCGGTGATGGACAAGTTCGGCGTGCGTGCGGACCAGATCGTCGACCTGCTGGCGCTGATGGGCGACACCGTGGACAACGTGCCCGGGGTGGAGAAGTGCGGGCCGAAGACGGCGGCCAAGTGGCTGGCCGAGTACCAGCACCTGGACGGGGTGATCGCGGCTGCGCCAACCATGAAGGGCAAGATCGGCGAGAACCTGCGCGCCGCGCTGGAGCGGCTGCCGCTGAACAAGGAGCTGGTGACCATCCGCACCGACGTCGCGCTGGACGCCAGCCCGACCACACTGGCCCTGCGTGATCCGGACGTGCCCACACTGGGCGAGCTGTACCTGCGCTATGGCTTCACCCAGGCGTTGAAAGAGCTGGGCGGTCCGATCGCAGCACCGGCGCAGGTCAGCGAGGCCACCCCGAGCCTGCGTGGCACCGCAGCCGGCTTTGCCCGTGGCAGCGCGGAAGCGCCGCCGGCGGGCGAACTCGATCCGGCGCTGTCGGCGCCCGGCGAGTACGAGACCGTGCTGACCACCGAGCAGCTGCAGGCCTGGGTCGCACGCGTGCAGCAGGCCGATCTGATCAGCTTCGATACCGAGACCGATGCGCTGGACGCGATGCGTGCGCGTCTGGTGGGCATCAGCCTGGCGGTAGAGCCGGGCAAGGCCGCCTACATCCCGGTCGGCCATGACTATCCGGGCGCACCGGCACAGCTGCCGCTGGCGCAGGTGCTCGATGCGCTGCGGCCGGCGCTGCAGGACCCGGCGAAGAAGAAGCTGGGCCAGCATGGCAAGTACGACCTGCACGTGCTGCGCCGCCATGGCGTGGACGTGCAGGGCTACCACGACGACACCATGCTCGAGAGCTTCGTGCTCAATTCCACCGCCACCCGCCACGACATGGATTCGCTGGCCCTGCGTTACCTGGGCTACAACACCATCAAGTTCGAGGAGGTGGCAGGCAAGGGCGCCAAGCAGATCTCGTTCTCGCAGGTGGGCATCGACGAGGCCAGCCGCTACGCCGCCGAAGACGCCGACATCACCCTGCGCCTGCACCACGCGCTGCAGCCACAACTGCTGGCCGAGCCGACCCTGGACAGCGTGTACCGCAGCATCGAGATGCCGCTGGTGCCGGTGCTGACCAGCATCGAGGCCAACGGCGTGCGGATCGACACCGACGAACTGCGCCGGCAGAGCCAGGACCTGTCCTCGCGCATGCTGGCCGCGCAGCAGAAGGCCACCGAACTGGCCGGGCGCAGCTTCAACCTGGATTCGCCCAAGCAGCTGCAGGCGGTGCTGTTCGACGAACTGAAGCTGCCGGCGGTGGTGAAGACCCCCAAGGGCCAGCCCAGCACCAATGAAGAGGCGCTGGAGGCGATTGCAGAACAGCACGAGCTGCCGCGGGTGATCCTTGAATACCGTGGCCTGGCCAAGCTGCGCAGCACCTACACCGACAAGCTGCCGGAGATGGTCAACCCGGATACCGGCCGGGTGCACACCAGCTACCACCAGTCCGGCGCCGCCACCGGCCGCCTGTCTTCGTCCGATCCGAACCTGCAGAACATCCCGATCCGCACCGAGGATGGCCGCCGCATCCGCCGCGCGTTCATCGCCCCGGAAGGCTTCCAGCTGCTGGCGGCCGACTATTCGCAGATCGAGCTGCGGATCATGGCCCACCTGTCCGGAGACCCGGGCCTGGTGCGCGCCTTCGAGCAGGGCGCCGACGTGCACCGGGCCACCGCCGCCGAGGTGTTCGGCCGCACCCTGGAAGAAGTGACCAGCAACGAGCGTCGCGCGGCCAAGGCGATCAACTTCGGCCTGATGTACGGCATGAGCGCGTTCGGACTGGCCCGCAACCTCGGTATCGACCGTGGCCAGGCGCAGGACTACGTGGCGCTGTACTTCAGCCGCTACCCGGGTGTACGTGACTTCATGGAGCGCATGCGCGAGCAGGCCCGGGAGCAGGGCTACGTGGAGACCCTGTTCGGCCGTCGCCTGTACCTGAACGACATTCATGCACGTAACCAGGGCCTGCGTGCCGGCGCTGAACGTGCGGCGATCAATGCCCCGATGCAGGGCACCGCCGCTGACATCATCAAGCGCGCCATGGTCGCGGTGGACCAGTGGCTGCGTGACAGCGGCGCCCCGGCGCGGATGATCCTGCAGGTGCACGATGAACTGGTATTCGAAGCCGAGAATGGATTCATTGAAGAGCTGCGCAGCAATGTCGTGCAGCACATGTCGCAAGCAGCACAATTGCGAGTGCCGCTGGTGGTCGATACCGGTACCGGCAGCAACTGGGATGAGGCGCACTGAGTCGCATTCAGGCCGAAAACGCCGTGAATTCGTTCATTTGTACGATGTTTCTGACTCGAACATGAATACTTCCCTGAGGGGTGCTTATTAAATTGGGCCCCTTCACGAACCGTTAGTGTTCGGAGTGCTTCTATAACTCCCGACAGGCGCAACGCCTGTTGTGGATCTCTCCCATCCCCTGGAGCAGATCTCGGAACGGGGGCTCCTCCCCAAGCACCCGTTCCCCGGCCCCGTTGACCTCCCCCTGGTCAGCGGGGCTTTTTATTTGTGCGCTGCTGCGCCACGCTGGGCCATCGCTCAGCAGGGGAACCCGCAATGCCCGACCTGTTCGCCCTGGCGATGCCGTGGTGGGAATTCATCCTGCGCGCGGTGGTGGTCTAGGCAGTGGTACTGGGCATGGTCCGGCTCAGTGGCAAGCGCGCGCTGGGGCAGGTCACGCCGTTCGATGTGCTGCTGATCGTGCTGCTCGGCAACGCGGTGCAGAACGCGTTGCTGGGCACCGATACGTCGCTGGCCGGTGGCCTGCTGCTGGCCGCCACGCTGATCCTGCTGAACTACGGCGTGGGCTGGATCACCGCCCGCAGCCGCCGCATGGAACGGTTGATCGAGGGCGAACCGGTGGTGATCGCGCGCAACGGCAAGCTCTTCGACAGCGTGCTGCGGCGCGAGCTGGTCAGCCGCGCCGATTTCGAGGTCGCCATGCGCCAGCAGAGCTGCATCGGCGTGGAAGAGGTGGAACTGGCACTGCTGGAAACCAACGGCCACATCACCATCAATCCCAAGCGCAAGGACGAGTGACGCGCGCCACAGCGTGGGCCGGAGGCAGTACTCCTGCGACCCACGCCGACACGGTTTACTGTTCGGCCGCCTGCGCCTTCATGCCCGCCCAGTCACGTGTGGCGTCCACATCGCAGGCTACATGGGTGCCCTTGCCGTCCTTGGCGCAGATCGCCGCCATCGTCTGCGGAACCTTGGGGTCGGCGGTATGCGCATAGCCTGCGGCGAGCCCCAGGCAGCCATCGCGCACGCCTGCGCTGCACAGCTTGATGAAATAGGGCTGGGCCTGCGCCCACTTCTCGGCGTTGTGCAGTTCTTCGCCCGCGACCTTGCAGCCGAGCAGCTTGCCGTCGTTGCAGCATGACGCGGCACCGCCCTTGCGGGCCAGGATCGGGCAGTCCAGTGGCTGCGGGATCTCCACGAATCCCGGCGGCGGCTGGCAGCTCGTCGCGGACTTGTCCATGCGCTGGTAGTAGCCGTAGCGGTTGTCCTTGTCCATCCCGGCCAGGGTTCCGTTGCTCAGTGGCTGCAGTACGAAATCGCTGCCGACGTCACGACGGATCAGGATCCTGCCGTCCTGCACGCGTGCGCGCAGGCGGGTGCCGACACCCTCCACTTCGACCAGGCCGGCATCCAGGAACCGCAGCGACGACAGCAGGCCAAGCTCGGCCTCGAAGCGGCCGCAGGGAAGCGCGGTAGCTGCGACCGGGGTCAGCGCCGACGACGCCAGCGGGGTCAGCATCGCCAGGCCCTTGGCCGGGCCGCAGGCGTAGGCGCCCTCGCGCTGCGTGCACGAGCGCTGCAGGGCCTGCTGCGCCTGCTGCAGGCGTCCGCCGTTCCACAGCGCCTCGGCCACGTTGCTGCAGAACGACTCGCCCTGCTGCTGCGCGCACAGCGCCGCCAGTTCATCCAGCTGCGCTGCTGGCAGCGGTGCGTCCAGCGTCCGCTCCAGGCCCATCACCGCCCTGCCCATCAGTTCGCCGGCCATGGCCTTCATGACGGCCATGCAGGCTTCCCCCTCCTCGGGCGATGCGTCTTCGCGGCAGTAGGGCGGCATCTGCGGCTCGGCCTGGGCCCGCTGCGGTTGCGCCTCCGTGGCCTGGCGCTGGTAGGTCTCCTGCAGTTGGGTGCAGGCCGCCTCCACGCCCTCGCTGCACCAGGCGTGCAGCTGCGAGGGCGCGGCCTCGGGCAGTGCCTCCAGGCAGTCGCTGGTATCGGCCATGCAGCTGCCTTCGACCATCTCCGGTACCGGCTTGCAGGCGGCCGCTGCTTTCAGGTGGAACGTGTGGTATCCGCCGCTGACCGTGCGGTCGTTGTCGCTGAACTCCCAGTTCTCCAAGCGGCCGGTGGACAGGTTGCCAGTGCCCAGCAGGTTGTCCTGGCGTACCAGCCGCAGCCGTTCCGTGGCCTGGTAGGGGCCCGAAAGGAAGCCGTGGGCTTCGCTTTCGATGGTCAGGCTGGCGTTGCCATCGTCCTGCAGGTAGGTGCCGCAGGCCATCGACTGCGCGGCCACCGGCAGGCTGGGCACGGCCAGCGCGAGCAGCAGCATGAGGCGCCAGGTGGCCATCCGGCGGCGTGGGGAAACAACAACGGGCATCACGGTCTTCCTTGATTCAAGACAAGAGGAGGGGGAATGAAGTGGAGGCGCCGCAGCGGGGCCACCGCCCCGTGGGCGGCGGTCCGCACAACCGCAGGGATTGCGCAGCGGCAACGCGTGCAGCGTCCGGTACCGGAAGCGCCTACAGCCAGTCGCGTGGCACCAGGTAATCGGCCAGGCGCGCTTCGGCGCTGCCGTCTTCCGGGGTAAAACCGTACTCCCAGCGCACGCGCGGGGGCAGGCTCATCAGGATGCTCTCGCTGCGGCCACCGCTCTGCAGGCCGAACAGCGTGCCGCGGTCGTAGACCAGGTTGAACTCGACGTAGCGGCCACGGCGGTACAGCTGGAACTCGCGTTCGCGCTCGCCGTACGGCGTGTCCTTGCGCTGCTGCACGATCGGCAGATACGCATCGAGGAAGCCATCGCCGACCGCGCGCAGGTAGGCGAAATCACGCTCGAAATCGCCGTGCAGGTCATCGAAGAACAGACCGCCCACGCCGCGTGTTTCGTTGCGATGGCGCAGGAAGAAATACTCATCGCACCAGCGCTTGTGCGCGGCGTAGCGCTCTTCACCGAACGGCGCGCACAGATCGCGCGCCACCCGATGCCAGTGCTGCACGTCCTCGTCGAACGGGTAGAACGGGGTCAGGTCGAAGCCACCACCGAACCAGCTGGCCACCACTTCGCCATCGCGCTGCGCCTGGAAGAAGCGCACGTTGGCATGGGTGGTCGGCACGTAGGGATTGAGCGGGTGGAACACCAGCGACACCCCGGTGGCACGCCACGAGGCGCCGGCCAGTTCTGGCCGGTTGGCCGAGGCCGAGGGCGGCAGGCGACTGCCCGCCACATCGGAAAAGCCGATGCCGGCCTGCTCGAACACTGCGCCATCGCGCAGCACACGGGTGCGGCCACCGCCGCCCTCGGCGCGCTGCCACAGGTCTTCCTGGAAGCGTGCGCGGCCATCGGCGGACTCGATTGCCGCACAGATGCGATCCTGCAGGTCGGTGAGGTAGGCGCGAACGCGCTCGAATTCGTTCATGGCGCGTACTTTACCGCAGGGCCTGCCCGAAGCTGCGGGCAGGCCCTGGCGGACTCAGCGCTTGCGGTTGGAACTGCGTGGCGCCGGGGTGTCGTCCACTGCCGCCTCGTCGGCCGCCTTCTGCAGGGCGCCCCCCAGAACGATCAGCTTCCAGTTCTGTGTTTCGAGCACGTCGCAGGCCACGTGGAGGCCGTTGCGGTCGGCCTTGCACAGCTGTTCCAGGGTTGCACGTGCGTCCACACCGGCACCGTTGCCCTGCGCGGTGACCAGGTTCTCGCACCCCTCGCGGACACCGGCGCGGCAGACCGTGGTGTAGTGTTCGGCGGCCTGCAGCCAGTTCCCGGACAGCGCAAGGCGGTTGCCGAGGATGTTGCAGCCCTGCAGCTTGCCTTGTGCGCAGCAGGCCTCGGCACCATCGCCATCGGCCCGTGCCAGCGGGCAATCCTGTGGCAGCGGCAGCACCGTGTACTGCTTCGGTGCGCTGCAGCCGGTTGCGCCCTCACCCGTGGGAGCGAACACCTGGAAACGGGTCCAGCTGTCCAGCCCCAGCAATTGGCCGCCAGGCAGCGGACGCAGCACGAAGTCACCGCCCTTGTCATGGCGGATACGGATGTCGCCGCCCTCGACGCGCGCACGCAGCTGGCTGCTCCAGCCAACACCGACCAGACCGGCGTCACCGAAATCCAGCGTGTCCATCAGGCCGCCGTCGGACCGGTAGTTGCCACAGGGCAGGGCCGTTGCGGGCTGCGGTCGCAGCGATGCGCCCACCGCCTGCAGCGCAGGCAGTCGCTCGCAGGCAGAGGTTTCATTGCCGGGTGTGCAGGCCGCAGCCAGTGCCTGCACCGCCTGCTGGGGATCTCCCGCTTCCCAGGAGAGCTCAGCCACGCGGGTACAGAATCCGCCGTGCGGTACCTTCCGGCACAGCTGCAGCAGCTGTTGGCGGCGCACAGCCGGCACGATCACCGGCGCGGTGGGTGCCGCCATCGTCACCACTGCTTCGGTCATGGCTGCGGTCATCGCTGCCTTGACCAGCTGCTCCTGCACCGCAGGGGCGGCCTCCAGGGCTGCGGCACAGGCCGGGGTTCCCTGCTCGAAGCCGCCGTCGTGGCAGGCGGCAGGGAGCTCAATGCCGGACAGGGCGGCGTCGAGCGCAGCCTTCTGCACGGCAGGATCAGCGTCGACCGCAGGTTTGGCCTCATCGTGCCAACGATCAGCCAACTGCAGGCACATGCCCGGCACGCCTTCCTGGCAGGCCGATTCAAGAACGGAAAGCGGGGCGATGGTGCGATTGTCCAGGCACGCCGCCGCATCGGCCAGGCAGCTGCCAGCGGCAGGTGCGGCTGCCGCAGCGCACTGTGCCGGCGTCTGCAGGGTGTAGACCGTGCCATCCACTTCGACGGTGCGGCCACGATCGCGCACCTGCAGCGCGCTGGGCAGGCCGTATTCCAGGCTCACCAGCTGCAGCTTTCCGTCGATCTGCTGGAAGGCGACCGGAGACGGCGCGCTGCCGAAATGCTTCTGCTCGCCGCGATCGGGTGAGCTGATACGCAGCGTGCTGCTGCCTTCATCGGCCTTGAACAGGCCGCATTGTGGCGATTGTGCAGCAGCCATCGGCGTGGCCAGCAGCAACGCCCAGGCCAGCCAGCGGCGGTGTGGTGCGGGTGAAGGCATGTCGTCTCCTTGACGATCGAACGGGAACTCCAGGCGCTAGGGCGAACCACGGCCCTCGCGCGGGGGCGTGCATTGTGCCGTGCCGGGCACCGGCTGGTAACGCTGGTAGCCGGTCTGCGCGTCCATGCCAAGCAGGTCGCCGTTGCCGAGCTGGCGCAGCACAAGGGTTTCACCGTCCTGCTGCAGGTGGATGGCGCCTTCCCGCAAGCGGGCGCGTGTGCCATCGCCGAAGTCGAGCGTCTCGATCACGCCACCATCGGCCTGATAGCGGCCGCACGGCACCTGCAGGAGCGGCACCAGGCGTAGATCGGCACCGAGTTCACGCAATGGTGCGGTACGTTCGCAGGCGCTGACGCGCCCTGCATCGCAGACCACCTGCAGGGCCTGCACCGCCAGCGCAGGTTCCAGCGCGATCAACTGTTGTTCGGCCACTTCGACGCAGAAGCGGCCACTGCGGTGCTGCAGGCACAGTTGCTGCAGGTGATCGCGTGCAGCGGCCGCAAGGGGCGAATCCAGTGAGTCTTCGTCTTCCTGTTGCAGACGCTCATCCACCCGCTGCATGGCGGCAACCAGCGCATCGTCGGTCAGCGCCTCGCAGGCCAGCAGGTCATGCCCGGGCGTGTGCTCTCGACACGCAGGAGGGCGCTCGAAGCGCGTGTTGCTGGTGCTGTCGGCTGCTGCCACGGCGCTGCCATCGCGCAGCTGTCGCAGCACCGTCGAGCAGCCCGCGCCAACGCCTTCGCTGCAGGCACGCTGGGCCTGGCCGGGTGAGGCTGTGGGCAGCTGCCCGATGCAGTGGCTGCCGGCGGCGCGGCAGCTCCCGTCAACTGTGCTGGGTTCGATGGCGCAGGCGCGGGGCTGGCGCAGCGTGTAGACCACGACGACGTCGTCCTCGATGCGCTGCCCATCGGCGCTGATCCGGATCGGTTGCGCCACACCATCGTCGAGCATGACCAACCGGGTCTGTGCCGCACTGCGATCAACCAACAGCGGCTCCGGCTCACCGATGTCGTTGTGGCGATAGCCGGTGCTGGGGGTGGTGAACACGAGCGCCATGCCGCCATCGGTACTGCGGTATTCGCCACACCGCAGCGCATCGGCACCGGCAGGCAGTGCGATGAGCAGGAACAAGGTGGGCAGGTAGTTCAACAAACGCATGCGACGATCCTTGTCGTGCGGGAGTGGAGGCGACTCAGTGGAAGCGCGCGCGGATGTCCGGTCGCAGCAGGCGCCAGCCCAGCCAGCCCTGCAGGCCGGCGAACAGCACCGAGGTGCCGACCAGTGTCAGGGTGAACAGCACGCGCTGCACCTGCAGCTCATGTTGCGCCGACGGGTCGCTGGCGAGCAGTGCGATCAACACCAGCAGCAGGCGGTCCATCCACCAGGCGATCACGAAGTTGGCCAGCGCGCTCAGGCCCAGCATCCACACGTAGGCCCACAGGCCCCACCGGCGCCCGCGCCACAGGCCCCAGCTGGCCAGGGTCGAGACCAGGCAGAGCAGGGCAACAAGCAGCGAGGTGGCCGCCGGGTGTTTCAGCATCCACCACAGGCTGCCGTCGAGCTGCTGCTCCCACGCCAGTGTCACCAGCGTCGTCCAGAACCCGGTGCGGGCCAGGGCCGCCGCCATCAGCGCCTGCGCGAGGAAGTAGAGGGTGACCAGCAGGCACAGCCAGAACGAGCCCTGCGCCACTGCGCCGACCCAGTTGTTGGGTGGCGGTGGGGTGGGTGCGGGAATCGGGGGAATCGAGGCTGACATCCGTTGTCCGGCTGGGCGGTGCCCGCTTCGTCAGCGAGCCGTCGCCAGGGCAGCGACCGCCGGCAGGATATGGTGTTCGCTCAAGGGTGCCAAGGGCTGGCCGTGCGGCGGCTGCAGCGGTACCCAGGCCAGTTCGGCGATCTCCGCACGCGCGCACGGCTCACCTTCGATCCAGACCCGCCAGGCCTGTGCCTGCACGCGGTGGCCGGGCTCGTTCACCGCCCAGTCCTCGAAATTGCCCAGTGCGATGGCGGAGGCGGTGTGCAGCTGCACACCCAGTTCCTCGTGCAGTTCACGTGCCAGTGCCTGCAGCGGCTCCTCGCCCGGGTCGGGCTTGCCACCGGGCTGGATGAAACGGCTGGCACCGTGCTTGCGCACCACCAGCGCCCGGCCGCGATCATCGAGGATGACCGCGGCCACGATGTGGATCGTGGCCGCGGCAGCACTCACTTCAGGTTCTGCTCGAACAGCTTGAGGATGCGCTTGTACTGGTCCAGCCAGGAGTCGGCACGCACGTAGCCGTGGCGCTCCAGCGGGTACGGCGCGATCGACCAGTTGTCCTTGTGCAGCTCGATCAGGCGCTGGGTCAGGTTCACCGAATCCTGGAAGAACACGTTGTCGTCCATCATGCCGTGGGCGATCAGCAGGTTGTCCTGCAGGTTCTGTGCGTACTCGATCGGCGACGACACGCGGTACGCCTCCGGATCGATGTCCGGGGTGTTGAGGATGTTGCTGGTGTAGCCGTGGTTGTACTGGTGCCAGTCGACCACCGGGCGCAGCGCGGCGCCGGCCTTGAACGTGCCCGGCGAGCGGAACAGCGCCATGAAGGTCATGAAGCCGCCATAGGAACCGCCGTAGATGCCGGCATGGTCACGGTCGCCCTGCTGGGTGTCGACCAGCCAGTCCAGGCCGTCCTTGTAGTCTTCCAGTTCCGGGTGGCCCATGTTGCGGTAGATGGCCGTGCGCCAGTCGCGGCCGTAGCCCTCGCTGCCGCGGTAGTCCATGTCCAGCACGATGTAGCCCTTCTGCACCAGCAGGTTGTGGAACATCTGCTCGCGGAAGTAGGCCGGGTAACGCTGGTGCACGTTCTGCAGGTAGCCGGCACCGTGCACGAACATCACGATCGGGTACTTCTTCCCCGGTTCCTTGTTTTCCGGCTCGTAGTACTTGGCCCAGACCACGCCGGCGCCATGCTTGGACGGCACTGCCACCAGCTTCGGCTGGACCCACTGGCGCGCCTTGTAGTCGGCGGTGCGGGTATCGGTCAGCACGCGCGCCTGGCCAGCGCCGGTGCTCGGCACCACCGCCAGCTGCGCCGGCAGGTAGGCACCGGAATAGCGCACCAGCAGCTGCTGGCCGTCCGGCGACAGCGAGAAATCTTCCACACCGTTGAGGCTGGTCAGCTCGCGCACCTGGCGGGCACTGGTATCGACCGCGCAGACTTCGTAGTCATGCGGGGCCTGCTGGTTGCACAGGAAGTAGAAGCCCTTGCCGTCGGCCGACAGCACCGGCGCCGAGGTTTCCCACTTGCCGCTGGTCAGCACCTGCGGCTTGCCGCCGCCGGCCTGGGTGTACAGGTGCGAGAAGCCGGATTCCTCGGACAGCAGCCACAGTGTGCGGCCATCGGCCATCCAGCCGAAATCGTTGAAGCCCCAGTTGATCCAGGCGTTGTCGGTCAGCCGATGGCGGTTCTGCACGCGGCCGTCGGCGGCAGCAACGCTGACGATCCAGCGGTCCTTGTTGTCGTTGGCGCGCAGCATCACCGCGGCCTGCTGGCCATCGGCGCTCCAGCGGATGCCTCCGCCCATGAAGTCGCTCATCACCTGCACGCTGCGGTCGCCCTTCAGCGCGTCCTTGCCGGCCTTGCGGCGCAGTTCGGCCAGCGGGTCGGTGCCGATGCCCGGCAGGCTGGACAGCGACAGCTTCTCGGCCTTGCCGCTGCGTACATCCACGAACCACAGGGTGTGCGGCTCGAAACCGTTGCGGCCGACGCGGGGACGGGTGTCCTCGGTTTCCTCGTAGCCCGACTCGGTCACGTACAGCGGCATCTTGCCGCCGCGGCCGTCATCGAAATCCTTCGGCTTGGTGGTCACGATCAGGTGGCCCAGGTCCGGCGACAGCACGCTGTCGACGATCTCCACGTCGGCACCCAGGAACACCGGGCCCGGTGCGCGGGTCGGGTCGGCCTGGCGCCAGCGCTGGTCCTGGTCCTTCAGCGCCTCGCGCTGCTCGCGGTCGCGGCGCAGGGTTTCCAGCGTACGCAGCTGCTGGTCGCGCAGCACGTCGGCCTTCGGCGGCGTGCTGGGATCCTTGTCGGCCTTCAGGCTGGCCACCTGCTGCACGCCGCTGGCGGCGGTCCAGTGGAACCAGTTCTGGCCGACACGCCAGATCACGCCGTTGTCGGCGGCGAAGTTCACGCCGGCGGCGCGTTCGTTGCTGCGGGTCAGCTGAGTCAGCGCGCCGCTGCGCAGGTCGCGCACGAACACATCGCCGTTGCGCACGAAGGCGCTGCGGGTGCGGCTGCGGTCGTACACCGGATCGGCTACGTCGAGGCTGCCGCGCTGGTCATCGGCCACCTGCGCGGCCACGCCACCGGCCACCGGCTGGCGGAAGGTGTCGCGCACCGGGCTGCCGTTGCGCTTGAGCTGGTATTCCACCTGCTGGCTGTTCCACGACCACCAGGCCTTCTCCACCGGCGGACCGATCCAGTCCGGATCGGCCATGGCCTGTTCGATGGTGATCGGCGTCGGCGCGGCCTGCGCGGCCGGAGCGGCCAGCACGGCAGACAGCAGGAGGGACAGGGGCAGCACTCGGGACATGGGCGGACAGCACCAGAAGAGGAAACCGGGCAAGCGTAGCAGCCGCAAGGGCCGGGGGAGGGGGCCACAGGTCATGGCAGCGGGATCGGCAAAGCGGTGCAACCGGTGGGCAGGGTCGCGCATCCAATCTCCTGAACCCGCATCATCCAGCGGACAGGAGCACGACCATGCAGGAACTCATCCCGATCACCCTCTTCATCTGCACCGCCTATGCGATCCATGCCATCGCCGATGCGCGTGCGCGCAGCAAGCTGGTGGCGCCGCACGTGCCGGAAGAGGTGATCCGCTCGCTGGCGCTGCTGGAAGAGGAGCGCCGCCGCCAGGGCGCGCTGCGCTGGGGCATCAGCCTGGTGTGCCTGGCACTGGCCATGGCGCTGCTGGAGGCGATCGGTGCACGCGACCTGACGTTCGGCGCCGCCGCCGCGATGGTCGGCAGCGCCGGCCTGGGTCAGCTGCTGGCCTGGCACTTCACCCGCCCCGCAGTGCGCAAGGGCTGAGCCGGCGCATGCTGCGGGCACAGGAGGAGCCCCACGCATGAGCCTGCTGGGGGAAGCGCTGGCCGCATTGCGGGGGCGGCGTCGGCAGGATGCCGCGGCCGCGACCACCCCTGCCGAGCCGCTGGATGCGGACCAGGCGCTGGTGCGCGCCATCATCGACGGCTCGCAACCGGCCTTCGCGCAGCTGGTGGAAACACACCAGCGCACCTGCGCGCATGTGATCGGCCGCATGGTCGGCGACCGCGACCAGGTGGCCGACCTGCTGCAGGAAACGTTCCTGGCGGTATTCCGCCAGCTGCACCGGTTCCGTTTCGAATCCTCGCTGCGTACCTGGATTTCGCGCGTGGCCTACACCACCGCGCTGCAGTACCTGCGGCGGCGGCGACTGGAAGCGCAGTGGATGGTGGCGGTGCAAGCGCCCGAGGAACTGGGGGTTGGTGACGACGGGCCTGGCCCGGCGGAAATCAGCGAGACATTGCAGGCCGGCCGTCACCTCGGCGCGGCGCTGGAACGATTGAGTGCGCCGCAGCGCCTGATCGTAGGCCTGCACTATCTGGAGGATTTCGATCTGGCCGAGATCGAACAGGTGACCGGCCTGGCCCGCGGTACCATCAAGAGCCACCTGTACCGTGCGCGCCAGGTCCTGAAGCAGGAACTGGTGCGGCACGCCACCGCCGGAGAGCTGCTGTGAACCGACCGACCGATTCCCGCGATGCGGAAGAGCGCGCGCTGGCACAGGCGTTGCGTGAGCAGGCGCAGCAGGAACAGACGCCGGATGTGAGTGAGGCGCTGCGGAAGCGCATTGTCTCCGAATCGCGCGACAGCGGCGTGGGCTATGTGGTGGTGCAGGTGCTGCTGCTGGGGGCGCTTGTGGCGGGGGGCGTCTGGTATTTCTGGCGCTGAGGCGCCCGCCGGGTGATGGGCCGTTCCAATTGCTGTTGGTAGATGCCGACCTTAGTCGGCGCTTGGGTGTGTGCCAACCAAGGTTGGCAGCTACCAGAGCGGCTGAACGGTAGCGCCGCGCCATGTCGGCTGCGCCTTCTCCGCCTGCGACAAAGTGAAGCAGCGCGTCACCCGGTCGCATCCCGTTTTAACAATATCCCCCTAAAGTGGTCTGGTATCCCACCGGCTCCTGGCAGGAGGCGTCCCTTGGACGCGTTGTTGTTGTCGCGGATCCAGTTCGGATTCGTCATCAGTTTCCACGTACTGTTCCCGGCCTTCACCATCGGCACGGCCAGCTGGCTGGCCTTCATCGAATGGCGCTGCCTGCGCACGAAGCTGCCCGTATGGCGCGAACTGTATTTCTTCTGGCAGAAGATCTTCGCGGTCTCGTTCGGCATGGGCGTGGTCAGCGGCATCGTCATGGCCTTCCAGTTCGGCACCAACTGGCCGCGGCTGAGCGAAGTGGCCGGCACGGTCATCGGCCCGCTGCTGACCTACGAAGTGCTGACCGCGTTCTTCCTGGAAGCCAGCTTCCTCGGCGTGATGATGTTCGGCTGGGGCCGGGTGTCGCCGCGCCTGCATTTCCTGTCCACCTGCATGGTGGCGCTGGGCACGCTGTTCTCCACGTTCTGGATCCTCTCGTCCAACAGTTGGCTGCATACGCCGGCCGGTTACGAGATGGTCAACGGCATCGTCCATCCCATCGACTGGTGGCAGGTGGTGTTCAACCCGTCCTTCCCGTACCGGTTGGCGCACATGGCGCTGGGCTCGTTCATCACCACCTGTTTCGTGATCGGTGGTGTCGGCGCCTGGTACCTGCGTCGTGGCCAACACGTGGAAGCGGGCCGGCGGATGCTGATCGCCGCCGTCGCGTTCGCTGCGCTGACCGTGCCGCTGCAGATCTTCGTCGGCGACATGCATGGCCTGAACACGCTCAAGCACCAGCCCATGAAGATCGCGGCGATGGAAGCGCACTGGCATGAGACCAAGCAGGGCGAGGGCGTGCCGCTGGTGGTGTTCGCACTGCCCAACGAGAAGGAAGAGCGCAACGATTTCGAGGTGGCCATTCCCAAGCTCGGCAGCGTGATCCTCACCCACAGCCTGGACGGCACCTTCGATCCGCTGACCTCGGTGCCCGCCAGCGAGCGGCCACCGGTGACGCCGGTGTTCTTCGCCTTCCGCATCATGGTCGGGCTGGGCACGCTGATGCTGGTGCTGGCTTGGGTCTCGGCCATCCAGCTGTGGCGGAAGAAGCTGCTGGATTCGCCGTGGCTGCTGCGCGGCTGGAACTGGATGCTGCCTAGTGGTTTCATCGCGCTGATATCAGGCTGGTTCGTCACCGAGATGGGACGGCAGCCGTGGGTCGTCTACGGTGTGCTGCGCACCGCCGATGCGGTGGGCCCGCAGAGCGCATGGATGACCGCGCTGTCGCTGACGGTGTACGTGGTCGGCTACGCCTTCGTGTTCGGTTGGGGCATCTGGTACTTGGTGAAGATCCTGCGCCATGGCCCGCAGCCGTACGACGCAGGGCCGTCACTGGACCATGGCAGCCACACCCCGGCGCGGCCGCTGTCGGCTGCTGACGAACCGCTGGAGGAGCGCTGACATGGACCTGATGACCTGGCTGCCGGTGGCATGGTTCGCGGTGATCGGCTTCGGCGTGCTGATGTACGTGGTGCTGGACGGCTTCGTGCTCGGCATCGGCATCCTCGCGCCGTTCGCCGAGGACGAGGAACAGCTGGACCTGATGATGAACACCGCCGCGCCGATCTGGGACGGCAACGAGACCTGGCTGGTGCTCGGTGGCGCCGGCCTGATGGCGGCGTTCCCGAAGGCCTACGCGGTGCTGCTGTCGGCGCTGTACCTGCCGGTGCTGCTGCTGGTGGTGGCGCTGGTGTTCCGTGGCGTGGCCTTCGAGTTCCGTTTCAAGGCGCACCGCTCGCGGCGGCTGTGGAGCGTGGCGTTCGGCCTCGGTTCGCTGCTGGCCACCTTTGCCCAGGGCGTGATCCTCGGCACGCTGGTGCAGGGCCTGCCGCTGGTCGATGGCGTGTACCAGGGCGGCGCGTTCGGCTGGTTCAGCCCGTTCGCGATGCTGACCGGTGCCGCGCTGGTGGCCGGCTACGCATTGCTGGGCAGTACCTGGCTGATCCTGAAGACCGAAGGGCGCGTGCAGGCGCTGGCCCGGCAGATGACCCGGCCGCTGGTGGTGGCGGTGATCGCGGCGATGGGCCTGGTCAGCAGCTGGCTGCCGTTCCTGCAGTCGCGGCTGATGGACCGCTGGTTCAGCGACGGCAACTTCTGGTGGCTGTCGCCGGTGCCGCTGCTGACCTTGGCGGTGGCCATCGCGCTGTGGCGCAGCGCCACTCATCCGCGTCGCGACCTGCCGCCGTTCCTGCTCAGCCTGGCGTTGTTCGTGCTTGGCTTCGCCGGCCTGGTGCTGGGCATGTGGCCGTACCTGCTGCCGCCGTCGATGACGCTGTGGCAGGCCGCCGCGCCGGCCTCTTCGCTGGGCTTCACCCTGGTCGGGCTGGTGCTGCTGCTGCCGGTGATCCTGGGCTACACCGCCTGGTCCTACCGGGTGTTCCGCGGCAAGGTGCGTGCCGACGCTGGCTACCACTGAATCCGTCCGCTGGTTCAGTCCACGCGGGGGGGCGGTCGCTGATCGCTCCCCGTTGTGTTTTGTGAAACATGTCATCCCTGTGTCGGACGTGCTAGCGTGCGCTCCTTTCCGGCAGCCAGGGGGGCAGCCGGCGACGTCCTGGACGGATGCATGGCTGCAGGAATGGGGGGCAGCCGCGTGTCGCCGTAATGGCTCGAGACTCTCGTTCGCCCATTGAAACATCACCGGTAATGATCGAATTTTCCGTTGTCGACTGGGCCGCCTGGGCGCCTGGCCTGACCGAGCGTAGCCAATGGATGGGCTGGGCCGGGTCGCCGTTCCTGCCGCAGGGTGAGGACACGCCGGCGCTGGCCGAGATTCCGGCCATGCAGCGCCGCCGTATCGAGCGCCTGGGCCGCATGGCGATCCAGGCCGCGTGCTGGTGCGAGGACGGACAGGGCGCTGACAGCCAGGTGCCGCTGGTGTTCGCCAGCCGCCATGGCGATGTCGCCCGTTCGATGGACCTGCTGGGCTCGCTGGTGGCCGATCAGCCGCTGTCGCCCACCGGCTTCGGCCTGTCGGTGCACAACGCCATCGCCGCGCTGTATTCGATCGCCCGCGGCCACCGTGGCAACTACCTGGCGTTGTCCGCAGGCCAGTCGACGGTGGAAGCGGCCTGCCTGGAGGCCGTCGGCCTGCTTGGTGATGGTGCACGCGAAGTGCGGATCGTGGTGTATGAGTCACCATTGCCCGACGTTTACGCCGAATTCGCCGACGAACCCGACCCGTTCTTCGCCTGGTGCTGGCGTCTGGCACCCGCCGGCACCGCCGGTGGCACCGATCTTTCGCTGTCCTGGCAGGTCGCCGACGACGTCGATCCGACCGCTCCGGGCCTGTTGCCGCATGCGCTGGACCTGCACCGCTTCCTGCTGGCCGGGGATCCGCTGCTGCAGCACGTGACCGAAGGCCAGCGCTGGTCCTGGCGCCGCCGTGGCTGAGGCGCTGCGCCGCCTCGATCGTGCCTGGCGGGTGTTCGGCACCGGCTTCAGCTTCGCCGCGTTTGGCGTCGGCGGTCTGTTGCTGGGCGTGCTGGTGATGCCGGTGCTGCTGCTGATGCGCGACCCGGTGACCCGCCGCCGCCGGGCCCGCCGGCTGGTCCAGCGCGCCTTCGCCAGCCACGTGTGGCTGATGTGCCGGCTGGGGGTGATGACCCTGCAGGTCGAAGGGCGCGAGCGCCTGCAGCGCGACGGCCTGCTGGTGCTGGCCAACCATCCGACCCTGATCGACGTGGTGTGCCTGATCGCCCTGCTGCCCAACGCCGATTGCGTGGTCAAGCGGGCGGTGGCCTGCAACCCGTTCATGCGCGGCCCGGTGCGTGCGGCGGGCTACATCTCCAATGACGACGGCGCTGGCCTAGTCGATGACTGCGCGGCGGCCGTGCACGCCGGCGGCACCCTGGTCATCTTCCCGGAAGGCACCCGCAGCGTGCCCGGGCAGCCGCTGCGACTGCAGCGCGGCGCCGCCAACATCGCCGTGCGCGGGCGCCTGGACATCACCCCGGTGCGCATCACCTGCACTCCGCCGACGTTGACCAAGGGCCAGAAGTGGTATCGTGTGCCCTCACGTCGTTTTCACGTTCAGCTGCAGATCGGCGAAGATATCCCGATCGCGCCGTTTCTGGCCGAAGATGACTCGCCAAGGGGGGATGCCCTGGCGGCCCGTCGCGTCACCGACCACCTCACTCGTTATTTCGACCTGTCTGGAGATCCGACCCGTGCAAGCACTTGAGCACGAGATCAAGGAATTGATCATTTCCTCGCTTTCACTGGAGGACATCACCCCGGAGGACATCGATCCGACCGCGCCGCTGTTCGTGGAAGGCCTCGGCCTGGACTCGATCGATGCGCTGGAACTGGGCCTGGCGCTGCAGAAGAAGTACGGTGTCAGCCTCTCGGCCGACTCGGAAGAAACCCGTCGCCATTTCTCCAGCGTGCGCGCGCTCGGCGAGTTCGTCGCCGCCCGCCAGTCGTAAGGCGCCAGGAACTGCCATGACCAAGAATGAATTGTTCGAGCGCATCGTCCGCATCCTGACCGACAGCTTCGAGATCGAGCCGGCGCGGATCAGCCCGGAGTCGCGCCTGTACGACGACCTGGACATCGACAGCATCGATGCGGTGGACCTGATCGTGCAGCTCAAGCCGCTGCTCGGCCGCAACCTGCAGCCTGAAGCGTTCAAGGCCGTGCGCACCGTGCAGGACATCGTTGATGTCGTGCACGGCCTGCTGCCCGGTCAGGCCGCTGCCTGACAGCAGCGCGGACGCCGCGACCATGGCACGGGCACGCATGGTCGTGGTGGCAGCGATTTCGCTTGCCTATCCGGTGCTGGTCTACGCCGCGATGGGCCGCTTCGAGCCGCGCTGGCTGGCGCTGCTGCTGTTCGCGCTGGCTCTGCTGCGCGCGCTGAGCACCCGGCAACCCTTGTGGTGGGCCGCCGCCGCCGGCGCGGGCCTGCTGGCCGGGCTGGCCACCGTGCTCAACCAGGCGCTGCCGCTGAAGCTGTACCCGGCGCTGGTCAACGTGGTGATGCTGACGGTGTTCGCCACCAGCCTGCGCTTCGGTCCACCGCTGGTGGAGCGCCTGGCGCGCCTGCAGGAGCCGGACCTGCCACCGTTCGCGGTGACCTATACCCGTCGCGTCACCCAGGTGTGGTGCGGCTTTTTCGTTCTCAATGGTGGTCTCGCCCTGCTCACCGCGCTGTATGCGTCGGACCGGGTCTGGATGCTCTACAACGGATTGTTGGCGTACGTGATGATGGGATTGTTGTTCGGGGGCGAATGGCTGGTACGGCGTCGGGTCAAGGCAGCGCACGCGCATGGCTGACTGGATCGCCCTGGATCGGCTGCTGATCACGGCGCAGCCCGGCCGCGACATCGGTGTCTGCGATGGCATCGCCGTCGACCACGCTGCCTTCCGCCTGCGCGTACTGGCCTGGCGTGACGCTTTCAGCACTGTCGAAGGCCGCGACTGGGCGCTCTACTTCGATGATACCGTGGCCTTCGCTGCGGCGTTGTTCGGTGCCTGGCACGCCGGCAAACGGGTGTTCCTGGCCGCCGACAACCTGCCCGCGACATTGCAGGCGCTGCAGCCGCAGGTGAGTGGTTTTGCAGGTGACCTGTCGGCCGATTACCAGCCCTTGCAGGCCACTGCCGACGATGCCGACGATGCGGCGCTGCTGCCATTGGACGAGCGCGCCTGCGAACTGTGCGTGTTCACCTCCGGCAGCACCGGCCAGCCCAGCGCCATCAGCAAGCGGCTGGACCAGCTGGCGCGCGAGGTCGATGCGCTGCAGGCCGCGTTCGGCGCCCAGCTGGACGGCGCCCAGGTGCATGGCACCGTGTCCCACCAGCATATCTACGGCCTGCTGTTCCGCGTGCTGTGGCCGCTGGCCGCCGGCCGTGCGATCCAGCCCCGGCGTTTCTTCCACGAAGACCTGGTGGGCGCGCTGGCCGGTACCGATACGGTGCTGGTCGCTACCCCGGCCCATCTCAAGCGCTTGCCCGAGCAGCTCGACTGGGCCAGCCTGCACGGTCGCCTGCGCGCGGTGTTCTCCTCGGGCGGCCCGCTGCCGGAGGATGCAGCGCGCCAGGTCCGCCTGTGGTTGGGCGTGGCGCCCACCGAGGTTTATGGCAGCAGTGAAACCGGTGGCATCGCCTGGCGCCGCTGGGACACCGATGCGCCGCCGTGGCAGCCGCTGCCGGGCGTGCAGTGGCGGATCGAGGAGGACTGTCTGGCGGTGGCCTCGCCGCACCTGGAGACGTCGGACTGGTGGCGCACCCAGGATCGCGTGGAAGCACTGGCCGATGGCCGTTTCCGCCTGCTGGGCCGTGCCGACCGCATCGTCAAGATCGAAGAACGGCGCGTTTCGCTGGATGCACTGGAGCGCGCGCTGCGCGAGGATCCAGAAGTCGAGGACGTGCGCGTGCTGGTCCTGCAGGGCCAGCGCGAGCAGCTGGCGGCCGTGGTGGTGCCGGCCGACCCGGCGTTGGCACGTGCCGGTGACAGCGCACGGCGTGCGCTGGGGCAGCGCTTGGGCGCGCGGCTGGCGCAGGGCCATGATGCGGTCACCCGGCCGCGCCGCTGGCGCCTGGTCGAATCGCTGCCGATCAATGCCCAGGGCAAGGTCACCCAGGCCGCGCTGGTTGCGCTGTTCCAGCCGATGATGCCGGTGCCTGTCTGGGACTGTCGCGAAGAGGCCGCGGCCACCCTGCGGATGACGCTGGACCCCGCGCTGCGCGCGTTCCAGGGCCACTTCCCGCAGGCGGCGATCCTGCCCGGCGTGGCCCAGCTGGACTGGGCGGTGCGCTTCGGTCGCCAGGCCTTCGTGCTGCCGACCGGTTTCCAGCGCATGGATGCAGTGAAGTTCCAGCGCGTGGCCCGCCCCGGCGACGAGCTGACCCTGCAACTGCAGTGGGACACCGAACGCGGTGTGCTGACCTTCCGCTATACCTCCGTGCATGGCGTGCACGCCAGCGGCAGGGTGGTCTTCGCCGATGCGCATTGAGCCGGCCACCGCTGGCGGCGCGTTCGCGCCGCTGGTGGTCATTCCCGTGTACGACCACGAACACGCCATCGGTGCGGTGGTCGATGGCGTGCAGGCCGCGGGCCTGCCCTGCCTGCTGGTCGACGATGGCTCGCAGCCCTCCTGCGCGCTGGTGCTGCGGGAACTGGCACAGCGAGCGGGCGTCGACCTGCTGCGGCTGGACGTGAACCAGGGCAAGGGCGGTGCGATGCTGGCCGGTTTCGCTGAAGCGCAGCGTCGTGGATACACCCACGTGCTGCAGATCGATGCCGACGGCCAGCACGATACCGGCGACCTGCCGCGTTTCATCGATGCCGCACGCGCGCGCCCGGACGCGGTGATCTGCGGCATTCCCGCCTACGATGCCAGCGTGCCGAAGGCGCGCCTGTATGGTCGCTACGCCACCCACATCTGGGTGTGGATCAATACGCTGTCGCTGCACCTGCGCGACACCATGTGTGGATTCCGCGTGTATCCGCTGCCGCCGGTGCTGCGCCTGATCGGCGAAGAGACCATCGGCCGGCGCATGGATTTCGACACCGAAGTAATGGTCCGCCTGTACTGGCGGCAGGTACCGGTCGAACACCTGGCCACGCGCGTGACCTATCCCGCCGACGGGGTCTCGCATTTCGATGTGTGGCGCGACAACGTGCGCATCAGCCGCATGCATACCCGGCTGTTCTTCGGCATGCTCTGGCGTGCGCCGCGCCTGCTGTGGCGCCGGCTGCAGGGGCAGGGCTGAGATGAGCCGCGCGCAGAACGCCCCGCATTGGGCCGACATTGGCGAGTCCACCTCGGTGGCCGGCGTACTGTTCCTGTGCTGGGTGCACCGCTGGTTCGGGCGCTGGCCGTTCCGCCTGTGCGTATGGCCGGTGGTGGCCTGCCATTGGCTCGGCAACCGCGTCGGTCGCCAGGCCTCGATGCAGTACCTGCAGCGATTGCAGGCGCATACCGGCGCGCTGGGCCATGCGCCCACCCGGCGCGACAGCCTGCGCCACTTCTTCAGCTTCGCCGACACGATGCTGGACAAGATTCTGGGCCTCGGCGGCCGCTATCCGCCCGAGCGTATCCACCTGCAGCGCGACCTGGTGCTGGGCAAGATCGCACGCCGCGAAGGTGGCCTGATCCTGACCGCGCACATCGGCTGCCTGGAGCTGTGCCAGGTACTGGCCGAGCAGGTGCCGGGGTTCCGCATCACCGTGCTGGTGCATACCGCGCACGCGCAGCGCTTCAACCGCCTGCTGCAGCGGCTGGACCCGCTGGCTGCGGTGGAGCTGGTGCAGGTCACCGAAATGGGCCCGGCCACGGCTGTGATGCTCGCCGAAAAGGTCGCGTCGGGTGGCTTCGTCGCCATCGTCGGCGACCGCGTGCCGGTGCAGGGCGGGCGCAGTGTGATGGCCGATTTCCTCGGCCACCGTGCGCCGTTCCCGATCGGCGCCTACGTGCTGGCGGCCGCGCTTGGCTGCCCGGTCTACACGATGTCGTGCCTGCACCAGGGCGACGGCTATCGCGTGGCCTTCGAACAGTTCGCCGAGCGCGTGGTGCTGCCGCGCGGATCGCGCGATGCCGCACTGGCCGAACAGGCGCAGCGCTTCGCGCACTGGCTGGAACTCCAGGTCATCCAGTCCCCGCTGGACTGGTTCAATTTCTTCCCCTTCTGGGATCAGGCTCCTCATGACGATTGACGCCGTACCCGTGTGCCGTTTCGGCGATGCACCGCTGACCATCGAAGACGTGGTCGCCCTGGCCCAGCGCAGATGCGAGGCCGCGCTGAGCGATGTGCCGGCGTTCCGCGCACATATCCAGCGTGGTGCCGATTTCCTCGACCGCCTGCTGCGCGAGGATGGCGTCATCTATGGCGTGACCACCGGCTACGGCGATTCGTGCACGGTGAACATTCCGCCGGCACTGGTCGCCGAGCTGCCGCACCACCTGTACACCTACCATGGTTGCGGCCTGGGCCGTTACCTGGACCCGGCCGAGACCCGCGCCGTGCTGGCTGCGCGCCTGGCTTCGCTGGTACGCGGCATGTCCGGCGTCAGCGTGCCGCTGCTGGAAGGCCTGGCCACGCTGCTGCAGCACGATGTGCTGCCGTTGATTCCCGCCGAAGGTTCGGTGGGTGCCAGTGGCGACCTGACCCCGCTGTCGTACGTGGCAGCCGTGCTGTGCGGAGAACGCGAGGTGCTGCACGACGGCCGCGTGCAGCCGGCGGCCGAGGTGCTGGCGAAGATCGGCATGACCCCGCTGAAGCTGCGGCCGAAGGAAGGCCTGGCGATCATGAACGGCACGGCGGTGATGACCGGCCTGGCCTGCCTGGCCTGGCAGCGCGCCGATTACCTGGCCCGCATGGCCACGCGCCTGACCGCGTTCAACGTGCTGTCCAGCGACGGCAACGCACACCACTTCGATGAAACCCTGTTCGCCGCCAAGCCGCACCCGGGGCAGTCGCGCATTGCCGCGCGCCTGCGCAGCGACCTGCACAGCGAGCGCCCGCCGCGCAATGAGCAGCGTCTGCAGGACCGCTACTCGCTGCGCTGCGCGCCGCACGTGATCGGGGTGCTGGAAGACACCCTGCCGTTCCTGCGCCAGCTGATCGAAACCGAGCTGAACAGCGCCAATGACAACCCGCTGATCGATGCCGACGGCGAGCGCATCCTGCACGGTGGCCACTTCTACGGCGGCCACATCGCGCTGGCGATGGACACGCTGAAGAACACCGTGGCCAACATCGCCGACCTGCTCGACCGGCAGCTGGCGCTGGTGGTCGATGCCCGCTACAACCACGGCCTGCCGGCCAATCTGTCGGCGGCGACCGGCCAGCGTGCGGCGATCAATCATGGCCTGAAGGCGCTGCAGATCAGCGTTTCGGCATGGACGGCGGAGGCACTGAAGCAGACCATGCCGGCCTCGGTGTTCTCGCGTTCCACCGAATGCCACAACCAGGACAAGGTCAGCATGGGCACCATCGCCGCGCGCGACTGCCTGCGCGTGATCGAACTGACTGAACAGGTGGTGGCCGCTATGCTGATCGCCGCCCGCCAGGGGCTGGCACTGCGCGAACGGGTTGGCATGAACGCGCAGCTGCATGGCAGTCTGGCCGACATGTACGCCGACCTGGGGCAGCGCATCGCCCTGGTCGAAGAAGACCGCGCGCTGGATCGCGAACTGCGGGAACTGCTGGTGGAGATCCGCGCGCAACGCTGGGAGTTGTATGTCGGTGAATGAAGGCAACGAACTGGTCGGCGAAATCGAGCTGGCCCCCGCATTCCATGACTGCGATCCGATGAACGTGGTCTGGCATGGCAACTACTTCAAATACTTCGAGATCGCGCGCTGCGCGTTGCTGAAGCGCTACGACTACGACTATCCGCAGATGCTCGAATCGGGCTACCTGTGGCCGGTGGTCGACGCACGGGTGAAGTACGTGCGGCCGCTGCTGTTCGGGCAGGCGCTGCGCGTGCGCTCGCGCATCGTCGAGTGGGAGAACCGGCTGAAGATCGAATACGAGATCCTCGATGCGGAAAGCGGCCAGGTGCTGACCCGCGCGATGACCATCCAGGTCGCGGTCGACGCGGCCAGCAAGGAAATGCTGTACCAGTGCCCGCCGGTGCTGTGGCAGCGTCTTGGAGTGCCTGCCCCGTGATCCGATCCCTTCGTCTTCCGCGCGTGCTGCTGTGCGCGCTGCTGCTGGTTGCCGCGCCGCTGCTGCAGGCCGCCGATCCCGCCGTCGATGCCATCACCCAGGCCGTCGCCCGGCCGGACGTGCTGCGCGGGCAGTTCACCCAGGAAAAGCAGGTCAGCGGCTTCAAGAACCCGCTGCGCTCGCAGGGCCAGTTCGTGGTCGCGCGCAAGCATGGGGTGATCTGGTCCACGCTCAAGCCGTTCCCGTCCGAGGTGGTGGTCACCGCCGACCGCATCCTCAGCCGCCAGCGCGATGGCAGCACCCGGGTCGAACTGGACGCACGCCAGCAGCCGGCGATGCGCTCGGTCAACGCGATCATGTTCGCGTTGATGAGCGGCGACGTGCAGGCACTGTCCAGCCAGTTCAACGTCGAGGCCACGCGTGAAGCGCAGGGCTGGCGACTGAAGCTGACGCCGAAATCGGCGATGCTGGCCAAGGCATTCCAGTCGCTGACCCTGCAGGGCGACCGTTACGTGCGCCAGGTCGAGATCGTCGAAGCCAACCAGGATCGCACCCGCATCCAGTTCACTGCGCTGAGCGAAGCGCCGGCCACGTTGAACGCCGACGAGGCGCGCCGCTTTGAGTGACAGCGCCGCACCGGATCGCCTGCGTCGCTGGTGGCACTGGCTGGGCATCGCCTGGCTGCTGCTGTTGCTGGTGCTGGGCGCGCAGCAGTGGCGCCTGTGGAGCCAGGAATCGCGGATCGATACCGACATCCTCGCCCTGCTGCCGCAGGACGCGCATGACCGTCTGCTCAGCGACGTCACCCGGCGCATCGCCGATGGCAGCTCGCGGCAGGTGGTGGTGCTGCTCGGCAGCACCGACGGTGCCGCTGCCAAGCGCGCGCAGGCGGCGTTCGCTGCGGCAATGGCCAGTGATGCCGACAGCGCGCTGCTGGTGCCCAGTGGTTCGATGGAAGGCTGGTTCGATGACGCGCGTGCGTTCTACGCACCGTACCGCGATCGCCTGCTGACCCCGGCCCAGCGCGAGCAGCTGCAGCAGGCCGAACCCGCTGCGCTGGCCGAACAGGCGCTGGGCGCGCTGTACGGACCGATGGGCGCGCCGCGCCTGACCGAGTGGCGGCAGGATCCGCTGTCGCTGTGGCCCCAGTGGTGGCAGCAGCAGGCTCAGGGCTCCGGGCTGCGCCTGGGCGATGACGGCCTGCTGGAGGCCGAGGGCAAGCACTGGGCAGCGCTGCAGTTCGATACGCCGGGCTCGGCCTTCAGGCTGGATGGCGAGCGCCATCTCGATGGCCTGCTCGAACGCGCCGGAGAGGCGGCCAAGGCCGCTGCGCCGGATCTGGAGATCCTGCATGCCGGCGTGCCGTTGCATGCCGAAGCCGCCGCGGTGCAGGCCAACCAGGAGATCAACACCATCGGCTGGGGTTCGCTGGCGGCGGTGCTGCTGCTGGTGTGGCTGGCATTCCGCTCGCTGCGGCCGATCCTGCTGGTTGCCGCCTCGCTGCTGATCGGTTGTGGCGTGGCGCTGGCGGTGACTGTGCTGGTGTTCGACAAGGTGCATGTGCTGACCCTGGTGTTTGGTGCCTCGCTGGTCGGTGTGGCCGAGGACTACGGCATCCACTGGTTTGCTTCGCGTCAGGCCGAGCCGGCCGACCGCCGCTGGAAGCTGCTGCGGCATCTGCTGCCAGGCCTCTGGCTTGCGCTGCTGACCAGCGCGCTGGCCTACCTGGCACTGGGTCTGGCGCCGTTCCCCGGCCTGCGGCAGATGGCGTTGTTCTCGGTGGTCGGTCTGGCCGCAGCCTTCCTCACGGTGATCTTCTGGTTCCCGTGGCTGGACGGCGGCGAGATCCGAACCACCCGCTTCGCGCAGTGGCTGGGCAATACGCTGGAGCGTTTCCCGCGCCTGCACGGGCGTCGCCCGGTGGCGATCTTCCTCGGCATGGCCGCACTGGTGTCGGCCATCGGCATCGCCCGCCTGCACAGCAACGACGACCTGCGCAGCCTGCAGTCCTCGCCGCCGGCGCTGATGGCCCAGCAGATCCGCCTCAGCCAGCTGCTGGGCATGCCCAGCCCGGCGCAGTTCTACCTGGTGCAGGGCAGCGATCCCGCACAACTGCTGCAGCGCGAAGAAGCGCTGACCACGCGCCTGCGTGAACTGACCCACGACAAGCGCATCGGCGGCTACCGCGCGATCAGCGACTGGCTGCCGTCGCCCGCGCGACAGCAGGCCGATGCGGCGCTGACCGCCCGGGTGGAACCGGGTGTGCTGGCCGCGGTCGGTGAAGCGGTGGGTGAGCCCTTGCAGCGCCCTGCATTCGCGGCGGCGCCGCTGAGCACAGAGGCCTTCCTCGCTTCGCCAGCGTCGCAGCCGTTCCGCCACCTGTGGGTCGGCAACGTAGGCGGGCAGATGATCAGCGTGGTGATGGTTGATGACCTGTCGCGTGCCGATGCGCTGGCCACCCTGCGTGGCGCTGCCGAAGGCCTGGACGGCGTGCGCTGGGTCGACCGCACCGCTGATTTCTCGCAGCTGCTGGGCCATTACCGCAAGCTGATGGGCGGCCTGCTGCTGGTTGGCATCGTGCTGGTGTTCGGCGCCCTGTGGCTGCGCTATCGGCGCCAGGCCTGGCGCGTATTCGCACCCACCCTGGTGGCCGGTGCGCTGACCCTGGGCCTGCTGGGCCTGTTCGGCCAGCCGCTACAGCTGTTCAACGTGCTGGCACTGATGTTGCTGCTGGGCATGGGCATCGACTACGGCATCTTCCTGATCGAGCACCGCGGCGACGCCAGTGCCTGGCTGGCGGTGTGCGTGGGTGCCGCCAGCACGTGGCTGTCGTTCGGCCTGCTGGGTCTTTCGCAGACACCGGCGCTGCGCGCGTTCGGGCTCACCCTGCTGTTCGGCATCGGCCTGGTCTGGCTGATCTCGCCGCTGTTCCGGCCGCCACCGCATGACGTGCCGCCGGCCTGAACGGACACGCTTCATTCCGATTCCTCCGCTTTTCCACCTGATCGAGCAACAAGGACGCACCGATGACTACTGCTGTGGATGCCGCTGATTCTTCCAGCCACGAAGACGTGGAACGTACCGAAATCCTGATCATCGGCGCCGGCCCGGCCGGTTCGGTGGCCGCGGCGATGCTGCGCCAGCAGGGGCGCAAGGTGCTGATGCTGGAACGCCAGCAGTTCCCGCGCTTTTCCATCGGCGAGAGCCTGCTGCCGCAGAGCATGGAATACATCGAAGCGGCGGGTCTGCTGCAGGACGTGGTCGAGGCGGGCTTCCAGTACAAGAACGGCGCGGCCTTCGTGCACGGGGACGCGCGCACCGCGTTCGACTTCAGGAAGAAGTTCTCGCCGGGTTGGGGCACCACCTACCAGGTGCAGCGCGCCGACTTCGACAACGTGCTGGCGCGTGGCGCCGAGCGCATGGGCGCGACCCTGCGTTTCGGCGATGAAGTGCTGGCGGTCGAGCCGGGCGAACAGCCGGTGGTGAACGTGCGCCGCCCGGATGGCAGCGAGTACCGCATCGAAGCCGATTTCATCCTCGACGCCTCCGGCTTTGCACGCCTGCTGCCGCGCCTGCTCGACCTGGAATCGCCGTCCAACTTCCCGGTGCGTGGCGCGATCTTCTGCCACGTGCGCGACAACATCCCGGCCGAAGCGGATTTCGACCGCAACAAGATCCTGATCACCACCCATCCCGAGCACATCGACGTCTGGTACTGGACGATCCCGTTCTCCAACGGCTGCTGCTCGCTGGGCGTGGTGGCCGAGCCGTCATTCTTCGAGCGCTACGAAGGCGACGACCTGCAGAAGCTGCAGGCCATCGTCGGCGAGGACCCGAACCTGACCTCGCTGCTGGCCAACGCCGAATGGGCCGTGCTGCCGGTGCGCCGCATCACCGGCTACTCGGCCAACGTCAGCTCGCTGTGGGGCCCGGGCTATGCGCTGCTGGGCAACGCCGGCGAATTCCTGGATCCGGTGTTCTCCTCCGGCGTCACCATCGCGTTCAAATCCGCGCAACTGGCCAGCGAATGCCTGAAGCGCCGCTACGCGGGTGAAACGGTCGACTGGGAACGCGACTTCTCGATTCCGCTGCGTGCCGGCGTGAAAACCTTCCGCCGCTTCGTCGAAAGCTGGTACCAGGGCGGCTTCCAGAAGATCATCTACCACCCCGACCAGCAGCCGCAGGTGCGCGACATGATCAGCTCCATCCTGGCCGGCTACGCCTGGGACACCAACAATCCGTATGTGGCCGACGACAGCGGCCGCCGCATGCGTGTGCTGGAGGAACTGTGCAGCGCCTGATTGCCCGCCTCTCTGCGGTCCTGCTGTGCCTGCTGCTGGCCGCCTGTGCCAGCCGCATGCCGCGGCCGCTGGTCGAGCTGCCGCCGTTGCGGCTGGCACCGTCCAGCCTGCCGGCGCCGTTTGCCCTGCAGCAGCAGCTGCACTTCCGCTTCGGCAGCCACGAGCGTGATCTGGACGCGCTGCTGGAGGCCGATGCGCAGCAGGTGCGGCTGGCCGTGCAGGCGATGGGCCAGACCGGCGTGCGCCTGCAGTGGGATGGCCAGCAGCTGACCCAGCAGCGCGCACCGTGGCTGCCGCCACAGGTGCGCGCCGAACGCGTGCTGGACGACCTGCAGTTCGCGCTGTGGCCGACCGACGCCATTGCCGCCGCGCTGCCGGCCGGCTGGCAGGTGAGCGATGACGGCCGCCAGCGCAGCCTGTCGCGCGACGGCACCGTGTGGCTGCAGCTGCAGCGCCTGGCCGATGGCAGCGTGCAGCTGGACAACCGCGCCGAGGGCTACACCCTGCGCATCGAATCGATCGACATGGCCGGCCAGCAATGAAGAGCGCGCCCATTTTTCTCAACGACCTCGGTGTGGTCTGCGCGTTGGGTGACGGCCGCGCCGCGGTGGCCGCTGCGCTGTTTGCCGATACGCCCGGCGGGCTGAGCGACAACGCCACCCTGCTGCCAGGTCGCACCCTGGCGCTGGGCGAAGTGCACAGTCCGTTGCCGACGCTGGAAGCACTGCCGGTGTCCCTGCGTGGCCGCAACAACGCGCTGCTGGACGTGGCCCTGGCGCAGATCGCGCCGGCCGTTGCCGATGCCATCAGCCGTTACGGTGCCGAGCGCGTGGCCGTGGTGCTGGGTACCAGCACCTCGGGCATCGGTGAATCCGAACAGGCGCTGCGTACCCGCGCCGAACACGGCCATTGGCCCGAAGGGTTCGATTACGCACAGCAGGAAATGGGTACCGCCGCGCAGTTCGTGCGAACCCGCAGCGGTGCGCTGGGCCCGGCCTGGACGCTGTCCACGGCCTGTTCGTCCAGCGCCAAGGCGTTGATGTCGGCTGCGCGCATGCTGCGTTCGGGCATCGTCGATGCGGTCATCGCCGGCGGTGCCGATTCCCTGTGCCGGTTCACCGTCGCCGGATTCAGCGCGCTCGAATCGGTCTCCGCGGTGCGCTGCAATCCGTTCTCGCAGCATCGCTGCGGGATCAACATCGGCGAGGGCGCCGCGCTGTTCCTGCTGACCCGCGAGCCGGGTCCGGTCAGCCTGGCCGGTTGGGGTGAGTCGGCCGACGCGCACCATATGTCCGCACCGGACCCGCAGGGTCTGGGCGCCATCGATGCCCTGCAGCAGGCGTTGCAGCGTGCCGGCTGGGCGCCTTCGGAAGTGGATTACGTGAATCTGCATGGCACTGCGACCGGCCACAACGACGCGATGGAAAGCCTGGCGGTGGCGCAGGTGCTGGGCACCGATGTGCCCGCCAGTTCGACCAAGCCACTGACCGGCCACACGCTGGGTGCGTCCGGCGCGATCGAAGCGGCGCTGTGCTGGATCCTGCTGGCCGAGAATCCGCAGCAGCAACTGCCGCCGCACTGGTGGGACGGCGTGGCCGATCCGGCGTTGCCGGCGTTGCCGCTGGTCGCCCCGGCGACCTTCCTGCCGCAGCTGCCGCGGCGGGTGCTGAGCAATTCGTTCGCCTTCGGCGGCAGCAATGCCGTGCTGGCACTGGAGCGCCGATGAACCTGCCGCTGTATGCCATCGAAGAGGTGGTGCCGCACCGCCAGGACATGTGCCTGCTGGACCGCATCCTGCGCTGGGACCAGGACAGCATCGAGGCGGAACTGGTGGTGCCCGAGGCCGGCCTGTTCATCGAAGACGGAGCGGTCCCGGCCTGGGTCGGCATCGAATACATGGCCCAGGCCATCGCCGCCTGGGCCGGCTGCCGTGCACGTACGGCCGGCAACCCGCCGCAGCTGGGCTTCCTGCTCGGCAGCCGGCGCTACACCAGCACGCGCAGCAGCTTCCCCAGCGGCACCCGCCTGCAGGTACAGGCGCGTTGCGAACTGTTGGGCGACAATGGATTAGGGATGTTCGCCTGCCGCATCCTGGCAGGCGAAGAAGAATGGGCGGTTGCCAACGTGTCGGTGTTCGAACCGGCCGACTCGATGGCCTATCTGGAGAGTGGACAGGCATGACAGGGAATCGAAGCGTGCTGGTGACCGGCGCGAGCCGGGGCATCGGCCGGGCCATTGCGCTGCGTATCGCGCGCGATGGCTTCGACGTGGTGGTGCATTGCCGCAGCCGTGTGGAAGAAGCACAGGCAGTGGCCGACGATATCCAGGCGCTGGGCCAGCAGGCCCGCGTGCTGGCCTTCGACGTGGCCGACCGTGCCGCCGCGCGCGCTGCGCTGGAAGCGGATGTGGAGGCACATGGCGCCTACTACGGCGTGGTGTGCAATGCAGGCATCGCCCGTGACGGCGCGTTCCCGGCGCTGTCCGAGGATGACTGGGACCAGGTGATCCATACCAATCTGGACGGCTTCTACAACGTGCTGCATCCGCTGATCATGCCGATGGTGCGGCGGCGCAAGCCGGGCCGCATCGTCACCCTGTCCTCGGTGTCCGGCGTGGCCGGCAACCGTGGCCAGGTCAATTACAGTGCAGCCAAGGCCGGCATCATCGGTGCCAGCAAGGCATTGGCGCTGGAGCTGGCCAGCCGCCAGATCACCGTCAACTGCGTGGCCCCGGGCCTGATCGAGACCGACATGCTCAACGAAGAAGTGGTCGAACACGCATTGAAGCTGATCCCGGCCGGCCGCGTTGGCCGTCCCGAGGAAGTGGCGGCCACAGTCGCGTTCCTGCTGTCCGAGCCGGCCGGGTACATCACCCGCCAGGTGATCTCGGTCAACGGAGGGATGATCTGATGGCTGCCGATCGTCGCGTGGTGGTCACCGGTGCCGCCGCCATCAGTCCGCTCGGTCACGACTGGCCGACCATCCAGGCCCATCTGCGCAGCTGCCGCAACGCGGTGCGTTCGATGCCGGAATGGGATGTGTATGCGGGCCTGAACACCAAGCTGGCCGCGCCCGCGCAGGACTACGAGCTGCCGCCGAACTACAACCGCAAGACCACCCGCTCGATGGGCAAGGTCGCGATCATGTCGGTGCGCGCCACCGAGGTCGCCCTGCGTGAGGCGGGCCTGTTCGAGCACCCGGTGCTGCGCAGTGGCCGTACCGGCGTGGCCTATGGCTCATCGTCGGGCAGCCACGAGGCCACCGGCGAATTCGGCCGCATGCTGCATGAGTTCACCACCGACGGCATCAGCGCCACCACCTACCTGAAGATGATGAGCCACACCGCGCCGGTCAACATCGGCGTGTTCTTCGGCTTGTCCGGGCGTGTCTACACCACCTCCAGTGCCTGTACGTCGGGCAGCCAGGGCGTGGGCGCGGGCTACGAAGCGATCCGCAGCGGCAAGCAGACGGTGATGGTGGCCGGTGGCGCCGAGCAGCTCGACGCCACCGCCGCGGCCGTGTTCGACACCCTGTTTGCCACCAGCACGCGCAACGACGCGCCGCACACCACCCCACGTCCGTTCGATGCAGGCCGCGATGGCCTGGTGCTGGGCGAGGGCGCCTGCACGCTGATTCTGGAGGATCTGGAACACGCGCAGGCACGCGGCGCGACCATCCTTGCCGAGATCGTGGGCTACGGCACCAACAGCGACGGCCAGCACGTCACCCAGCCCAGCGCCGATACCATGGCCCAGGCCATGCGCCTGGCGCTGGAAGACGCCGGTCTGCAACCTGCGCAGATCGACTACGTGAACGCCCACGGCACGGCCACCGACCACGGCGACATCGCCGAGACCCAGGCCACCGCCCAGGTGTTCGGCAGCCGCGTGCCGATCAGCTCGTTGAAGAGCTACGTCGGCCACATGCTGGGCGGTTGCGGTGCGTTCGAAGCCTGGATGAGCATCGAGATGATGCGCGCCGGCTGGTTCGCGCCAACCCTGAACCTGGTCGAGGTGGACCCGCGCTGCGGCCAGCTCGACTTCATCACCGGGCAAGGCCGCGAGCTGCAGGCCGAGTACGTGATGAGCAACAACTTCGCCTTCGGCGGCATCAACACCTCGCTGGTGTTCCGTCGCTGGAGGGCGTGATCCCGCCGTACCCGCACCTCAACAAGGAGACGTTCCGATGCGCCGCACCCTGCTGATCGCCACTGCCACCGCGCTGCTGGCCCTGACTTCCACCGCTTCGGCGCGCGATACCCGCGTCGAGCAGTCCCTGCACGAACTGATCAGTTCGCAGGCCGCCAAAGATGCCGGCATCGACGGCAGCGTACGCTTCTACCTGGCTGGCCAGCCGGTCAGCGTGCAGCAGCGCCTGGGCGAAGACGTGACCAACAAGAAGACCAACGCCGCCAACAAGAGCGACGTCGAGGCCTGCAACTGGGTCGCGCTGTCGGCGCTGCTGGCGCTGCAGGACGGTGCCAAGTCGCGCGGCGCCAACGCCGTGGTCGACATCGTCAGCTACTACAAGAAGAACGAGTTCAAGAGCGCGACCAACTACGAGTGCTGGGCCGGCACCTTCGTCGCCGGCGTGGCCTTGAAGGGCACCTACGCCAAGGTCAAGTAAGCGCGGCGGAACGGTGGCGCTGGCTGAACGGCGTCGCCACATTGCTGAACCTCACCGGGGAAACGCCGTCGATCACGCCGCCATCGTCGCGTGACGGCTTTCCCCGGTGTCGGCTTTCCGACACAATCACGGCTCTTCCCGGGTTATCGTCCCGTGGACATGCACGCCTACGTCTATAAAAGCCAACTCAAGCCGGACACCTACGTCTATCTCGCCCGACGCGATGACTTCAGCGCTTTGCCTGCGCCGCTGTCGGCGTCGTTGGGTGCGCTCGTCTTCGTGCTGGAAGTGACCCTGGACGCGCAGCGCCAGCTGGCCCAGGCCGATCCGGCCAAGGTGCGCAGCGAACTGACCGAGCGCGGGTTCTACCTGCAGGTGCCCCCGTCGGTGAGCAGCATGATGCTGCGCCACTATGACTGAGCTTTCCCGATCCCGCGCCCTGTCGCTGGCCTTCACCCTCGGTGCCTTGCTGGCGCTGGGTTCTGCGCTGGGTGGCCTGCCCGGCGCGGTGCTGGCGGCCCTGGCCCAACCGGCGTTCGCACTGGGAATCTCGTGGTGGCGACGCAGCCGCGCGCTGCTGCCGCCGAAGGTGATCGCCCGCCAGGACCTGCCGGCACTGCTGGCGCTGTGGACTGCCGCGCCGTTGCTGCTGGCCCTGCTGCTGGCCTGGCCACTGGCCGCGCTGCGCGACAGCGGCAGTCTTGCCGCGGTGCTGGGCCTGAGCGTGCTGGTCAGCGCCGGCCTGCTGGCGGCCTGGCGCACCTGGCCGCTGTGGAACGATGTCGAGCGTCTCGATGGTGGCCTGGCCCAGCATTGGCAGGCGTTGGCGGGTCGTGACCTCAGCGCCTGGCGTGGCCTTGGCGCGGCAGCACTGGTGATGGCCCTGGCGGCACTGGTGGTACTGCCGAGCTGGCCGGACCTGCTGCCGGCAAGCGCGCGTTGGCCGTCGACACTGGCGGTGCTGCTGCTGTCGCCGCTGCTGCATCTGCTGCTGCAGCGCATTGCCCCGGCGCCGCTGGTCTCGCTGCGCAGCCCGCTTGGCGCTGAACTGCCGGTCGATCGCGAAACGCTGTTCAGCGCGGTCGTGGACACCACGCCGCTGGAAGCCCTGGCGCCGCAGGAGCTGACCCCGGCCCTGTACGAAGCCGCACGCCACGGCCGCATCGACCGTGCGCTGCAGCTGCTGCAGGCCGGCGCCGATCCGTATTCCCTGCCTGACCCGAACTGGCGCGACCAGCGCAGCCTGGCGGTGCTCGCCGCTGTCCTGCCGGACCTGCGCCTGCTGCGTGAGCTGATCGGCCGCGGCGTCGATGTGAACGCGCCGCACCGTGGCATGACCCCGCTGCTGGCCGCGACCCGCGACAGCTGGCATGGGCGTCCGGAGGCGGTGATGACCTTGCTGGCCAACGGTGCTGATTCGCGCGCCACCGACAGTGAGGGCAATACGCCCCTGCACCATGCCGCCCGCAGTTCCGATCCGGGCGTGGCCGCGCTGCTGCGCGATGCAGCGGCTGAAGTCGACGCACTTAACCGTGATGGCTGGTCGCCGTTGGCCGTGGCCTGCCAGGTCGGCAACTGGCGCCTGGCGCGCTTCCTGCTGGAGCGCGGCGCCCGCAGCGAACCGGCTGACGGCACCCCGGTGCTGCTGGCCGCGGCCGCCACCGAAGACGATGATCCGGCCGGCGTGCAGCTGCTGCTCAAGCACAAGGCACGTGCCGACGCGCGTGACCGCCAGCGCCGCAGCGCGCTGCATGAAGCGGCATTGGCTGGCCACGTGGACATCATCGGCGTGCTGCTTGCCGCCGGTGCCAACCTGGAAGCGCGCGACGCACTGGGCCGTACCCCGTGGCTGGAAGCTGCACGTGCCGGCCGCGCCGCCGTGGTCGAGCACCTGCTGCCGCACAAGCCCGACATGATCGCTGTCGACACCGATGGCCGCAACGCGGTGCTGCTGGCAACGATGGCCGAGGATGTTTCGCCGCTGTTGATCAAGCGCCTGCTGGAACTGGGCATCGCCGCCGACGGCAGCGATCCGGCCGGTCGGCGCGCGGTGGACTACGCCGCCGAAGCCGGTCGCTGGGCGATCGTCGCCCTGCTGGATCCGTCCTATCCGTTGCCTGCCGCCGTCAGCGATGGCCTGGCCGAGCGCGGTGAGACGGCCAGTGCCAGCGGCCTGCTGCCTGATCGCCCGCCGTTGACCCTGCTGCGCGAGGCGCTGGGGTTCGGCAATACCGATGGCATGGCCGCACTGGCCAGGCTGTGCCAGCCCGAAGAACTGGGCGGCCTGCTGCTCGATCCGGAGCTGGCGCTGGAGCCGCGCGCGGTCGACTGGCTGCTCGCCCATGGTGCCGATCCGTACGTGCGCGACGCCTGTGCCGATACGCCGATGTTCGCGCTGCTGTCGCGCGGTATCGATGCCGTGCCGGCCCTGCAGGTGATGCTGCAGCATGGCCTGTCGCCGGCTGGCCGTGGTGGCCTGGCGCGTTTCCTGGCCGCCTGTGCGCAGCACGACCAGGCGGCGCGTGGCCTGGAACAGCTGGCGCTGGAACTGCTGGAACGCGGCGCCGACCCGTTTGCTGCCTCGCCCGCCGGTGATCCGCCGCTGTCACTGGCGGTGCGCCTGGGTTGGCTGCGCCTGCAGCAGGCCCTGCTCACCACCGGCGTGGACCGTGAAGCACGCGACAGCCATGGCATGACCGCGCTGCATCTGGCCACCGCACTGGCGCGCGAAAGTGCCCTGAAGCTGCTGGTGCAGCACGGTGCCTCGCCCGAAGCGCGTGCTGCCGATGGGCAGACGCCGCTGGGCGTGGCGCTGTCGATCGGTCGTCGCGATCTGGCTGACTGGCTGGACTGGCGGGTCTGGCCGCTGCCGCGCAGGACTCTGCGCGAAGGCGATCTGCCGGCCGCCGCGATGGCCGGCGACGTCGATGCCGTGCGTCGTTTGAATGATCTGGGCTTTGCCGTCGACGCCGTTGATGCGCAGGGCTGCACCGCGCTGCTGCGTGCTGCCGGCGGTGGCCATCTGGCCGTGGTCGACCTGCTGCTGGCGCGCGGTGCTGATCCGCAGCATGCCGCTGCCAGTGGTGCGACGCCGTTGTCGGCGGCGGTCAGCATGCGCCAGGTCGAGATCGTCTCGGCCCTGCTCGATGCTGGTGCGCAGCTCGAACACCGCCTGCCAGGCGGCGTCACCGTGCTGATGCTGGCCTCGGCGCTGGGCCTACCGGACATCGTGGCGCGCCTGCTCACCGCCGGTGCCGATGTGCATGCCGGCGATGCCCAGCAGCTGGCGCCGCTGCACTGCGCGGCCCTGTATGGCTTCAGTGCGCGCGACCGTTCGCGCCTGCTGGCGCTGCTCGACACCCTGCTGCTGGCCGGTGCAGAGCCGGACCAGGCCGCTGCCGGTGCGGTCACGCCGCTGCTGCTGCTGATGGGTGCGCGCGCCGAACCGGGCACCGCCTGCGATGAGCAGGTGGTGATGGCCGCTGTCGAGCGCCTGCTGGATGAAGACGTGAGTCTGGATGTGCGCGACCCGCGCGGCTTCGGTCCGTTGCACCTGGCCGCCCTGCACGGGCTGCCGCTGCTGGTGCAGCGCCTGCTGCGCGCCGGTGCCGATCCGGAAGCGCGCGATGGCTTGAACCGCAGCCCGCGCGAGATCGCGGTGATGCGCGGCTTCATCGACGTCGCCGCCGAGTTCGAGCCGCGCGTGCCGGGCGTATCGTCGATGGCCAGGTTCCTGCGCGACAACGGCTGAAGGCGCCCCCCATTGGATGGGTGCCGACCGTTGGTCGGCAGGATGCTTTCAGTAGATCCACGCCATGCGTGGATGATCGTGCGGCGAAACAGAGAAGCATCCACGCATGGCGTGGATCTACTTGTCGTCGCTTTCCGCGTCCGCTTCGAACAGGTGCATCAGGTCGTTGCGGGCATCGCGCGAGGTCTGGATCACCGCCGCCTCGTCGTCGTAGACCAGGTACTGGTCGCGCAGCAGCTTCTCGTCGTGTTCGCGGAACTGCTGCACATGGCGCTCGGCCACGTTCGGCGCCACGCCCAGCGCGGTCAGCACGCGCCCGCTCATTTCCAGGCTGGTACCGAACACTTCGCGGAACGGTTCGGCCGACATGTCCATCAACCGCCACGCATGCTGGCGGTTGCGTGCGCGTGCCAGCACCGTCGCATCCGGGTACAGGCGGCGCACCATGCGCACCGCGCGCAGGTTGGTCTCCGGGTCGTCCACGGTGATCACGAACACGTCGATGTGCTCGCCACCGGCGGCGCGCAGCATCTCCGGCCGGGTCGGGTCGCCGTAGTACAGCTGGTTGCCGAAGCGGCGCAGGTCGGCCACCGTGTCCGGGTTCGCTTCCAGCGCCACGAACGGCACCTTCTGCGCGGTCAGCAGGCGCGCGATCACCTGGCCGAAGCGGCCCATGCCGGCAATCAGCACCTTCGGGCGATTGTCCGGCGCCACCTTGTCGGCCTCCGCCGCCTGCCGTGGCGCGGCCTTCTCCTCGCCGAGCAGGCGCATCAGGGCGATCATCAGCAACGGGGTGATCGCCATCGACAGGCCGACGATCGCCACCAGCCGGTCATGGTTGGCATTGCCCAGCAGGTGCGCGCGCTGCGCTTCGTTGAACACCACGAAGGCGAATTCGCCGCCCAACCACAACACGCTGCCCAGCAGCAGCGACTGCCGCGAACTGAGCTTGGCGATGCGGCCGATGGCGTACAGCAGGCTGAACTTCACCACCAGCAGGATCGCCACACCCGCGGCGATCATCCACGGTTCGGCGGCGATGCGGTCCAGGTCGATGCCCATGCCCACGGCGATGAAGAACAGGCCCAGCAGCAAACCCTTGAACGGCTCGATCTGCGATTCCAGCTCGTGCCGGAATTCCGAATCGGACAGCAGCACGCCGGCCAGGAACGCCCCCAGGCTGGGGCTCAGGCCGGCTTCCTGCATGAACCAGGCGGTGCCCAGCACCACCAGCAGCGCGGTGGCGGTGAACACTTCCGGGCTGCGGGTGCGCGCGATGATGCCGAACAGGCGGCGCAGCACCGGCCGCCCGCACAGGATCACCACTGCCAGCGCGCCCAGCGCGACGGCCGCATCTTCCCAGCGCAGCGTCTCGTTCTTGACCCCGCCCAGCAGCGGAATCGCGGCCAGCAGCGGAATGGCGATCAGGTCCTGGAACAGCAGGATGGCAAACCCCAGCCGGCCGTGGTCGCTGTTGATCGCCTTGTGCTCGGACAGCAGCTGCAGGCCGACCGCGGTCGACGACAGCGCCAGCGCCACGCCCACCACCAGCGCACTCTTCCACTGGAAGTGATCGAGCAGCAGCAGGCCGCCCAGCACCAGCCCGGACAGCGCCACCTGCGCCGCGCCCGCACCGAACACCGAACGCCGCATCACCTTCAGCCGGGCAGGGGACAGCTCCAGCCCGATCACGAACAGCAGCATGACCACGCCGATCTCGGCGGCGCCGAGGATGCGGTCGGCGTCCTGTACGAAGCCGAGGCCATCCGGCCCCAGCACCACGCCGGCCGCCAGGTAGCCCAGCACCGCGCCGAAGCCGAACTTCTTGAACACCGGCACCGCGATCACCGCGGCCAGCAGCAGGACCAGCGCCAGTTCCAGACCACCGCTATGCATGGGAATACCTGGTCATCGGGAGGCCGGCTGTGCGTCCGTTCGGCGGGGGGAAGCGCGGCGGATGCCACCTGGCCATTATGCGCGCGCGGCTGTGTACGCACGAGAACGGCAGCGGGCCCCTTGCCCGGTCACCGGCCGCGGGTTGACCTGCACCGGCCGCCGGTCCAGACTGCCCGCCGCTGCCGGCATGTCCGCCAGTACACCCTTCCGGAGTCCCCAACCCATGTCCAGCGACAGTAGAAGTCGACCTCGGTCGACGCCAGCGATGGCCACCGCCTGACATCGGGACGGTTTGCCTGCGTTGGCGTTGCGCGATGTCGCACCCCATGAAGGCGAATCACCATGAACCAGAAGCAATTGCTGCGTCCGGTGGCCGATGCCGCAGCATTGTCGGCACCACTGGCGAACTACAACACCGCCGACGCGGTGGAATTCCTCAACACGCTCGAGCTGCAGCGCGCCGCCGAGACGCTGGCCGCGCTGTCGTTGCCGCGTGCAGTGAAGATGCTGGAGGCGCCGGAGCTGCACCGCAGTGGCGAACTGGTTGCCGCGCTGCCGCCGGCACGTGCCGCCGCGCTGCTGGGGTTGATGGCCGACGACCGTGCCACCGACATCGTCCACGAGCTGGATGAAGAAGAACGCGCGCGGCTGATTCCGCTGCTGGGCAACGAAGCCCGGCAGACCATCCAGAAGCTGCTGAGCTACCCGCCGAACACCGCCGGCGCGCTGATGACCACCGAGTTCGTCGCCGTGCCCGCCACCTGGACCGTGGCCCAGACCCTGCAGCACATCCGCCAGGTCGAGCGCACGCGCGAGACGGTGTATGCGATCTACGTCCTCGACCCGGCCAACCAGCAGCTGCAGCAGGTGGTCACCATGCGGCGGCTGATCACCGGCCTGCCGGAGGAATCGATCCTGGACGTGGCCCAGGTCAATCCGCCGGTGATGGTGGATGCGCAGATGGACCAGGAAGACGTGGCACGGCTGATCCGCCGCCACGATCTGCTGGCGATCCCGGTGGTGGACGCACAGCAGCACATGCTCGGCATCGTCACCGTTGATGACATCCTCGATGCACTGATCGAAGAGTCCACCGAAGACGCGCACAAGTTCGGCGGCATGGAAGCGCTGGACAAGCCCTACATGCAGATCGGTTTCTTCGAGATGCTGCGCAAGCGCGCCGGCTGGCTGAGCGTGCTGTTCGTGGGCGAGATGCTGACCGCCAGCGCGATGCAGCACTACGAGGACGAACTGGCGCGGGCGGTGGTGCTGACCCTGTTCATTCCGTTGATCATGAGTTCGGGCGGGAATTCCGGTTCGCAGGCGACCTCGCTGCTGATCCGCAGCCTGGCCCTGCGCGAACTGCGCCTGCGCGACTGGTGGAAGGTCGCCCTGCGCGAAGTGCCCACCGGCATGGTGCTCGGCGCCATCCTCGGCTGCCTGGCCATCGTCCGCATCGTGATCTGGCAGCTCGGTGGCTTCCATGACTACGGCGAGCACTGGATCCTGCTGGCGATCACCATCGGCGCCGCGCTGGTGGGCATCGTCACCTTCGGTTCGCTGTCGGGGTCGATGCTGCCCTTCATCCTCAAGCGGCTGGGCTTCGACCCGGCCAGCGCCTCGGCCCCGTTCGTCGCCACCCTGGTGGATGTGACCGGCCTGGTGATCTATTTCAGCATCGCCGCGATGATTCTGCACGGCACGTTGCTGTAACGGGTGCGCCATCCACGCATGGCGTGGATCTACTGGTCCTGGCAGCCGTGTAGATCCACGCCATGCGTGGATGCGAGGCCAGGTTCCTGCGCACGATCATGCCGCCGCAGCGCCGGTCCGTGTAACGTAGGCACATGAGTACCTACCACCTGCAGTCCGTGTTCCGTCCGCAGTCGGTCGCGGTGATCGGCGGCAGCCCGCGTGAGCGCTCGGCCGGCCGCGCAGTGATGCGCAACCTGCGCGGCACCGGCTTCCCCGGCAAGGTGGCATGGATCAATCCACGCCACGCCGAGATCGATGGCATCCGCACCGTGAAGCGGCTCAAGGACCTGGACTGGGTGCCGGAACTGGTGGTGATCACCGCGCCGGCCGCCATCGTGCCGCAGGTGGTACGCACCGCTGCCGAACGTGGCGTGCAGGCCGCGATCATCCTCACCGCGCATCTGGGTGAGGGCCCAGGCTCGCCGTGGGCACAGGTGGAGGCCGCCGCGCGCGCACATGGCCTGCGCATCCTCGGCCCGCACTGCCTGGGCGTGATCGCACCGCACGCACGGCTCAATGCCAGCATCGCCGCGCATTTCCCGCAGGCCGGCGACCTAGCGCTGATCTCCGAATCCTCGGCGATCGCCGCCGCCCTGGTGGAGTGGGGCGTGGCACGTTCGGTGGGGTTCTCCGCCGTGGTTTCGCTGGGCGACACCATGGACGTGGACTTCGGCGACCTGCTGGACTATTTCGCCACCGACTACCGCACCCGCGCCATCCTGCTCTACGTCGAGCAGATCAAGGACGCCCGCAAGTTCATGTCGGCCGCACGTGCTGCTGCGCGTGCCAAGCCGGTGGTGGTGGTGAAGTCCGGGCGTGCCGAACGGGTGCAGCCGGGCAGCGCCGATACCCACGTGCAGGCACTGGCGCGTGCCGATGATGTCTACGGCGCGGCATTCAACCGCGCCGGCCTGCTGCGGGTGAGTGCGCTGGACGAACTGTTCACCGCGGCCGAGTCGCTGGGCCGCCTGGGTACCTTCCCCGGGCGTCGCCTGGCCATCCTCAGCAACGGCGGCGGTGTCGGCCACCTGGCGGTGGACCAGCTGATCGCCCTGCATGGCACGCTGGCGCAGCTGTCCGACAGCACCGTGCAGAAGCTCGATGCAGTACTGCCGCAGGGCTGGTCGCGCAGCAACCCGGTCGACATCGTGGTCGATGCCGATGGCGATCGTTATGCCACGGCCATCGAGGCGCTGCTGGCCGACAACGAGAACGACGCGGTGCTGGTGGTCAACGTGCCCACGGCGTTCACCTCCTCGGCCGACGCCGCGCAGGCACTGACCCGCACGCTCGGCCTGCGTCCGCGCCATCACCGCGACAAACCGGTGTTCGCGGTGTGGCTGGGCAACGACGACCAGGCCACCGCCACCCTCAACGCGGCGCGCGTGCCAACCTATCCCACCGAAGCGGAGGCCGTGCGCGGTTTCCAGCATCTGGTGCGTTACCGCGAAGCACAGAACGCGTTGATGGAAACGCCACCCAGCCTGCCGCAGGACTTCAGCGTGGACACCGTGCGTGCACGTGCGCTGGTCGAGGCCGCGCTGGCCAACGGTCAAGGCTGGCTGGATCCGCTGGCCACCCATGAACTGCTGAAGGCCTACGGCATTCCCTCTGCACCGGTGATGCACGCACGTGATGCGCACGAGGCGATGGACCTGGCGCAACCGCTGCTGGAGCGCGGTGCGACCGTCGCACTGAAGATCCTGTCGCCCGATATTCCGCACAAATCCGAAGTGGATGGCGTGCGCCTGAATCTGGCGACGTTGCCTGCGGTGCAGAGCGCGGCCAAGGCAGTCCTTGCCCGTGCGCGACAGCTGCGTCCGGACGCGCGTATCGACGGCCTGCTGGTGCAGCCGACCATCGTCCGCCCCAAGGCGCGCGAGCTCATCGTCGGCATCGCCGACGACGCCACGTTCGGCCCGGTGATCGTGGTCGGTCGTGGTGGCACGGCGGTGGAAGTGATCAACGACAAGGCACTGGCACTACCGCCGCTGGACCTGCGCCTGGCCCACGAGCTGATCGGCCAGACCCGGGCCTCACGCATCCTCAAGGCCTACGGTGATGTGCCAGCGGCCGACGAGCGCGCGCTGGCGCTGGCGCTGGTCAAGCTGGCGCAGCTGGCAGCAGACATTCCCGAAGTGCGCACGCTGGACATCAACCCGCTGCTGGTCGACAGCAAGGGCATCCTGGCGCTGGACGCGCGCGTGGCGGTTGCGCCGTCGCGCATCCTGCACAAGGGCCGTGGCCATCCGCGCTTCGCCGTCTTCCCGTATCCGAAGGAATGGGAACGCACCATCGAACTGTCCGACGGCGGTCGCGCCTTCGTACGCCCGGTGCGGCCGGAAGATGACGCGTTGTTCCGCGCGTTCTTCGCGCGCGTCAGCGATGAGGATCTGCGCCTGCGCTTCTTCCAGTCGGTCAAGCACTTCAGCCACGAGTTCATTGCCCGCCTGACCCAGCTGGACTACGCGCGCTCGATCGCCTTGGTGGCCATTGAGCCGCGCACCGGCGAGATGCTCGGCGCGGTGCGACTGCATGCCGATGCGGACTATCACCGCGGCGAGTACGGCATCCTGATCCGGTCGGACCTCAAGGGTCACGGCATCGGCTGGCGCCTGATGGCGATCATGATCGAGTACGCCAAGTGGCTGGGCCTGGACGTGGTGGAAGGCCAGGTGCTGCGCGAGAACAGCACCATGCTGGCGATGTGCCAGAGCCTGGGCTTCAAGACCCGGCTGGACCCGGACGATCCGACGGTGATGATGGTGACGCTGCCGGTACAACAGGTCGAAGTCGCTGCGCCTCCGCTGTAGAGCCGAGCCCACGCTCGGCTGCACTTGATGCCATGCCCGGCGGAACGCCGGATTCAGCGCAACGGTTCCACCACCACCGCCGTGCCATAGCACAGCACTTCGGTCAGCCCGGTCATCACATCGG
>RCUO01000076.1_pt1 | contig 73800 bp, 72 predicted proteins | sample 2166161 | NCBI WGS metagenome assembly RCUO01 (sample SAMN09932617, study PRJNA488358) | compost metagenome | feature: garden; material: soil; isolation source: compost soil in cyclohexanecarbonitrile-enriched culture | place: Germany: Experimental Botanical Garden Goettingen | collected 2016-01-27
CCAGTGCTGTTGGCAGGATTCGTTTCCATTCACCGCTGCGGGGCAGCTCCGGAATTGGCGCGCGAGGCGCCTTCACCGGATTCCCGTTTAAACCCATCCCCTCGCGTGAACGCCAGGATGGATACCTTCGGCAGGTGCAAGGTGGACCCGTTGGCGGTAATGGTCAAGGGACATCATCACGCGCCGAAGCTGTGGCTGCTTTCTCAGGCTGTGAGAGCGTGTCTTGCCATACTCGGCATCAACAGATGGGAGGTGGCTCGTGGCGGCGAAGTACTGCGATCTGGTCATGAAAGGCGGCATCACCAGCGGCATCGTGTATCCCAACGCGGTGCTCGCGCTGGCCCGCGAATACCGTTTCAAGAGCATCGGTGGCACGTCGGCCGGCGCGATCGCCGCTGCCGTGGCGGCCGCTGCGGCATACGGTGACCGGCGCCAGCAGGCAGGCGAAACCCTGCCCGGCGATGCGGGATATGGCGGCCTGTCGGCGGTGTCGGCACAGTTGTCGCGGCGTGGATTCATCTACAGCCTGTTCCAGCCGGCCGCTGGCGCACGCGCTGCGTATCGGCTGCTGGTGGTGCTGACCGGCAACGCCGGCTGGCCGCGCAAGCTGCTGTGCCTGGCCATCGCGGTGTTCCAGATCGCGCCGCTGGAAGTGCTGGTGTCGCTGGCACTGCTGCTTGGCCTGGGCTGGTGGGGCGGTGGCTGGAGCGGCGTGGCGGCGACCCTGCTGCCGTCGCTGTTGTGTGCCTATGGTGCAGGTGTAGCCGGCGCTGCGCTGCGTGTGGCACGGGTGGCGCGGCGCAACCTGCTGGGGCTCTGCAGTGGACTGAGCCGGGACGCAGGCACGCCGGCGCTGACCGAGTGGCTGCATGAAAGCCTGCAGCAGTTGTCAGGCAAACCGATGGATGCACCGCTGACCTTCGCCGATCTGCACGACGCGCCGCGTTATGCGGGCGAGCCGGACAGCCCGCATGCGATCACCCTGCAGATGATCACGACCTGCGTTTCGCACAATGAACCGCGCACATTGCCGTTGGGCGGCGCGCAGTTCTGGTTCCTGCGCGAGGAGTTCGAGCAGCTGTTTCCGGCCAGCGTTGTGCAGTGGATGGTCGACCATGCCGGTCCACCGCGCGAGGTTGAGGGTCGCAACTACTACCACCTGCCGCAGGGCGCGTCGTTGCCGGTACTGGTGGCCACGCGCATGAGCCTCAGCTTCCCGCTGCTGATCAGCGCGGTGCCGCTGCATGAGCCTTCGCGTCGCGAACGTCGCTGCGAGCCGACATCGACGGCTGGAGGCGAGGCCGGGCACAACGTGGCCGACAGCATGGAGGGCCTGACCAGCGCAGGCCAGGCCTGCGGTCCGGTGATCACCGCGTTCCGGGTGTGCTGGTTCTCCGATGGTGGCATCAGCAGCAACTTCCCTATCCACCTGTTCGATGCGGCGCTGCCGCGCTGGCCGACCTTCGCCATCAACCTGGTTTACCCGCAACGCCCCGAACCGGTGGTGCGCGAGAGCGACAGCCGTCCGGCGCTGGAGCGCTCGGTATTCCTGCCCACCGAGAACCGCCATGGATGGCAGCGCCATTACCAGTCCATTGCCACGCCGTTGGCGGCCGGCGAACTGGGCCGCTTCCTGTTTGCGGTGGTGGCCACCATGCAGAACTGGCGCGACCTGCTGCAGGCGCGTGCGCCCGGTTATCGCGACCGCATCGTGCATGTGAGCCTGCAGGGCGACGAGGGCGGCATGAACCTGGACATGCCACAGGAGGTGCTGACCCGCATCGCCGACAAGGGCAGCCTGGCCGGCGCACGCTTCTGCTCGTTCTCGTTCGAGAACCATTACTGGATCCGTTGGCGCAACCTGGCCTCGGCCTACCAGCGCTACACGCTGGAGATTTCGCGCACCGATGATCCGGCGCAGCAGGTGCTGGCCTATCGCGCGGCCTATGCGATGGTGGCCACCGGCGCGCCGCCACCGCCGTCCTACAAGCTGGGCTCGGAAGACAAGCGGCTGGCATCGCAGCAGCTGTGGGGGTTGATGGTGGAGCAGGGGCGCAGTTGGGATGACCTTGGCCCCGACCTCACCGACGGCTCGCCACGGCCGTTGCCGCAGATGAAGGTGACGCCGATCTATTGAGTGGACGCATCCACGCATGGCGTGGATCTACCGCGGGCTACCGCCACGTTTCGACCACCGCATCGCCCCGCAATGGTGCGAACAACGGCAAGGCCAGCTCCTGCTTCACCCAGCTCGGGTTGAGCGTGCGCAATTCCGCCAGGTACTCGCGGGCCAATGCGGCTTCACCGTGCGACATCGCCAATCGCGCGGCACGCGCCCATGTGCGGTCCCAGCCATGCGCGAGCGCCAGCGATGTGGCCAGCGATGCACGCGCAGCCGCAGCATCGCCGCGTTCCCACTGCTGTTCGGCGCGGATGATCGCGTCATTTGAAAGCCGCATGTCGTACAGCTCGCGCAATCGCGCTACGGCGCGCGGATCGGCATCCACGCGCAGGTCGGTGTCCTGCCAGTCGCCGCCCGGCGTTCGCACCAGCAGCGCAGCCGACCATTGCCCGCTGCGTTGCCCGCCTGCCGCTTGTCCTGCTTCCAGCGCGGCCAACAGCCGCGCGGCAAGCTCACCGTGGGTGGCCGCAAACGCGCGTTGCATCGCCGCCAGCACGTCCGGCCCGGCCAGTCCGTTGCCCTGCACGCTCACCTGGCCATCGCCAACGGCACCCGCCCAATCGGCCTGCTGTGCGGTGGCGCCGGTGTACTGCGCGTTGCCGCCACGCGCACTGACCAGCCCGACCTGGCGTTCGGCGATGGTGGTGCCATCGAAGTCACCATCCTGGTCCAGCAGCTGCTTGAGCACCTGCGCCGGCGTGCGGCCTTCGGCCAGCAGCGCCAGCCCCTTCGAGCCGTAGGTCGGGTTGGTTTCGAACTGGCTGGCGACCGCGCCAACCTTCGCCTGCGCCCACGGCACGCCGACACCGCCGACGGCGAGGTTGTGGGTGGCGACGGCCACCCCGCAGTCACCGGCCTCGTTGCAGGCGGCAATGGAGAACGTGGCCCATGCCGGCGCAGCGACGGCAGCAAGCAGCAGGGCGAGGCAGGGGCGCAGCAGGGACATGGCGGTCTCCGGGGCGGGCATCCCCAGTGGGATGCAGCCTACGCGCGGAAGGTTTAGTAGATCCACGCCATGCGTGGATGCATCTCCACCGAAATCGAATAGTCGACAATTCATCGAAGCGCATCCACGCATGGCGTGGATCTACCGTGTCGACCAAGGTCGACACCCACCAAAAGCAGGCCATGCCATCCCACGGAATGCCCGCTGTTGCTTTTGCTGTCGCCTTGGATTGAAGCAGGTACAGGGCGCAGCCCTGCCGAACCAACCCCTACCTTCCCGGCAACTGGGTAAACGCGCGCTGCATGCAGTCCTCGCGCGGGCACACCCGGCAGCCCGGCCCGATCGACACCGAATTGCCCGGGCTCTGCACGTCCAGCCCCAGCGAATACACCAGCCTGTCCGCATGCTGCAGGTCACAGCCCAGTGCAACCGCGAAGGTCTTGCGTGGCTGGCCGTGGCCGACCGGGCCGCTGCTGACCTGCCGTGCCAGCCAGAAATGGCGGCGGCCATCGGGCATGCGCGCGGTCTGGGTGAGGATGCGCCCGGGCTGGTTGAACGCCTCGTAGACGATCCACAACGGGCACGAACCACCCACCTGCGAGAAGTGGAAATCGGTGGCCGAGTGGCGCTTGGACACGTTGCCGGCGCGGTCCACGCGGATGAAGAAGAACGGCAGGCCCGGGGCGCTGCGGCGTGCCAACGTACTCAAGCGATGGCAGACCGCCTCGAATCCCACGCCGAACTGGTGCGCCAGCAGCTCGATGTCATAGCTGCTGGCCTCGGCCGCGCGCAGAAAGCGCATGTACGGCATCACCAGCGCGCCGGCGAAATAGTTGGACAGGCCGATGCGCGCCTGCGCGATGCGCGCATCGTCGGTGAAGCCGGTGCGCGCGATCACCGCATCGATCTGCGGCAGGTAGCCGCGCAGTGCCAGCTCGACCGCCATCTGGAACGCCTGCTGGCCCGGCTCCAGGTAGTCGGGCAGCCACAACGTACGGCTGCCGGCGTCGTACTGGCGCTTCTCGCGCCCGGCCTGCAGCGCGGCTACTTCCACCAGCACCCCGTGACGGTCGGCCAGCAACTGGCGCAGCCGTGGTGCCACGTGTCCCGGCGCCAGCCCCCATTCGGCGAACAGCTGCTCGGCCAGTTCGTCCAGTTCGGGGATGTGGTTGTGCATGCGGTTGAAGAACTCGCGCACCTGGTCACCGGCCGGCAGCGTGCTGCCCGCGCCGGGCTCGCCCAACTGGAATTCCAGCGCGGCGGCATGCTCGCGCAATGCCAGGTGGCGGCGGTGCAGGTCCAGCAGCGCGCGGCTGACCTGCGGCAGGTTGCCGGCCAGCGCGCGCAGTTCGGTGGCGCTGACGTCGGCCAGGCCCAGGTCGCGCAGGGTCTCGCCCAGCGACTCCTGCAGTGCGGCGGGCTCATTGTCGTCGAACAGGGCGGAAACATCGCCCAACACCTCGCCCAGCTTCTTCTGCACCGCAGGCGTCAGTGGACGCTTGTTGCGCTCGATCTGGTTCAGGTAGCTGGCCGACAGCCCCAATGCGCGGGCAAGGTCGGCCTGGCTGTAGCCACGCTGCTCGCGCAGGCGTAGCAGGCGCAGACCGAGTTGGCGCTGGGGGGCTGAATAATTCACAGAATTAACAGGAATCGTGGCGGGCATTGGCCAGATTAAGCGGATTCAGGCCGGAAATCGAGGTGCGTGCTGTGAATAATGCCAAGCATCTTTCGCACCCCGTGGATTGTCGTCATGACTGTTGCAGCGCCCCGTATCCGCATGCTGATCGATGGCCAGTTCGTTGAATCGGCCACTTCCCACTGGCAGGACGTGATCAATCCGGCTACCCAGGACGTGCTGGCCCAGGTGCCGTTCGCCACCACGGGTGAAGTCGACGCGGCCGTTGCCGCCGCCAAGGAAGCCTTCAAGACCTGGCGCAAGACCCCGATCGGCACCCGCGCGCGCATCTTCCTGAAGTACCAGCAGCTGATCCGCGAAAACATGAGCGAGCTGGCGCACATCCTCACCGCCGAACAGGGCAAGACCCTGCCGGACGCCGAAGGCGATGTGTTCCGCGGCCTGGAAGTGGTCGAGCATGCGGCCGCCATCGGCAATCTGCAGCTGGGCGAGCTGGCCAACAACGTGGCCAATGGCGTCGACACCTACAGCATCATGCAGCCGCTGGGCGTGTGCGCAGGCATCACCCCGTTCAACTTCCCGGCGATGATCCCGCTGTGGATGTTCCCGATGGCCATTGCCACCGGCAACACCTTCATCCTCAAGCCGTCCGAGCAGGACCCGATGGTCACCATGCGCCTGGTCGAGCTTGCGCTGGAAGCCGGCATTCCGAAGGGCGTGCTGAACGTCGTCCACGGTGGCGAGGAAGTGGTCAACGCCATCTGCGACCACCCGGACATCAAGGCCGTGTCGTTCGTCGGTTCCACCCGCGTCGGCACCCACGTGTACAACCGCGCCTCGCTGGCCGGCAAGCGCGTGCAGTGCATGATGGGCGCCAAGAACCACGCCGTGGTGCTGCCGGACGCCAACAAGGAGCAGACCCTCAACGCGATGGTCGGCGCTGCCTTCGGTGCGGCAGGCCAGCGCTGCATGGCCGCCTCGACCCTGGTGCTGGTCGGTGAAGCGCGCGGTTGGGTGCAGGACCTGGTCGAAAAGGCCAAGACGCTGAAGGTCAGCGGCGGCACGGTCGCCGGCACCGACGTCGGACCGGTCATTTCCTGCAGCGCGCGTGATCGCGTTGAAGGCCTGATCGCTTCGGGCGTGGAGCAGGGCGCCAAGCTGGTGCTGGATGGCCGCAAGCCGCAGGTCGACGGGTTCGAGAAGGGCAACTTCGTCGGCCCGACCATCTTTGCCGGTGTCACCACCGACATGCGCATCTACCAGGAAGAAATCTTCGGGCCGGTGCTGGTCATCCTGGAAGCGGAAACGCTGGATGAGGCCATCGCCATGGTCAACAGCAACCCGAACGGCAACGGCACCGCGCTGTTCACCCAGAGCGGTGCAGCCGCACGCCGGTTCCAGGAAGACATCGACGTCGGCCAGGTCGGCATCAACGTGCCGATCCCGGTGCCGGTGCCGCTGTTCTCGTTCACCGGTTCGCGCGCTTCCAAGCTGGGCGACCTGGGTCCGTACGGCAAGCAGGTGGTGCTGTTCTACACGCAGACCAAGACCGTCACCGCGCGCTGGTTCGACGACGAGACGCTGAGCCACGGCGTCAACACCACGATCAGCCTGAAGTAACAGCAGGGAGCAGCCATGAGCCACTCGATGACGACGGAACAGGAAGAAGCGCAGCAGGCGTACCGCGAAGCGGCGCGCGACTTCGCACAGGCCGAACTGGCGCCGCACGCCGCGCGATGGGATGCGGAGGGCATCTTTCCGCGCGAGGCGATCGCCATGGCCGGTGAACTGGGCTTCTGCGGTCTGTACATGGACCCGGAAGTGGGCGGCAGCGGCCTGAGCCGACTGGACGCTGCCGTCGTCATCGAGGAGCTCGCCAACGTCGATCCGTCGACCGCGGCCTACATCAGCATCCACAACATGGCGTCGTGGATGGTGTCCAAGTGGGGCCAGCCGGCCCTGCGCGATGCATGGGGCAATGACCTGTCGTCGGGCAGCAAGCTGGCCTCGTACTGCCTGACCGAGCCGGGTGCCGGTTCGGATGCGGCCTCGCTGAAGACCAGCGCCGTGCGCGATGGCGATTTCTATGTGTTGAATGGCTCCAAGGCCTTCATTTCCGGCGCCGGTGCCACCGAGCTGCTGGTGGTGATGGCACGCACCGGCGGTGCTGGTGCAGGCGGGGTCAGCGCGATCGCCGTGCCAGCCGACCTGCCGGGCATCAGCTACGGCCGCAAGGAAGAGAAGATGGGCTGGAACAGCCAGCCCACCCGCGGCATCACCTTCGAAAACGTCCGCGTACCGGTCAGCCACCTTCTGGGAGAGGAGGGCGGCGGCTTCAAGCTGGCGATGAAGGGGCTCGATGGCGGCCGCATCAACATCGCCGCCTGCTCGCTGGGTGCTGCGCAGGGCGCGCTGGATGCCGCTCGCCGTTACATGGGCGAGCGCCGCCAGTTCGGCAAGGCGTTGTCCGAATTCCAGGCACTGCAGTTCAAGCTGGCCGACATGGCCATCGAACTGGTCGCGGCGCGGCAGATGGTGCATACCGCCGCGCGCAAGCTCGATGCCGGTGCCAGCGATGCCAACGTGTGGTGCGCGATGGCCAAGCGTTTCGCCACCGATGCCGGCTTCAACATCTGCAACGAAGCCCTGCAGATCCACGGTGGCTACGGCTACATCCGCGAATATCCGATCGAGCGCCTGCTGCGCGACAGCCGCGTGCACCAGATCCTGGAAGGCACCAACGAGATCATGCGGGTGATCGTTGCCCGTCACCTGCTCAACACCGAAGAGGAACTGCGATGAAGGATTGGCGTACCCAGGAGCACGTGGGCCTGAAGGTCGAGGCCGATGGCCACACCGCCGTGGTCACCCTGCACAACCCGCCCGCGCATACCTGGACCGTGCACAGCCTGTCGGCGCTGCGCGATCTGGTGGGCGCACTCAACGCAGACCGCGAGATCTACGCGCTGGTGATCACCGGGGACGGCGAGAAGTTCTTCTCCGCCGGTGCCGACCTCAACCAGTTCGCCTCCGGCGACAAGGCGGCCGCACGCGAAGCGGCGCGCCGTTTCGGTGAAGCCTTCGAGGCGCTGTCCGCGTTCCGTGGCGTATCGATTGCCGCGATCAACGGCTACGCCATGGGCGGTGGCCTGGAATGCGCGCTGGCCTGCGACCTGCGCATCATCGAAGACCACGCCCAGGTCGCGCTGCCGGAGGCCACCGTTGGCCTGCTGCCGTGCGCCGGTGGCACCCAGAACCTGCCGCGCCTGGTCGGCGAGGGCTGGGCCAAGCGCATGATCCTGCTCGGCGAGCGCATCAACGCCGAGACGGCGGTGCGGATTGGTCTTGCCGAAGAAAAGGTTGGCAAGGGCGAATCCAAGGCGCTGGCACTGGAATGGGCGAAGAAGGCTGGCAAGCAGAGCCCGACCAGCATCGCCGCCTGCAAGACCCTGGTGCAGTCCACCCGCACTGGCACCCATGCATCGGCGCTGGTGGCCGAGCGCGAGGCCTTCGTCGATCTGTTCGACACCGCCGATCAGGTCGAGGGTGTGAGTGCCTTCCTTGAAAAGCGCGCCGCGCAGTGGAAGAACGCATGACCGCGGTCGACACGAACGCTGCCGAAGCACCGGTACTGTTCGAAGAGCGCGCAGCCGGCAACGGCACGCGCATCGGCATCGCCACGCTCAACGCACCACGCACGCTCAATGGCTTCTCGTTGCCGATGGCGCACCTGCTGCTGAAGCAGCTCAACGCCTGGGCCGACGACGACGGCATCGCGCTGGTGGTGCTGCAGGGCGCGGGCGAAAAGGCATTCTGTGCCGGCGGTGATCTGCACAGCCTGTACCAGAGCATGCTGGCCTACCGCGAGGCCGGCCGCACGGACATCCGCGAGAACGACTACGCCGCCGAGTTCTTCGACGTCGAGTACCGCGTCGACTACCTGATCCATACCTACGCCAAGCCGATCCTGTGCTGGGGCCATGGCATCGTGATGGGCGGCGGCATCGGCCTGATGTCCGGCGCCAGCCATCGCGTGGTCAGCGAGCGTTCCAAGCTGGCCTTCCCGGAAATCACTGTCGGTCTGTTCCCTGACGTGGGTGGCAGCTGGCTGCTGCCGCGCGTACCGGGCAACGGCGGCCTGTTCCTGGCTCTGACCGGCGCGCTGCTCAACCCCGGCGATGCGATCTATGCCGGTCTGGCCGACGTGCACGTGGCCGAGGAACGCCGCAGCGCGGTGTTCGATGCGCTGCTGCAGGTCGCGTGGTCGGCCGATGCCGCACGCAACCACGAGCGCCTGTCGCAGCTGCTGCTGTCGTTCGCCAGCGACGCGGCTACCGGCCCGCTGCTGGCCAATGCCGCGCAGGTCGATGCGCTGTGCGAAGGCGATGATCTCGCCGCCATCGTCGAACGCATCAGCACCCTGCAGACCGATGATGCCTGGCTGCAGGCCGCACAGAAGACGCTGGCCGCCGGTGCGCCGGGTTCAGCACGGCTGGCCTTCGAACTGCAGCGCCGCAGCACCGGCCAGGACCTGGCCAGCGTGTACCGGCTGGAATACATCACGGCCCTGCATTGTGCTGCGCATGGCGATTTTGCCGAAGGCATCCGCGCGCTGCTGATCGACAAGGACCGCACTCCATCGTGGAACCCGGCCACGCTGGCCGATGCCAGCCGCGCATGGGCCGATACGTTCTTCGCTTCTCCCTGGGCCGATGCCGCGCATCCGCTGGCCGACCTGGGCACCCCTGTCGTTGAAAGGAGCCTGGCATGAGCCGCATTGCATTCATTGGTTTGGGCAACATGGGTGGCCCGATGGCCGCCAATCTGGTCAAGAACGGCCACACCGTGCGCGTGTTCGATCTGGTGCCGGCCGCTGTACAGGCCGCCGTCGATGCAGGCGCCAGCGCCGCGCCGTCGGCACGCGAGACCCTGGCCGACGCCGAGGTGGTGATCTCGATGCTGCCGGCCAGCCGCCACGTCGAAGGCGTGTACCTGGGCGACGACGGCATCCTTGCTGCGATTCCCGCCGGTGCGCTGGTCATCGACTGCAGCACGATCGCTCCGGCCAGCGCGCGCAAGGTTTCCGAAGCGGCCGCCGCACGTGGCCTGCAGATGATCGACGCACCGGTGTCCGGCGGTACTGCCGGCGCACAGGCCGGCACGCTGACCTTCATCGTCGGCGGTGAAGAGGACGCGCTGGAACGCGCTCGCCCCGTGCTGCAGGCGATGGGCAGGAACATCTTCCATGTGGGTGCCAGCGGCGCCGGCCAGGTCGCCAAGCTGTGCAACAACATGGCGCTGGGCGTGATCATGGCGGTCACCGGCGAAGCCATCGCGCTTGGCGTGGCGCACGGTCTGGACCCGAAGGTGCTGTCGCAGATGATGGCGGTCAGCACCGGCCGCAGCTGGGCCACTGAAGTGTGCAACCCGTGGCCGGGCGTGCTGGAAAACGCACCGGCGTCGCGCGGCTACAGCGGCGGCTTCGGCAGCGACCTGATGCTGAAGGACATGGGCCTGGCGGTGGAAGCGGCGATGAGCGTCGGCGCCTCGATCCCGCTGGGCGAAGTGGCCCGCAATCTGTATTCGATGAATCACCAGGCCGGCCGCGGCAAGCTGGATTTCTCCAGCGTCGTGCAGCTCATTACGAGCGAGAAGTGACCCGGTAGCGCCGGCCGCTGGCCGGCAACCTCATGCCCCCTTGCGGGACAACGAAGGTGGGATGGGCGGATGCCCGGTTTCGACCGGCATCCGCCCATTTTTTTGCCCCGCGCGCGGGTAGTGCCGGCCGCTGGCCGGCATCACCGCATCAGGCAACGATCAGCGTCACGTCGATGTTGCCGCGGGTGGCATTGGAGTACGGGCAGACGATGTGCGCTTTCTGCACCAGCTCTTCCACCTGCTCGCGCGGCACGCCCGGCACGGTGATGGTCAGCTCGGCTTCGATGCCGAAACCGGTCGGGATCTGGCCGATGCCAACCTTGCCGGTCACGGTGGTGTCGGCCGGCAGTGCGACCTTGGCCTGGCCGGCGACGAACTTCAGCGCGCCGAGGAAGCAGGCCGAATAGCCCGCAGCGAACAGCTGCTCCGGATTGGTGCCCGGGCCGCCAGCGCCGCCCAGCTCGCGCGGGGTCGACAGCTGGATGTCCAGCACGTTGTCGGAGGACACGGAACGGCCTTCACGGCCGCCGGTGGAGGTGGCCTGGGCGGTGTACAGAACCTTTTCGATGGACATCGGGATGCTCCTGGTCAGTGGGTGGGTAGTGCGTTGGAGCCTACTTTGCCCGGATTCTGCACACGTTGGGTTACAACACGTCTGAAAAACTTGATTGAACGTCCTGTGGGCCTAGATCGTCCATTCCCGGTCAGTGGTGAACATGATGGTCAGCCAGCGGTCCGGCGATGATTCGCCGAGCGCATCACCGATCTCGTCGCGCAGGTGATCCCACTCCAGCAGGGGCCGCGGCGGGTCGTCCTCGCGCACCACGAAGAACAGCTCGATCTGTTCGCCACGGCCGACCTGGGCCACGTAGCTGCGGTGTTCGACGAAGCCGTGCTTTGCAACGATCGCCCGCGCCACCGCATCCACATGCGCCTGCAGTTCCGGCGGCGTGACCAGCAGGATGCCGGCCAGTGCGCGCCGCACAGTGCCCAGCGGCGCGATCATCACCAGCACGCAGACGAACGCCAGGATGGCCGGATCGATGTACGGTCCGACCCACGCCCATGACGTGCCGTGGACCAGCACACCGCCGAGGAAGGCAGCCAGGTAGCAGGCCGACATGCTCGCGGCGATCACCCAGTTCTTCGCGTCCAGCGCGATGAACTCCGAGCCGATGCGCCGGTTCGCACGCAGCACGAACCAGGCCAGCGCGCTCTCGGCCACGATCGACAGTGCGGCGAAGATGATCGCGGGGCCAAGCGCGATCTGGCGCCCGCCCGACATCAGCGCATCGACCGCATTGACCAGCGCGTACAACGCCGCACCGATCATCAACGTGCCACTGACCCCCAGCACGATCGGTTCCAGGTGCCAGAAGCCCATGGTGAAGCGCTGGTTGAGCCGCGACTGCACGGCATCGGTCTGCGTGGACAGGGCGATCAGCCGCGCGACCAGCAGCGACAACCAGGTCATCACCACGTCGATCAGGCCGTAGATGCCGTCGAAGATGATCAGCGAAGAATTGGCCAGCAGGCCGAACACCACCGCCGCTGCAGCCAACAGCAGCGAACCGGCGATGGACAGGCGCAGCACGCCTTGTTCGGTGCGTGGATCGAAGAAGCGGGGCGGGGCCGTGACCATGCAGCATTGTAGAGCGGAGCCATGCGCCACTGCCTTTCACGCAGTCTGGCCTACCTCCGGGTCATCGGCTGCAGTAAACTCCGCCCCTCCCACGCTCCCCGACGACGCACTGCAGTGATCACGCCACCCTGACCCTTGCCGCCCATCGGCAGCCGGCCCATCCGGCTCAGGAACCCGTGTTTTTCCACTGCAGCGCCACGTGGCCCCGCCCGCGTGTGCGCGGAGCTTTTCCATGCAAACGTCCTATCCCCTGCGCCAGCAATGGCTCGGCAACCTCCGTGGTGATCTGCTGTCCGGTGCCGTTGTTGCCCTGGCGCTGATTCCTGAAGCCATCGCGTTCTCGCTGATCGCTGGCGTCGACCCCAAAGTCGGCCTGTATGCCGCGTTCTCCATCGCCGTGATCACCGCCATCGCCGGCGGCCGGCCGGGCATGATCTCCGCCGCCACCGGCGCGATGGCGCTGGTGATGGTCGATCTCGTTCGTGATCACGGCCTGCAGTACCTGTTCGCCGCCAGCATCCTGGCCGGCCTGCTGCAGGTAGTGGCCGGCATGTTCAAACTCGGCTCGTTGATGCGCTTCGTCTCGCGTTCGGTCATCACCGGCTTCGTCAACGCACTGGCCATACTGATCTTCCTGGCGCAGATGCCGGAACTGCTCGGCCGTGGGCCCGCGGTGTACGTGGTGTGCGCGGCAGCGCTGGCGATCATCTACCTGCTGCCACGCCTCACCCGCGCCGTGCCGTCGCCGCTGGTGGCGATCGCCGTGCTCACCGCTGTAGTGATCGGATTCGGCATCGACGTGCGCACGGTGGGCGACATGGGGCAGCTGCCCGACAGCCTGCCGCACTTCTTCATTCCCGACGTGCCGTTGACGTGGGACACCCTGCGCATCCTGCTGCCGGTGTCGGCGACGCTGGCGGTGGTCGGCCTGCTCGAATCGATGATGACCCTGCAGATCGTCGAGGACATCACCGAGACGCCCAGCGAACGCAACCGCGAATGCGTCGGCCAGGGCCTGGCCAACACGGTGACCGGTTTCCTCGGAGGCATGGCCGGCTGCGCGATGATCGGCCAGTCGGTCATCAACGTGACCTCCGGTGGCCGCGGGCGCCTGTCCTGCCTGGTGGCCGGCGTACTGCTGCTGGTGCTGGTGGTGTACGGCAGCGACCTGGTGCGGCAGATTCCGATGGCCGCACTGGTGGCGGTGATGATCATGGTCAGCATCGGCACCTTCAGCTGGCGCTCGCTGCGCGACCTGCGCACGCATCCCCGCAGTTCCTCAGCCGTGATGCTGCTGACCGTTGTGGTCACCGTGGCCACCCATGATCTGGCCAAGGGCGTGCTGAGCGGCGTGCTGTTGTCGGCGCTGTTCTTCGCCCGCAAGGTCGGCCACATGCTGGATGTGCAGCGCGAGGAGGCGGGTGATGCACAGGTCTACCGCGTGCGCGGCCAGGTGTTCTTTGCCTCGGCCGGGCAGCTGGGCGCAGCGTTCGATTACCAGCACGTGGCGCCGAAGGTGCAGATCGACCTGCGCGATGCCCACCTGTGGGACCTGACTGCCGTGGCCGCGCTGGAACGCGCGCAGGAAAAGCTGGCCGCGCATGGTGCGCAGGTGACCGTGGTGGGCCTCAATGCCGCCAGCCAGACCTTGGTCGAGCAGGTAGGGGGGCGCGGTGGTGGTCACTGAGTTCGTACTCACCGGCCGTCACCTACTATCGGAAAAGGCGGGACCATAAGCGCTTTGGCAGGCGCCGGTGACATCCACCTGCGTCTGCCGCTGATTCAACAGGGCGCACCCGGGTGACCGCAGCGGCGGTCACCCGTGCTGTTGCATCAGTGCCTTCGCCCCATGCACCTGACCTCTACCCGCATGTCGGCGTCCATTACCTCGCTCGTGCAGATCATCTGGTTGTCGCCCGGCCCGATGTTGGGGCGCACGCCCAGATCGAAGAGGTAGCGACTGAAGTCCATATAGGCGTCACTGGTGATGCCACCGGGGAACTCGTACACCACCGGCCTGCCGTCCTTGGCAACGTCCTCTTTCGTCTCTGGAACCGGGTTGCCGTGAACGTCGCTGCCGGTGCCGGGGATCGCCGCCCAGCTCTTCATCTCGATGTCGTAGGCGGCCTTGATCTTCGAGCCATCGGCGAAGTTCAGGGTGGTCACCGGGCGGCCCGCGGTCAGCGAGATGTTCTTTCCCCTGACCGAGTTGATGAACGTCATGTGCGCCGCGTACCCGCGGGCGAGCCAGGAGGCATTCAATTGCTCGATCGCGTTGTTCATTCTGGCCGGGCTCTGCAGTGCTTCGTACACGGTTGCCGGAACGGGTCTGTCTGCAGTGGGGGCCGCCAGTGCCCGTCGCACACGTGCAGTCCCCATCGCCTGCTGGGGGAGCCTCCACGTGTTCGACGCAAGGTCGTAGTTCATTTCAAGGCTGCGTCCATTCGCGTGCCAGAAGCGGACCAGTGCTACGAAGTAGTCTTCCAGGTCCTGCTCGATAGGCAGCTCCTGGATCCTGCGATCCCACAGGATGACGAACTTCCGTATTTCTCCCGTGGAAATGCTGGTTACCAGAGCACCGCCGACGTCGACGTCCGACAGCGCGGCTGCCTGCATCTGAGCGTATGAACAACCTTCGCACGGGATGTCTTGTATGTGCTTCAACTGCGCGTGCGCTCCCTGCGCACAGAGCAGCAACGCCACAGCAGTGGCGTAGCGGAACAGCCTCATCGAATTGGATTCCTAGATGGATGGATTGGGTAGGAAATGAATGACGATCCTGGCTACTGCCGCAATGACCAGCGCAATCGAAACGGCGCGGGTGAAGCGATGGATCTCGCGCCGTTGGAAGGGGATCCATACCGTGAGCAGGATGGTCGAGAGACCAAAAACCACCACCGGGATGCCGGAGGTCGTCATCGCCATGCACAGGCTGATGAAGGCGAACAGCTCCAGGACCAGTTCGATATAGGTGCGTTGCTGCATTACATGTTCCGTTTGCTTGGGACATCCATGGCCGCACATCGTTATGCGGCGCACAAATGATATCACTTCTCATTCGTATTTGATGGTGTGGCGCCCCGGCCACCATTCATCCACCCGGTGTAAACTATTGATCTCACTGGCAATGCCAGTCTCCACGATCAACCGCCCGATGACGTCCGCCACCGCCCGTTACGCTGATTCCCTGCGCCTGTCCGTTGCCCCCATGATGGACTGGACCGACCGCCATTGCCGGGTGTTCCATCGCCTGCTGGCGCCGGGTGCGCGGCTGTACACCGAAATGGTGCACGCCAACGCGGTGATACACGGCGATCGCCAGCGCCTGCTCGGTTTCGATGCCAGCGAACAACCGCTGGCGCTGCAGCTGGGTGGCAGCGATCCGGCCCTGCTGGCACAGGCCGCGCGCATCGCCGCCGAGTGGGGCTATGACGAGGTGAACCTCAACTGCGGCTGCCCGTCCGACCGCGTGCAGGCGGGGCGTTTCGGCGCCTGCCTGATGCGCGAGCCGGTGCTGGTGGCCGAGTGCGTATCGGCCATGGTCGAGGCGGTGGACATCCCGGTGACGGTGAAGTGCCGCCTGGGCGTGGACGAGGACGACAACTACGACATATTCGCCAGCTTCGTTGACCGCCAGGTCGAGGCCGGTGCCGCGATGGTGGTGGTGCACGCCCGCAATGCCTGGCTGAAGGGCCTGTCGCCGAAGGAGAACCGCGAGGTTCCGCCGCTGAAGTACGACTGGGCGTATCGCCTGAAGCAGGAGCGCCCGGCGCTGCCGGTGGTGCTCAATGGCGGCCTGGCCAGCATCGAGGCGGTGCAGGCGCAGGCCGCGCACGTCGATGGCGTGATGCTCGGCCGCGCGGCCTACCACGACCCCTACCTGCTGCATCAGCTGGAGGCCCTGCACACCGGCGCGCCGCTGCGACCGCGCGGAGAACTGCTGCGCGCCCTGCGTCCTTACATCGACGCCCGCCTGGGCGAGGGCCTGGCCCTGAAGCACATCACCCGCCACATCCTTGGCCTGTTCCACGGCCAGCCCGGTGGCCGCGCATTCCGCCAGGTACTGAGCGAGGGCGCACACCGCTCGGGCGCCGGCTGGGCCCTGATCGAGCAGGCGCTGGAAGTGACCGATCGTGGCGCTGATCGCGCTGCAGCGTGACCGTCGTCACATTCCTGACTTGACAAGCGGAGCGGATTCGTTCCGAATGTTCACTTAGCTGAACGACACGACGGAGCCTCCCGAAAAGTTCAGACCGGATTCACTGCCCGAAACCAAGAATTTGCAAAAGATTTGTAAAACGCCGGGTTCCATTCCGGTGCCCGGATTTACGACTTTTGAACAAATCGCCGTGCTCGGCTAGGATCGCATCGATGTCTTCCGCTCCCTTCCACCGCTGTTTTGCCCTGGCCACCTGTGTGGTCCTGGCGGCTGCCCCGCTGTCTTCGGCGCTGGCGCAGGACCCGCAGCGGGAGCAGGGGCGCGCTGAAATGATGGAGCGCGGCGGCCGTGCGGCCAACAACGAGCGCTCGCTGTCCGATGCCGTGCGCCGCGTACAGCGCACCACCGGTGGCCACATCCTGGGCGCCGAGCGGGTGCCGTTCGATGGTCGTGACATCAACCGGGTCAAATACATGGACGACCGCGGTCGGGTCCGCTACATGGACGACCCCGCCCCGGCACGTTCACAACCGCGCACGCCGCGGTCGGATATGTCATCACTACGCGGCGATAACCCCTGAACAGGGATAGTTGTCGCTATCAACCCGTACCCACAGGCCTCCGGGCCGCACCCAGCACACTAGGGAGAGTTCATGCGTATCCTTCTGGTCGAAGACGAAGCCCCGCTGCGTGAGACCCTGGCAGCCCGGCTCAAGCGCGAAGGTTTTGCCGTCGATGCAGCGCAGGACGGCGAAGAAGGCCTGTACATGGGCCGCGAAGTACCGTTCGACGTCGGCATCATCGACCTTGGCCTGCCCAAGATGTCGGGCATGGAGCTGATCAAGGCCCTGCGCGACGAAGGCAAGAAGTTCCCGGTGCTGATCCTGACCGCGCGTTCGAGCTGGCAGGACAAGGTCGAGGGCCTGAAGCAGGGCGCCGACGATTACCTGGTCAAGCCGTTCCATGTGGAAGAGCTGCTGGCCCGCGTCAACGCGCTGCTGCGCCGCGCCGCAGGCTGGAGCAAGCCGACCCTGGAATGCGGTCCGGTTGCCCTGGATCTGGCAGCGCAGACCGTCAGCGTGGCCGGCAGCAATGTCGACCTCACCAGCTACGAGTACAAGGTGCTGGAGTACCTGATGATGCATGCCGGTGAACTGGTCTCCAAGGCCGACCTCACCGAGCACATCTACCAGCAGGACTTTGATCGTGACTCGAACGTGCTGGAAGTGTTCATCGGCCGCCTGCGCAAGAAGCTGGACCCGGATGGCGAACTGAAGCCGATCGAGACCGTGCGCGGTCGTGGTTACCGTTTCGCGATTCCACGCAACGAGGGCTGAGGCCTTCAGCAGGCGATAAACGATGTCCGGCCGTCTGTGGTTCTTCCGACGCTGGCGGCCGCGCTCTCTGCAGGCGCGCCAGATGTTCGCCGCGTCCGTGGGTCTGGTCGCGTTCCTGGCTCTGGCCGGTTACGCGCTCGATGCCGCCTTCGCCGACACGGCGAAGGCGAACCTGCGTGAGCGCCTGAAGAACTACGCCACCTCCTACGCGGCCGGCATCGACTTCACCCGCGACCGCTCGCTGTACATCCGTGAGCAGCCGCCGGATCCGCGTTTCGACGTGCCCGGCAGCGGCCTGTACCTGCAGGTGGTGATGCCCGACGGCAAGGGCAATTCAATGTCCGCCGAAGGCCCGATGCTGCCCACCATCGGCGGCGGCCTGCTGGCCCCGCGCCAGGAAGTGTTCGAGGGACCGCTGCCGATGATCCAGATCGACGGCAGCCAGGGCTCGGTGTACCGCTACGGTCTGGGCCTGGTGTGGGATGCCGACGCCGACCCGGCCACCGAATTCCCGTACACCATCTACGTGATGGAAGACTCGCGCGCGCTGGGTGCGCAGCTGCGCGTGTTCCGCAGCCGGGTCTGGTTCTACCTGGGCGGCATCGGCCTGATCCTGCTGCTGCTGCAGACGGTCATCCTGCAGTGGAGCCTGCGCCCGTTGCGTCGGGTGATCACCGAGCTGACCAAGGTCCAGCGCGGCGAGACCGAGCGCATGAGCGAGCGCCACCCGCGCGAGCTGGAGCCGTTGACCGACAGCATCAATGCCTTCATCGAGGGCGAGCGTGAGAACCTCGAGCGCCAGCGCAATACCCTGGCCGACCTGGCGCACAGCCTGAAGACGCCGATCGCGGTGCTGCGCACGCAGATGGACAGCGGTGCCGGTGATGGCGCGCTGCGCGAAGAACTGGACGTGCAGCTGCAGCGCATGAACAACCTGGTGTCCTACCAGCTGGCACGCGCGGCCTCGTCGGGCCACAAACTGTTCTCGGCACCGCTGCCGATCGAATCCAACGCCGAGGAAATCGTGCGCGGCCTGGAGAAGGTCTATGCGTCGAAGGGCGTGCTGTGCGAATTCGACATCGACCCGGCCGCGCGCTTCCACGGTGAACCGGGTGACCTGCAGGAACTGCTGGGCAACCTGCTGGAGAACGCGTTCAAGTGGGCCAAGCGCCGCGTGCTGCTGACCGCGCAGCCGCTGCCGGCGCCGAACGCGCGTCGCGCCGGTCTGCTGCTGGCGGTGGATGACGATGGCCCAGGCATCGCCCCGGAAGACATCGGCAAGGTGCTGCAGCGTGGCGTGCGCGGCGACGAGCGCGTGCAGGGCCATGGCATCGGTCTGTCGATCGTGCAGGACCTGATCAAGGATTACCGCGGCGAGCTGCAGGTGTCCCGTTCCAGTGAACTGGGTGGCGCCCGTTTCGAAGTGCAGCTGCCGCCAGGGCCGTAAGCCTTCGCAATCGGTAGTGCCGGCCGCTGGCCGGCAACCTCATGATCTTCGGTGGCATCGTCAGGTTGCCGGCCAGCGGCCGGCGCTACCGTATTTCGATCTTCGGCGGCTCGCCGTAGAACCGCTTGAGATGCGCAGCCACCTTCGGCAACGCTTCGGCCAGCAGGTCCGGCGCAGAGAAGTGGTACTCGCTGGCCACCGCAAAAAACTCTTCCGGTGCTTCCGCCGCATACGGGTCGATCAGCGTTTCCACGCCTGCATCCACCTGCGCGCAGAACGCGTCGTACGATTTCTGGAAGTCCGCAGCCCACTCGCGTTGCCACGCACGCGGCAGCGGCGGCGTGCCGTCCATCGCACCGTCCAGCCCATCCAGCTTGTGCACCATCTCATGCACGGCCACGCAGTAGCCCTCATGCGGTGCAGCCAGGTCGGCCTGCACATCGGCCCACGACAGAATCAACGGACCGCTGTCCCACGATTCGCCGATCAACTCGTCATCCCACTCGTGCAGTACGCCGGCGGCATCCATGTGGCTGCGATGCACGCGGAACGCATCGGGGTAGACGATCAGCTGCGACCAGCCCTCCAGCCCGACCTCGCCGAACTCCAGCAGCGGCAGGCAACATAGTGCAGCCAGCAGCACACCGTCTGATGGCTGCAGTTGCAGTTCGCCGATCGGGGAAATGGTCTTCTCATGCAGGAAGCGCGTGGTCAATGCGCGCAGGCGTGTACGCCGTTCGTCGTCCAGGCCGCGCAACCACGCTGCGCGGTGGCAGGCATCGTTCCAGTGTGCGTCTTCGATCGGCCGCGGCGCGGGCCGCAGCCACTGCAGCAACGACTTGATCAGCGGAACATACCCGGCAGGTAGCTGTGCCACTTCGGCGCGCGGATGCGCTGCAGTACATCGTCGTCACCGCCGCCGCCGCTGCTGGTCGTGGCCGATGGGCGTACCGGTGCCGGCTTGGCTGCGGCTGCGGCAGGCGCCGTGGTAGGTGTGCGCTGCGAGGCCGCATCGCTTGCCGAATAGACGCAGGCGCCACGGCTGTCATCAAGCGCTGCTGTGGCAGACGCCGCGAAGGGCATCGTCAGCAGGATCAGGCAATGGGCATAACGGCGCATTGACGACATCCACGTTAAGGGAAGGTGAGCTCTCGATTCTAGCCCGAACCCGGCGCCAGATTGGAAGCCCGCCGGAACGGGGCCTGGCGGGCGTCGCTGGCGGCTTTCCCGCATAATTCCGTTCTGACCTTGTGGAAGCTGCCGTGGACGATCGCCAACTGCTGGCCAAACTCGCTGCCGGTCGCCTGTCCGGCGACGCCCTGGCCCGTGAGCTGGGCCAGACCCGGGCCGCCATTTGGAAGCGTATTCAAGGGCTTAGGGCCGCCGGTGTCGAGGTGGAAGGGCGCGCGGGCGAGGGCTACGGGCTAACCCGGCCGGTAGACCTGCTGGAGGCCAAGACCATCCGCGCCGGCCTGCCCAAGGACGCCGCCGCGCTGCTGCACGACCTGCAGGTGGCCTGGACGGTGGACTCCACCAACGCCGAATTGCTGCGCTGCAGCGCGCCCCAGCGCGGTGTCAGCGTCCTGCTGGCCGAGCGCCAGACCGGTGGCCGTGGCCGTCGTGGCCGCACCTGGGCCTCGCCGTTGGCCGCGCATGTGTATCTGTCGGTGCTGCGTCTGTTCGAGGGTGGGCTGGGCCGACTGGCCGGCCTGAGCCTGGTCGCTGGTGTCGCCGTGGCCGAAGCGCTGCACGACCTGGGCTACGCGCAGGCACAGCTGAAATGGCCAAACGACGTGCTGGTGGATGGCCGCAAGCTGGTCGGCCTGCTGGCCGAGGGCGGTGGCGAGTACGCCGGGCCTGCGCGCGCAGTGATCGGTATCGGCATCAACGTGCACATGCCGCCGGCCTTCGCCGAGCAGATCACCCAGCCCTGGGTGGACCTGGACACGCTGGCCGGTGCATCCGTGGATCGCAACACGGTGGTGGCCGCGGTGCTGGCACGCCTGCTGCCGGCGCTGGAAGAGTTCGACCGCGAAGGGCTGGCGCCGTTCCTGCCGCGCTATGCAGCGTTCGACATGCTGGCCGGACGCGAAGTGCGCGTGCAGCTGGATGGCCAGTGGCAGCACGGTACCGCGCTCGGCCTGGCCGACGATGGCGCGCTGCGCGTTGACATCGATGGCCGCGAGCGCCTGCTGCATGCCGGCGAAGTCAGTGTGAGAAAAGCATGAGCGACTGGTTGTTCGACCTGGGCAATTCGCGTTTCAAGTTTGCCCCCTTGCATGGCGACCGCGCCGGCGACGTACAGGCCTGGGCGCATGGCGCCGAAGGCATGGCCGGACAACCGCCGCACAGCCTGCCCAGTGGTGAAACCGCGTTTGTCGCCAGCGTTGCCGCGCCGTCGCTGACCAGCGCCATGCTGGATCAGCTGCAGCGCCGCTTCGAGCACGTGCATGTGGTGCGCACCAGCGCCCAGTGTGCAGGCGTACGCATTGCCTACGCCAAGCCGGAAAAATTCGGTGTCGACCGTTTCCTGGCCCTGCTTGCCGCCGCCAAGGCGCAACGGCCGGTGCTGGTGGTCGGTGTTGGCACTGCCCTGACCATCGACCTGCTTGATGCCGATGGCCAGCATCACGGCGGACGCATTTCCGCCTCGCCGACCACCATGCGCGAGGCGTTGCACGCACGCGCGGTGCAGTTGCCGGCCAGCGGTGGTGACTACAGCGAATTCGCCAACGACACCGCCGATGCGTTGGCGTCCGGTTGCGATGGTGCCGCCGTTGCCTTGGTCGAACGCAGTGCCCGCCAGGCGCAGGCGCTGCTGGGCGTGATGCCGTCGCTGCTGGTGCATGGCGGTGGCGCGCCCGCGCTGATGCCGCTGCTGGACGGCGCCGACTACCACCCGTCGCTGGTGCTGGATGGCCTCGCCCGCTGGGCGGTGCACCAGCCCGCAGGCTAGTATCGGCGCATGCTGACCCGTGCCCTGATCGTCGTGCTGGCGATCCTCAATCTTGGTGTTGCCACCTGGTGGCTGCTGCGCGATGAACCGGCGCGTGCGCCGTTGCCGGCGCACCCGACCGGCGTGGCCGAACTGCGCTGGCTGCCCGGCGGGACCGATGCGGCCGTGGCCGCGCAGGCCTCGGCGGCGGCACCTACGGAAGCACTGGTGGAGCGTGAGGCCGCGCCGGCTACCGCGGTGGCCGCTGCGCCCGCACCGGCAGCGGCGACGCCAACAGCATCCAGCAAGCCAGCCGAACCGGTGAAGGCGCCTGAGCCGGTCACCGCCATCGCCAAGCCAGCGCCGGCGCCGGTGGCCGAGAAACCCGTAGCCCCGGCTGCACCGCCGCGCTGCCTGGCACTGGGGCCGTTCGCCGACCGTGCCGCCGCCACCGCCGCACAAGGCCGTGCCGGCAACCTGCTGAGCCAGGTACGCCTGCGCGAGCAGCCCGCCGCCAGCGGCAGCGCCCGTTACCGCGTGCTGCTGCCCGCCGCTGCCAGCCGCGATGACGCGCAGGCCACGGTCAAGCGCATCGTCGCCGCCGGCCTCAGCGACTACTACATCATCAGCCAGGGCGACGAGACCAACGCCATTGCGCTGGGCCAGTACCGCAACCGCGAGGGCGCCGAACGGCGCATGGCCGCGGTGCAGGCCGCCGGCTTCCAGCCGCGGCTGGTCGCCAGTGGCGATGCCGGCCAATGGTGGCTGGAAGGGCAGCTGGCGGCTGCGGCCGAACCGGCCCAGGCGCAGCAGCGCAGCGGCGCCGCGCAGCAACGGTCGCTGGAATGCACGCGACTGCGCTAGAATTCCCAAACCACGGCGCTGCCGTCGGCGTTTCACCCCATGCCGCTTTAGCTCAGTTGGTAGAGCAACTGTCTTGTAAACAGTAGGTCATCCGTTCGATTCGGATAAGCGGCACCACTCCGCCGGCAAGGCGACCGGCAGGAACGTCACCTGAGCCGCCGGCGCCTAGCCCAATGGATGCCGGAACGATTCCCGTTTAAAGCGGGAAAACACCGTGAACGCCTCACCGTCCAGTCGTGAACTGGCGAAGAGCTCACGTCGGTCCAAATAGCCGGGCGTGTCGCCCATCGGCACCTCGACGCGGCTTCCGTTGCTGCGGTCGATGATCTCGCAGTACCAGGTTTCGCCGCATGCCCGGCCCAGCACGCGATACACGCGTACCGCGTGCGCGGCGGAGCGCTGGCTCAGCTTCTTGACCAGCGCTCGGCTGGTGAATCCGCTCTCCAGGGTCTGCACGCGCGCCGCTTCAATATGCTCTCTGACTGTATCAGCGCCGGGTAAGCTCAGTAGTACGTCAGTGAGCGCTTCCAGCAGCGCCTCGTCCTTGCAGTGCGCGTCCAAGGCATCGAATCGTGCGAAGTCAAAATCCTCGATGTAGCGCGAGGTCGCTCCCAGCGTACCGTCGAGAATCTCATCGTCGCCACGAGGTCCGAAGCCGATCGCAATCTTGCTGCTGCGATTCAACTCAATGCCGGGCAGGAACGCCATGAACACCTCGGCCACATGGTGTGCGGTGTGACGGAGGGGCGCCGAACCGGTCGGTTCCACGGCGAAACGGGTCGTGCTCAGGTCAAGCTTGCGGAGCTTCATTGACTACGTCCGATGCAGTGAGATTGAGATTGTAAGGCGCCGTGTCAGGTACAGCGCAGCCGCGTCGCTGCACGTCGTTTTGCGCCTGGTTTGGATCAGTACAGCCTTCCGGATTGCGGCCATGCGCTCTCCGCATCAAGGATCTCGGCTGCCTTTCACGCGCTGCTTCCGCAGCTAGCCAGGATGAGATGTGATGAGGTGCATTGTTCCCTGGCTGATCCGTGGTCGCTCTCTCTCGCTCACCCGGTGCTATCCTCGTTCTGGCTGTACTTTTGCAACGACTCAAATGAAGGGAATTGTTGTGAAATTTGTCAGGATGATTCTGGCTGCAGCTGCAGCTCTTGGTGCCTCCCCCGCGTTCGCTGCCAAACCGGTCCATTGCCCTGGTTGCGTTACCGACGCCGACTTTCGTCAAAGAGCAGTCTTGGAAGAGGCAGTGACCAATGCTGGTGGAACGTTCTGGGTTTACAATCTCGGCGCGGGCACGGTGCAGAAATGGTCCATATACCGTTCGATCGGCGGTGGTGGTGGCGGTACACCGAGGGCTGTGCGTGCGGTGACTACCGCAAGCTCTGGAAAGGCGACACAGTTGCCGGTTGAGCCGTATGTGCAGGCAGAGGTCCTGAAAGGGCAGGCGGTTTACGTGAAGGGAGGCAGTAGCCTGAGGCCGCTGTACACCGTTCCCGTAGGTAAGCTGAACGTCCCCGCCGCTATTGGCAAATCGGTTACCGATGTCATGTTGGACGCTAATCTGAAGGCGCAGCTGGAGTCTAAGCTGGGCGACACAGATGTAGTAGGTTCCATCATCGGAGACAGCTTGTTGAGCGCTATCGTTGATGTCGCTCAGATGGCCACCAACGCGCTTGGGCTGAAGGAGGGGACCTACGTCAACTTCCGTTTGGTTATGGAAGACGGAAGCTACCTCGACTTCCATCTGTCTGTGCAAAAGACCACGGCTGATGCTCAGGAAGACACCGCTCGTACTGCAACTGGTCAGCTGGTGCCCGAGAACCTTCAGCAATTGAATGGTAATTGGTCGACTAATGGTGTCGATAATTTGGATCGGCTTGCGAGCTACTTTGAGCTACTTGGTGCGGTCGTCGTGACCGAAGGCAATGGTGGTTTCACGAATGCCATCTCCTGCTCAAATGGCCGTTGTGTAAAGCAGAAGATCAAGTAGGAGCGCTGGGTAAACACCGGCAATCATCCGTAGTTTGGTTCGGAGGGTGCCCAAGGCCCCGCCGAACCAATTTCAACCGACACCCGTTCTACGAGCATCGTCCGGCAGCGTAGGTGGAAACGGGTGCTTCAAAGAGCTGCCCGCACTCAGCTGCGCAAATACAGAGGCGCCTGAGCGGCGCGGCGCCCGGCACCGTAAGCCGAACAGTGCAGGCAGGTCGCCGTGCCGTTCGCAGAATCTGCGACGCCTCGTCGTATGCGCCCGGCCATGCTTCCAGGGCCAGCCCCGCGACATCGAGCAGGCCCGCAAGCTCGCCCGCCTGCTTTGACCAAGTGGCCGCAGCGTATACGCGACAGAAGATGAGGCAGATCGTCATGAACAACAAAGTACAGCTGCACGATTGGGACGCTGCTGAACACCTGCGCGACGAAGAAGACATCGCTTTTTCATCGAAGCCGCGCTGGAAGAGGCTCCCGATGACTCGGCCTTCATCGCATCCGTACTGGGTATCGTGGCGAGAGCACGAAACATCTCAGATCTTGCACGCACTACGGGGATCGCTCGCGAAACGCTCTACAAGATGCTGCGTGGAGAAGGAAACCCAACCGTGGGCAACCTCAGCAAGCTGGCCAGATCGCTTGGGTTCCGTCTGAGCTTGGTGCCGGTCGACAGCAACGGCAAGCCAGTCAAGCTGAAGCCCAAAGCCAAGTCAGGCAAGACCACTTCGAAGAAGGTGAAGAAGGTGGCGTGAATTGGCACTGTTCGTGTCCGATCAACGCCGGTCTGGATCACCCGGCACCAAGTGCCGCCACGGGAACACATCCTTGGCGAAATGGCTGACATAGCCGCCCGTTGCTGCCTGGATGACCATGAACGACAGCCGTGGACGCATGGCTTGCAGCGTCTGTAGCTGCGCCACATCCAGCGCGCTGTTGCGCAGCCGGAAAGTGTGCAGCGCATCGAAGGTATCGCTGGCGAACAAGCGCTCATAGGCCGCGAAAGGCGTGACCGCATCAGTTTCGCGCGCGTCGGCCCAGGAGAACTGCAGCTCCGTCGATTCACTGAAATCCAGCAGGCCCAACCCAGGCAGGTTGCGTGATGCGGCGAGGTTGTCGATGAAGCGCTGGGTGTCCGAGCCACCGCCAATGCGCAGGCTGTGCAGGTGTGGCAGCGGCACATCGAAGAACGCGGCGTCCGGTGCATTCGGCACCACCAGTTCGCTGAGGTGCGGCGCCCTGCAAACGAAGCGGGCGATCTCGCCGTCTTCTTCCATGATGGTGCCCGCGCGCTGCACCAGCGACATGTTGTGGTCGGCCGGTTCGGTGGGGGAGATCGACAACGAGCGAAGGCGTGGGAAACGCACATCGCTGTCCAGCAGCGCGGTGAACTCCCACTCACGCGTGCCATTGGCCCCTTCGTCCGGGCCGGTGAACGACAGCGACATGATCGCATCGGCCACGCGCTGGTCGGACAGGCAGGCCAACGTCCACGCGAATGGCTCCTCCCATGGGTTGCCGAAGAACTCCACGTGCAGGCCGCCGTACAACGGCGCCACGGTTACCCGTTCCTGCAACGCTGCCCACAGCGGGCCGGCCGGGTCCTCGATGTCCAGTTCATGCTCGGCCGCGCTGTCCAGATTGAACGCATGGATGCGTTGCTGCAGCGCCAGCAGCTGCTGCTGCGCGTGGTCGAAGGGCAGGGCGGTCATGTGTGTGTACCGGACGTCCGTGTGATACCGCCGATGATAGCGCTGGCCCGCTTGCGGTGGTCTGCAGCCGGTGATCGGTGGCTTGATGTTCCTCACGACAGAGCGACTCCGGCAGCCCCCATACTGGTGGCCACCGCACACCTCTTGCCAGGAAGCCGACCATGCGCCGCCACCGCCTCTCGTTGACCGTCGCGCTGCTCGCCAGCGCCTTCGCAGCACCGGCGATGGCCGCCGTGCCGTTCTTCAACGCCAGTTGCCCGGGTGGCATCGACGTGCACGCCGATGAAGGCGGGCCGGTCTATGTGCAGGGCCGCGAGGCCACGCTCAAGCGCTTCAACGATCGCTACGTCGAGGCGCGCGATGCCAACAGCGGCACCACGCTTTCGATCAGCACCGGCGATGACGGTGCGCCGCAGGTCAGCTACACCGGGCGCGGCGGTGCCAACGGCATCTGCCAGGTCAGCAGCGTCGGTTCCCCTGCGGCCGCAGAAGGCGGCAGGCAGCACCGGGATCAGGGTCGCGATGACAATGCGGCGCTGCCACGGGAAGTGACCTGCGAATCCACCGACCAGCGCCAGGTGTCCTGTGACATGGACACGCGTGGCACTGTGGAGATCGTGCGCCAGCTCAGCCGTACCCGCTGCGAGCAGGGGAGCAACTGGGGCCTGTCGCGGCATTCGGTGTGGGTCAACGGTGGCTGCCGTGCGACGTTCCGCAATACTTCGCGGGTGTCGTATACGGCTCCCAGCGGTGACGATGCGCTGGAGGCCTGCAGTGTGCGCAAGGGTGCGCAGGGCACAGTAGTGACCCAAGTTCCGGTGGGCAGCGATTACCAAGAACTCATCATCGACTACCCCGAGGGCCGCTTCCTGTGCATGGTGCGCAACAACGGCCAAGTGCAGAGCGTGACGCCGATACGGCGCCGCGGGGGTTGAGCTCATCGTGCCTGCAGCCCTAACGTGACCACCCTTACACCCGTCTGGCGGCACCACCATGTCCCATCTTCTGGCCAAGGCAGCCGAGAAACAGGATCTTGACCGAATCGACGCATTGCTGGATGCGGGTGCCGATATCGAGTGGCAGCACAAGGGCACCGGACGTACTCCGCTGCTTTCGGCTGTGATCGCCGGAAAGGTAGAGTCGGCGGCGCGGCTGCTGGAGCGCGGTGCCAATATCCATCATGCCTGCACCGCACTCGGTTACACAGCGTTGGGTTGGGCTGCCAATGGGGGCGACACTGAGATCGGACAACTCCTGATCGCGCGAGGCGCTCTGCTGGATATCGCTTCGCCGGAGTCGCGGTATACGCCGCTGATGTTGGCATCTTCTGGTGGGCACCTGGCGATGGTCGAGCTATTACTGGATAGTGGGGCTGCCGTGGCACCGCTGAACTTCGAGGGGCGCAACGCACTCGCGATTGCCGACGCCCGCAAGCATGAAGACGTAGTAGCGTGTTTGAAGGCGGCAGGGGCGCAGTTGCCTCCCGTCTTGGCAGAGCCGCCGTCGCTTGAGTGGACCGAACCAGACCCCGGAGGGGAACCAGCGTCAGTGGTACGCGGCTACCTGTTGGCCTACTACGACTGGGAAACTCGCGGCTACAAGGATTCCCGGGCCGGCGGCAGTCTTCTGTGCAGCGCGGGTTTCCAACAGGACCGCGCCGATATCCTGGCGGCCTGGTGTACCGACCGCAAGCGGGTGTACTCGACCGGAATTTCGGTCGGAAACCCCCGACGGTACGTACCGGAGGATTTACTGGTCGCCATTGCCAAGCCCACGGCATCCAAGGCCGAAGTGCTGGTGCGTGACCATCCGCAGAAGTCGCGCTCCCTGCGTTATGAGCACCTGTTCGTACTTAGGCGTGTGGGTGGGCAATGGCGTATCGACGTGCTTAAGAGGCGCCCGTTCCTTGTTGAAAAGTGGACGTCGGCCATTCTCTGACCGCGACCACTGGCGGCTCCAGTCGCCAGCCCTCTGCAGTAGAACCTACGCCAGCAGCACGGAGAAACTGGCGAGCAGGGTAAGGTCCAGCCACAGCGTGGCGAACCTGGAGCTCCAGATCAACGCAGCCAGAACACGGTGCGGCTTGCTCTTCAGGATCGGGTGTTCGGCATCGGCCTGCGCAGACTCTGTCAACCCAGCCCAAGGAACATCAGGATCGAGAATGGGGCCATCAGGCAGCTGAGCTGGAAGGGTCGCGCTGCGGTGGGGGGATGACAGAACTGTTCAACCAGAGTGCGAGTTCGGCGATGGGCCGTGCCCGATGCCTCGCCATTCCCTGCTGCACCGCCGCGAGTGGTGTCACATGCGTCTGGCTAGACTGTGCTTCTTTTTCGTTCGCAGGAGGCACCCATGGCCCATCATCCCGCCGTTACCCTGATCGGCGTCCCCACCGACATCGGGGCGGGCCATCGCGGCGCCCGGCTGGGGCCGGAAGCCCTGCGCGTGGCTGGCCTGCCTGAAGCGCTGGAAGCGCGAGGCGTGGACGTGCGCGACCTCGGCAACCTGGACGGCCCACGCAACCCGTGGACCGCGCCGGTGCAGGGCTACCGCCACCTGGACGAAGTGGTGGCGTGGAACCACGCGCTGATGGAAGCCAGCTACGCCGAGCTGCAGGCCGGCCGCATGCCGATCATGCTCGGTGGCGACCATTGCCTGGGCATCGGTTCGATCACTGCAGTCGCGCGCTGGTGCCGCGAGCAGGGCAAGGACCTGCGCGTGCTGTGGCTGGATGCGCACTCGGATTTCAACACCAGCGATGTGACCCCGTCGGGCAACATCCACGGCATGCCGGTGGCCTGCCTGTGCGGCCTCGGCCCGGATGCGCTGACCAAGCTGGGCGGCACCTCGCCGGCCATCAAGCCTTCGCAGATGCACCAGATCGGCATCCGTTCGGTGGACCCGGAAGAGAAGCGCCTGATCAAGACCCACAAGGTCGATGTCTACGACATGCGCTACATCGACGAGAACGGCATGAAGCGCACCGTGGAAGCGGCGCTGGCCGGCATCGATGAGAACACCCACCTGCACGTCAGCTTCGATGTCGATTTCCTTGACCCGAGCATCGCCCCGGGTGTGGGCACCACGGTGCCGGGTGGGGTGAACTACCGCGAAGCGCAGCTGGTGATGGAGATGATCGCCGACAGCGGGCGCATGGGGTCGCTGGATATCGTCGAACTCAATCCGCTGCTGGACAACCACAACAGCACCGCCGAACTGGCCGTGGATCTGGTGGAAAGCCTGTTCGGAAAGTCGACCCTGATGCGCGACTGAGAGGGTCCAGCCTGAACGGTTGGACGAACCGTTCACACGCGCTCCACGCCCCTGCCGCCAGATTGCACCTCACGCGGCAGTGTTGGCTTCAACCAGCCTGCCGCCCCGATCAATACAACCGAACCCCGTGATTGAGCGGTGTAGCGGCAAACCCAAGGAGAAGCCCATGAAGCGCGTAGTTGCCCTGATGCTGTTGTCGATGTTCTCGGTGGCCCTGCTGGCCGGTTGCAACACCGTTGCCGGTGCCGGCAAGGACGTGCAGAAGGCTGGTGAGAAGGTTGAGGATGCTGCCAAGGGCAACTGAGCCTGAGGTGGTGCGCAGTACGGAAAAGGCCGGGATCTTCCCGGCCTTTTTTCATGCGTGATTGCCGGGTGTGGACGCAACGTGTCGATGCGTAGTGAACCATTCAAGCAGGTGAGCAGCGTTTTCATGGTCGGTTGACCGTGCTTCAACAGCCATTGCGGGAAGCTGCATGCACGGTAACAACGCCGTTGCATTCCAAGGAAGCCTCAGCAATGAACAAAGACATCATTTCCGGCAAGTGGTCCCAGCTCAAGGGCAAGGCCCAGGCGAAGTGGGGCGATCTGACCAATGACGATTTCGATGTGGCCGAGGGCAATGCCGAGTATCTGGCCGGCCGCCTGCAGGAGCGCTATGGCTGGGCCAAGGACCGCGCTGAAAAAGAAGTCCGCGACTTCCAGGACAGCGTGAGCAAGGACTACCCGGACTACAAGTAACCGGGCCACGCACGCCCACGTTCTGCCCCCACAGACAACGCCCGCACCGGAAGGTGCGGGCGTTGCGCTGTGTGGCGATCAACGTGCCGGCGGGTCGGGCACGTAGCGGTTGGGGAACGCCTGCGGCTGGCGGTCCAGGCGCGACGGCGAATCGAGCAGGATGCCGCGTGCGCGCAGGTTGCGGGCGCTGTCGTAGCGCAGCTGCAGCACCTGTGCCGGGCTGCGGGTGGCGCGTTCGAAATCGGTATCGCGCACCGAGGAACTTTCACGTGCACCATGGCCGGTGCCCAGCGCAGGTGCCTGCGACTTGGCCGAGTAGCCTTCGATGCGGCTGGCGCTGGCATCGGCGGCCGCCGAGGCTTCGGCTGCCTCTGGTGCCGGCCCGGCGCGATCACGCAGGATCGGCTGCGGACGCGGGTACCAGCGGCGCGCCTCTTCGAACACCGCTACGCCAACCACGCCGACGTTGTCGGGGCGGCCGGTGCGGCTGGCGTAGCTGCCGCTGGGGCTGCTGAAGACGAACTGGGCCACTTCATCCTGGGTCTTGCGCCAGCCGGTGATGTCCGCGCGCTGTCCGGGATTGAGCACGTAGCCGGTCTGCGAGGGATCGGCATCTTCGCCGGAGATGGCGTTGACCCCGTCCACCGACAGCACCACCAGCACCCGGCGCGGGCTGTCGTTGTACAGGCGCACCGCATAGCGATGGCCGCGCTCGCCGGCCACCCAGCGCTGGCCGTCGGCCGGGTAGCTGCGTAACTCGGTGCCGCGGTCGCGGTCGACCAGGGCCACGCGCACCGGGCCGTCCTGCGGCATCGGCGGGGGCAGCGGGGCCGGGCGGAAGCCGGCCAGGGGCAGGATCAGCAGCAGGGGCAGCAGGCGTTTCATCGGGCGTCTCCAGCGGGGTTGGGTGAATGAACGTGCCGGGGGCCCTGACGGGGTTGACCGTGTGCACGGTAAACTGGCTCCGTTCATAGAAGGTTTCCGTACGCAGTCATGACGACCCGAGTCCTTACCGGCATCACCCCCTCCGGCACGCCCCACCTGGGCAACTACGTTGGCGCCATCCGTCCGGCCATCGCGGCCAGCCGCACGGCGGACATCGAGAGCTTCTTCTTCCTGGCCGATCTGCACAGCCTGATCAAGTCACAGGACCCGCAGCGCACCCAGCGCGCGACCCTGGAGATCGCCGCCAGCTGGCTGGCCTGTGGCCTGGACCCGGAACACGTGTGGTTCTACCGCCAGAGCGACATCCGCGAGACCACCGAGCTGATGTGGTTCCTGACCGCCATCGCCAGCAAGGGCATCCTCAACCGTGCCCATGCCTACAAGGCAGCGGTGGACAAGAACCGTGAGGAAGGCCAGGACGAGGACGCAGGTGTCAGCGCCGGCCTGTTCATGTACCCGGTGCTGATGGCGGCCGACATCCTGATCTTCAAGGCCAACCAGGTACCGGTGGGCCGTGACCAGATCCAGCACATCGAGATGGCGCGCGACTTCGCCCAGCGCTTCAACCACGTGTACGGCAAGGAGTATTTCCCGCTGCCGGAGGTGGTGATCGACGAGCAGGTGGCAACCCTGGCGGGCCTGGATGGCCGCAAGATGAGCAAGAGTTACCACAACACCATTCCGCTGTTCGTGCCGCGCGAGGAGCTGAAGAAGCTGGTGTTCTCGATCCTGACCGACTCGCGTGCACCGGGCGAGCCGAAGGACACCGAAGGTTCGGCGCTGTTCCAGATGTACCAGGCGTTCGCCACCCCGGAGCAGACCGCCGCATTCGCCAAGGCCTTCGCCGACGGCATCAGCTGGGGCGATGCCAAGCAGCAGCTGTTCGAGCGCATCGACGGCGAACTGTCGCCGCTGCGCGAGCGCTACAACGCGTTGATGGCCGAGCCGGAAAAGATCGAGGCACTACTCAAGCGCCGTGGCCAGCAGTTGCGTGAGCAGCTGGCGGCACCGCTGCTGGAAGAGCTGCGCCATGCGGTGGGCCTGCGAGATCTGTCCGATGCCGGCGACATCGCCAGCGAAGATGCCGGTGAAGCCCGCGCCGCGCCGCCGCTGTTCAAGCAGTACCGCGAGAAGGATGGCCGCTTCTACTTCAAGCTGACCGCAGGTGACGGCACGCTGCTGATCCAGAGCGAAGGCTTCGACTCGCCGCGCGATGCCGGCCAGCTGATCGCCGTGCTGAAGCAGGCCGAGCAGGGCGACCAGCTGCAGAGCGATCTGTTCAAGCTGGAAGCCGAGGTCGATGCGGTGCTGGCGGCGCTGGCTGTGCTGCGCGAAGCGGCCTGACCTGCACCACCTTTGTAGAGCCGAGCCCACGCTCGGCTTTGCTTTGCATATGTAGAGCCGAGCCCACGCTCGGCTTGGCGGAAAAGCAGCCGAGCATCGGCTCGGCTCTACAGTGCATTGCGGCCATGGCATGATGTCCGCGCGCCTCAGGCGCGATGACATGGAGTCTGCAATGGCCTGGTTGTCGCTGCTGCTGTTCCTGCCCTGGTTCATCCTGCTGGGCAGCCTGTACTGGCTGTTCCCGCGCCAGCCGCGTACCGCGCGGCGACGCCTGTTCGATGGCGCCACCCTGGCGCTTGCGCTCGCCCTGAGCATCATGGCGATGCTGTGGGGTCACCACATCGGTCTGGTACAGCCGGGCGCCGGACCGATCTGGCCGCAGGTGCTGGCGGTGCTGTATGCCTATGGCGCGTTCCTGGCGGTGCTGGTGATGGCCCTGTTGCTGCGCCCGCGCTGGTTGCGCCTCTGATGTAGCGCCCCGCGTGTGCCCTCTGTAGAGCCCAGCCCATGCTCGGCTGATGTCTGGCAGAAAGGCAGCCGAGCGTGGGCTCGGCTCTACGGAATTGTCCCCTCCGACCAAAGCCGCATCGATCACGCCATGCCGGCGCGCCTACCATGGGCATCTGTTCCCGATCCTGCCAGGTGCGCGTCGATGACCGCCGATCCCAGCATCCACACCATCGATACCGGATTCCAACGGCCTGATTTCGATGCCGCCTACCTGATCATCGAAAATGGTCGTGCCGCGTTCGTCGACTGCGGTACCGGCCTGTCGGTGCCGGCGATGCTGCAGGCCTTGACCGACAACGGGCTGGGCGTGGAGGCGGTGGACTGGCTGCTGCTGACCCACGTGCACCTGGATCATGCCGGCGGCGCTGGCCTGCTGATGCAGCAGCTGCCGAATGCGCGTGCGGTGCTGCATCCGCGCGGCGCGCCGCACATGATCGATCCGACCCGGCTGATCGCCGGTGCCACCGCCGTCTATGGCGCCGAGGAAATCGCGCGCAGCTATGGTCGCATCGAAGCGATTCCCGAGCAGCGTGTGGTGGTGGCTGACGACGGTCAACGCATCGATCTGGCGGGCCGCGAACTGGTGCTGCTGCATACGCCAGGCCATGCGCTGCACCACTACTGCGTGTGGGATGCGCGCAGCCGCAGCTGGTTCACCGGCGATACCTTCGGTATCTCCTACCGCGAACTGGACAGCGCGCAGGGCGCTTTCATCTTCCCCACCTCATCGCCGGTGCAGTTCGATCCGGACGCGATGAAGGCGTCGATCCAACGCATGCTCGGCTACGCACCGCAGGCGATGTACCTGACCCACTACGGTCGTGTCGAACAGGTCGAAAAGCTGGCCGAGGATCTGTTCGAACAGATCGATGCGATGGCAGCAATCGGCCGCCAGTGCGACGGCCGTCCCGACCGCCATCGGTGCCTGCTGGCCGCGCTGCAGGCGCTGTACCTGGAGCGTGCACAGCAGCATGGCTGCGCACTGGACCTGGCCGCAGTGACCGAGGTGCTCGCGATGGATATCGAACTCAACGCGCAGGGCCTGGCCTGCTGGCTGGACCGCGCGTCGCGGTAGATCCACGCCACGCGTGAATGACACCGTGCGCAACCCGCGCCGTCATTGCACTGTCACGTTACACTCTGGTGACTTCCAAGCTAGCCGTGGTACTGCCGTGAACCCGATGCGCGTGTTGCTGCTGTCGTCCTGCCTGTTCGTCGGTGGCCTGGCCCATGCGGCCAATGACCTGCCCGGCGGCGGCATCGATCCGCAGGCGCTGTCGCGTCATGTGCGCGTGCTGGCATCGGACGAATTCGAAGGCCGGGCACCGGCCACCGAAGGCGAAGAACGCACCGTGCAGTACCTGATCGAGCAGTTCCGCAGCTACGGCCTGCAGCCGGGTGGCGTGGACGGCAGCTGGGTGCAGCCGGTGCCGCTGGTGCGCGCGCAGCTGGATGGCCCGGCCAAGGCCAGTCTTGCCCTGAAGGGCGGCAAGCGTGCGCTGGCCAATGGCGTGGACGTGACCCTGCAGAGCCTGCAGCCGCGCGAGCGGGTGCAGATCAAGGATGCGCCGTTGGTGTTCGTCGGCTACGGCATCGACGCGCCCGAGCGCCACTGGAACGACTACAAGGACGTGGACCTGCACGGCAAGATCGCCGTGATGTTGATCAACGACGCCGATTTTGAAGCCGACGCGCCGGGTGCGTTCGATGGCAAGGCGGTGACCTACTACGGCCGCTGGACCTACAAGTTCGAAGAGGCCGCGCGCCGTGGTGCCGAAGGCGTGCTGATCGTGCACGAGACCGCACCGGCCGCCTACGGCTGGGCCACGGTGAAGAGCTCGGGCACCTCGCCGCTGTTCGATATCGAGCGCGGCCAGGCCGAAGCGATGGCCCAGCACACGCCGCTGCGCGGTTGGATGCAACGTGAGCTGGCCGAGGCGATCTTCGCCGACGCCGGCCTGGATTTCGATGCCGAGAAGCGCAAGGCGATGAGCGCGGACTTCCGTCCGGTTGCGCTGGACAACGCCAAGCTGAGCGTCGATTTCGCGCTCAAGCGCGAGCAGGTGGTGACCCGCAACGTGGTGGCCAAGCTGCCCGGCGGCGAGCACGCCGATGAGGCGGTGATCTTCTCGGCGCACTGGGATGCCTTCGGTATCGGCCAGGCCGACGCCAAGGGCGACCGCATCCGCCGCGGTGCGATCGACAACGCCACCGGTGTGGCCACCGTGCTGGAACTGGGCCGGGTGTTCGCCGCCGGCCCGCAGCCGCAGCGCACCCTGTACTTCGTCGCCCTGACCGCCGAAGAGAAGGGCCTGCTGGGCGCCAGCTACTACGCCGCGCACCCGCTGGCGCCGCTGGACAAGACCGCTGCGGTACTGAACATCGAGATGTTCAGTCCGGATGGTGCCACCCGTGACATCGCGTCGTGGGGCAAGGGCCGGGTGTCGCTGGAAGGCGACCTGGAACGCGTGGCCAAGGCCCGTGGCCGCAGCTACAGCCCGGATCCGAACCTGGAAGCCGGCTTCTTCTACCGTGCCGACCACTTCGCCTTCGCTCGCCTGGGCGTGCCGGCGATCACCATCGGCCCGGGCCTGGACAAGCTTGAGGGCGGCGTCGAGGCCGGTCGCGCGCTGCGCGAGAAGTACTTCGCCGACTGCTACCACCAGGCCTGCGATGCATGGACGCCGAGCTGGGATCCGGCGGGCCACGCGGCCGACACCCTGCTGGTCTACGACCTGGGCGCCGAACTGGCCAACAGCCGTCGCTGGCCGCAGTGGGAGAAGGAATCGGAATTCCACGGCGCCCGCGAGAAGAGCGAAGCCGCCCGCCGGTAAACGCACGGCAATGCCGGCCGCTTGCCGGCAACCTTACGCATGGTAGTGCCGGCCGCTGGCCGGCAACCTCATGAACCTTCCGAAAGGATGTGCAGTTGCCGGCCAGCGGCCGGCACTACCGCATCTTCAGCCACGTGGCCGCAGCAGCTTCCACGCGCCCCAACCGGCGGCGACGAGCGCGCCCAGGTAACACGCCACCATCGTACGCAGGCTGGCCACCGGTGCGGGGTTGATGCCCCGGCTCAGACGCAGATGCAGGGTGCTGGCACCGCTGCCCAGATCCACTGCCAGCTGCAACAGCAAGGCAACGCAGAACGCCAGCAGGGCAATACCGAAGCCGATACGTGGCCAACTCGCCTGGGCGTCGGGCCGGCGGATCAGCCATGCCAGCAGGGTCGCCGCGCCCAGGCCCAGTGCGAGCCATACCAGCGGCGTGGCAGGAGACGCGGCGGCCACCGGCATTGCACCGGTGGCCGCGATCACTACGGCGCGCTTACTTGCGCGTGCCGTCGAGCCAGTTGGGGCCCTTGTTGGTAAGGAAGAACACATAGACCACCAACGATACCGCGATCGTCGCGGTGACGTAGATGGCGAACCAGTCCACGTGGCCGGTCTTCAATGCGCCCTGGTACAGCAGCGGCGCGGTGCCGCCGAACAGCGAGTTGGCCAATGCATAGCCGAAGCCCACGCCCAGCGCACGGATGTGGGTGGGGAACAGCTCTGCCTTCACCACGGCATTGATGGAGGTGTAGCCGGTGAGGATGACAAAGCCCAGTGCCAGGGTAAGGAAGGCGAAGGTGGCATCGTGCTGGTGCGGCAGCTGGGTGATCAGGTACCAGCTGTACAGCACGCCGCCCACGCCGAAGAACACCAGCAGGCTCTTGCGGCCGATGATGTCAGACAGCCAGCCGCCCACCGGCTGCAACACCATCAGGAAGGCCAGCACACCCAGGTTGATCAGGGTGCCGGTCATCGGGTCGTTGCCGGCGAAGGCGCTCTGGATCATCTTCGGGCCGTTCACCGAGTAGGTGTAGAAGGCGATGGTGCCACCGGCGGTGATCAGGAAGCACAGCAGCAGCGGACGCCACTGGTGCACGAACAGTTCGTACATCGAGCCGGACTTCTTGTCCTTGCCCTCGCGCGCGGCTTCGATGGAGGATTCCGACAGCGACTCGTCCATGCCACGGCGCAGCCAGAACACCACCACGGCGGCGATGCCACCGATGCCGAAGGCGATGCGCCAGCCCCACTCGGAGATTTCCGGCTTGGCCCAGAACGTCAGCATCACGAACAGGGTCAGCTGGGCCAGCACGTGGCCGCCCACCAGGGTGACGTAGTGGAACGAGGACAGGAAGCCGCGGCGGCCGGGAATGGCGGCCTCGGACATGTACGTGGCGCTGGCACCGTACTCGCCACCGGTGGCGAAGCCCTGCAGCAGACGCGCGAACAGCAGGATGATCGCCGCCCAGATGCCGATGCTGGCAGCGGTGGGGGTGATGGCGATGATGAACGAGCAGAAGGCCATCAGCGTGACCGACACGGTCAACGCCAGGCGACGGCCATGACGGTCGGCGAACCGGCCGAAGAACCATGCGCCGATCGGGCGCATCAGGAAGGTCGCGGCGAAGATCGCCCACACGTACATGGTGGAGTTCTTGTCTTCAGGCGAGAAGAACTGCGATTCGAAGTACACGGCGAACACCGAGTACACGTAGACGTCGTACCACTCCACCAGGTTGCCGGCGGAGCCTTTGAGGGTGTTGGAGATGGAACGCCGCAGTGCGGCGCCGTCGGTGGCGGGTACGGCGGGATGGGACGTGGTGCTCATCTGGGTGAGGATCCTCGATGCGGTGCGTCCATGCGGGAAAGATCGGTGCCAGGGGCGCGCAGTGCGCTGCCGGCCAGCCTCCTGGGTACTGCATCCCACGTCAACGCCGGGTGCCGGAAGGGCGGGCGGGACATGGATGGATGACAGCGTGCCACCACATGGGCTGCCGGACCATAACCAAAACGTCCTAAAATCGGTTTCCCCCGGCTCCCTGGTGTGTCATGTCGGCTCCCCCCGTTCCGTCTGCGGCTGCCCCCCGGGGTGGCCTTGTTGCGTTGGCGCTGCTGCTGGTCTACGTGGTCTGGGGCTCGACCTACCTGGGTATCGCCAAGGCCCTGCATGGTGGCGCGCTGCCGCTGACGATGGTCTCCGGCAGCCGGTTCATCATTGCCGGCGGCGTGATGTACCTGGCGTTGCGCCTGTTCTGGAAGATGCCGAAACCGACCCTGCGGCAGTGGCGTAACCTGGCCATCATGGGCGTGACCATGCTGGTGCTGGGCAACGGCATGGTGGTGCTGGCCGAGCGCGAGGTGTCATCCGGCCTGGCCGCCACGGCGGTGGCCTCGGTGCCGCTGTGGATGGCGTTGTTCTCGGCCCTGCGCGGCCAGCACGCCAGCAAGGGTGAGTGGCTGGGCATCGCCGTCGGCTTCGTCGGCGTGGTCTGGCTCAACGCCGGCAGCAGCCTGACTGCCTCGCCGACCGGGCTGGTGCTGCTGCTGATCGCACCGGTGGGCTGGGCGTTCGGCTCGGTGTGGGCACGCGGGCAAGACCTGCCGGGACCGTTCATGACCGCCGCCGGGCAGATGATCTGCGGGGGTGTGCTGCTGGTGCTGATCGGCCTGGTCGTCGGCGAGCGCCCCACCACCCTGCCCGACAGCGGTGGCCTGCTGGCGATGGCCTATCTGTGCGTGTTCGGTTCGATCGTGGCGTTCACCGCTTACGTCTGGCTGCTGCAGAACGTGCGCCCGGCGCTGGCCGGCAGCTATGCCTACGTCAATCCGGTGATTGCTGTCCTGTTGGGGGCTGCATTGAATGGTGAACGCTTTGGTTGGCGCGACTTCCTGGCCATGGCGGTGATACTTCTGGGTGTGGTGGTACTGACGATGGCAAGGACACGCAAGCGATGAGCATGGACGAGAAAGAACAGCGACGGGGCCTGTTGATCACTGCCTCCACCTTCGTGCTGTGGGGGCTGGTGCCGGTGTACTGGCATCTGCTCAACGAAGTGCCTTCGTTCCAGATCATCGCCCACCGCATCATCTGGAGCACCGTGCTGGTGGTGGCCTGGCTGCTGATCGCATCACGGCTGGGCTGGTGGAAGAAGATCGCCGCGCAACCGCGCGCGCTGCCGATCCTGGCGGTATCGAGCCTGACCATCGCCTTCAACTGGGGCCTGTACATCTGGGCGATCAACGCAGGACATGTGATCGAAACCAGCCTGGGCTACTTCATCAACCCGCTGGTGAACGTTCTGCTGGGCGTGCTGGTGCTGAAGGAGCGCCTGCGCCGCGTGCAGTGGCTGGCGGTAGCCATCGCCGCGGTGGGCGTGGCCTGGCTGACCATCGATGCGGGCACGCCGCCGTGGATCGCGCTGGGCCTGGCGTGCTCGTTCGGCCTGTACGGCCTGCTGCGCAAGCTGGTGTCGGTCGATCCGGTGGCCGGGCTGGGCGTGGAAAGCCTGTACCTGTTCCTGCCCGCGCTGGGCTTCGCGCTGTGGTCGGAAAACGGCCATGGCGGTGGCTTCTTTGGTGGCTGGGGCTGGGCAAACGACCTGATGCTGATTTTCGGCGGGGTGATCACGGCGGTGCCGCTGATCGGCTTCGCCTACGGGGTCAAGCGCATCCCGCTGTCGCTGGTCGGCATCCTGCAGTACATCGCACCGAGCCTGCAGCTGCTGCTGGGCGTGTTCTTCTTCCACGAAGCGTTCGACACCGGCAAGGCGATTGGTTTTGCGGCGATCTGGGCCGGCCTGGTCCTGTACGTCGGTGACAACGTACGGGCGATGCGCGGCGCGAAACGATAGCGCCTCCGGGGTCAGATCCCTTCGCGATGCAAAGGGATCCGACCCCGCAAAAAAGAACGGCGCCCCGAGGGGCGCCGTTCTGCTTCCATCCACGGCCAGGAGAGAGTTGGCCGGGGCGGGAACGCGGTTGCAGGCTTAGAAGCGCTGCTGGTACTTCATGTACATGAAACGACCGATGTCGAAGCCACCGTAGTAGGTGAAGCTGCTGTTGGGCTGGCTGTACATGATCGGACCCTGGTGGTCGAACACGTTGTTCAGGCCCAGCGACACAGTGCCATCCCACGGCAGGCTGTAACGCACCTGCAGGTCGTGGAAGGTGTTGGAACCCACCTTGCGGCTCGGCTGTGCATCGGTATACGGCGAAACAAAGTCGGCCATGTTGCAGTCCGGGCCACCGCCCAGATCGTACGAGCAGGCTTCCTTCATGCCCGAGTAGTAACGGGCGGTCCAGCCGATGCCCAGGTTGCCGTACTGCCAATCCAGGTTGAAGGTCGAACGCACGCGGAAGTCGCCGGCCCAGCCCACACGCTGCTCCACCGGGGTGGTGGCGGCGCTGTCGTTGCGCTGCTCCAGGTAGTCGGTGTAGGTGGTGTTCCAGTTGATGGCGAACTTGCCGTATGCGGTTTCCGGCAGGCGGTAACGCACACCGATGTCATAGCCGGCGGTTTCGCGGTAGCCGGCGTTGACCAGCGAGCGATCCAGTGCCGAGACCTGGCCACGGGTGGCCGCAGCGGTGGAACGGGTGAAGCGACCGCATGCCGAATCCACACCCTGCACGTAGCACTGGTTGAGGATGTCGGTGGCCGACTCGCCGACGATGGCGTTGTCGATGCGGATCTTCCACCAGTCCAGGCTGACGTCCAGGCCCTGCACGAATTCCGGGCTGTAGACCAGGCCGACGGTCCAGGTCTTGGCGGTTTCCGGCTTCAGTTCCGGGTTGGAACCGGAGTTGAAATCGGAGGTGGCCTGCTGGCCCGGGCGGTTGGCAAGGTTGCCGTCCGAACCGGTCTGCTGACGGAAGTTGGCCGGCACGTTCAGCGCCTGGCAGCGTGCTGCCACGGTCGGGCTGCTGGCGGCGATGCCGAACTTCGTATCGCACGGATCGGTGAACGAATCGCGGCTGGACACTGCGCCGCCGTAGAGATCGTCCACGGTGGGTGCACGGAAGCCAGTGCCGTAGGTGGCGCGCACCAGCAGGCTGTCGATCGGCTTCCACTTCAGGCCGAACTTGCTGTTGGTGGTCGAACCGAAGGTGTTGTAGTCGGTGTAGCGACCGGCCAGGTCCAGCGACAGCTCGCGGGCGAAGGCCATGTCGGCCAGCAGCGGCACCTGCATTTCCAGGTAGACCTCGTTGAGCGAGTAGTCGCCACGGGTCGGCTGGCCGGTGGTACCGGCGATCTGGCCCTTCTGCACCATCAGGTCCGGGGTGTAGCTGGCTTCTTCGCTGCGGTGCTCGAAGCCCATCGCGCCCATGATGTCGCCGGCCGGCAGGGTGAACAGCGAGCCGGAGATGTTGGCGCTGGCGACCTTGGTGGTGCTGCGCATCTTGTCGACGAAGCGGGTGAACAGGTAGTCCTGTACATCCTGGTTGCCCAGCGAGCCCGGGCCGGTGTAGCCCATCGGCGCAGCCGGATTCCACGGCACGCAGCCGGCGATCACCGCACCCGGCGTACCGCAGCGGGCAACGCCGCCGTCCATGAAGGACGGGCCGACGGCCAGGTTGACGTGCGGCTGGTACATGCTGCCGGTGCCGACGCGCTCGCCTTCATTGCGGTTGTACATGTAGCTGACGTTCCAGTCCCAGTAGCGCGAACCGGTTTCGAAGCTGCCTTCCAGGCCGAGGCTGGCACGCTTGGTTTCCAGCGTGTTCTCGGTACCGCGCGGCAGCTCTTCGGTGCGGTGCGAGAACAGCACGTCCTGGCCCCACTTGTTGAAGGTGCTGTCCTTGGACAGGGCAGCGCGGGTGCCGTTGCGCGACTGCGCAGCCGAGACCGAGTACGGGTAGCCGGCCAGGTGCTTGGTCGACTCGCGCTTGCTGTACAGCGCGTCGGCGACGATGCGCAGGTTGTCGGTGATCGAGAAGCCGCCGTTGGCGAACACCGAGGTGCGCTCCAGGCCGCTCAGCAGGCTCATGTTGGTCTTGGCGTTGGCGCCGTCGGCCGGGTTCGGCGTGTGGAAGTTGCCAGCGCTGCTCGGGTCGCCGCCCGGGCCGACGGTCAGCGGCTTGCCACCGACGGTGACGGTGCCCCACTGGGTGGTCGGGCTCAGCGCGTCGACGTCGTCGGCATGGCGCGGGCCGCCCGGATAGCGGCTGAACTCGCGCGCATCGCCGAGGATCTCGTCTTCCTTGGTGCGCTCGGCGCCGACGCTGAACCAGCCGCGGTCGAAGGTCTTGCCGAAGGTGGCGCTGTAGGAGCGCTTCTGGCCGTCGCCTTCACCGTACTGGCCGACATAGACGCTGGCTTCGCCACCGTCGAAGTTCTTGCGGGTGATGATGTTGACCACGCCGGCGATGGCGTCCGAGCCGTACAGCGCCGAGGCGCCATCGGTCAGCACTTCCACGCGTTCGACGATCGCCGACGGAATCGAGGCCAGGTCGGAGTAACCGCCGGCGCTGACGCCCATGCGGCGGCCGTCGATCAGCACCAGGCTGCGTTCCGGGCCGAGGTTGCGCAGGCTGACATACATGCCGCCGAAATCGCGCGAGGAGCTCAGCGAGGACGAACGGCTCAGGCTCGGTGCGCCGGCTGCAGTGACGTCCTGCAGGATGTCGGCAACGTTGACGTAGCCCTTCTTCTCGATGTCGGCGCGGTTGAGTGCCACCACCGGCTGCGCGGTCTCGACACTGGCCTGGCGGATGCGCGAGCCGGTGATCTCGATGCGGTCGAGGTTGGTGGGGGTATCGCCGGCTTCCTGTGCGAAAGCGGGCGTGGTGCAGCTGGCGGCCAGCGCGATGACGATCGCGTTGCGCAGCGGGGTGGTCTTCAGGGACATCCGTGAAATCTCGTGTTTCAGAAAAAACATGCGTCCGTTCTATGGACGCGTGGGGTGCTGCAAACCAACGTGGGGGCCGGATTCTAGAGTGTTTTCATCGGTAACTGTTTGTCCGCGCGCGCTGTAACGCCGCGAAAATGAATCGCAACCAACAATCCACAGGTGTGCTGTGCGCAACGTCACGCGCGATGCGTTTGCGATGGGCAGAGGCACCGATAGCGGCGGTGTTTACGCAATCTGTAGCGATGCGAGTGTGGATGCATCCATCCACGCATGGCGTGGATCTACTGGATCCCGCACGCGCCACATCGGTAGATCCACGTCATGCGTGGATGGCACGCAAACAAAAAAAGGGACGGAGCCTTCGCTCCGTCCCCTTCGCAACGCTCATTCAATCAATGCCTGGTGCTCAGGTCTCGCGCAGCGCCGTGGTGATCGGCAGCCGTGCCGCGCGCAGCGCCGGGAACAATCCGCCCACCAGGCCGATACCCAGCGCCCACTTCAGGCCGCTCCACAGCAGTTCCGGCGATACATGGAACTTGAACACCACCGCGCTGAAGTTGCTGCCGATGGTGGACACGCTGTAGCCGTTGAACAGCAGCCACGCCACCGCACACCCCAGCAGGCCACCCAGCAGCGCCAACAGCATGGTTTCCAGCATCACCGCAGTCACCACCGGCAGGCCGCGGAAGCCGATCGCACGCATGGTGGCGATCTCTCTCGCGCGCGTGGCCACGGCGGCATACATCGTGTTGAGCGCGCCGAACACGGCGCCGACCGCCATGATGGTGCCGATCACCTTGCCAAGGATGTCGATCAGCTTGGTCAGCCCGCCACCCTGCTTGCTGTAGTAGACGCGGGTGGTTTCCACGTCCAGCTTCAGGCGCGGATCGGCGGCGACGGCGGCCTTGAACTGCTCGAAGCCGGCCTTGCCGTCGGTGCGCACGCTGATCGACTGCCAGGCACTGCGCTGGTAGGTGGTGGCCAGCGTATCGGCGTCGGTCCACAGTTCCGAGTCATGCGCATCGCCGGTAGCGAAAACGCCCACCACCGTCCAGGTCTGGTTGCCCAGGGTGAGCGTCTTGCCAACGTCCATGTCGCGGAACTGGCTTTTGGCGCCCTGGCCGACCACGATCTCGCGCAGGCCGGCGGCGAACCGGCGACCTTCGACGATCTTGACCTTGTCATGCACGGCCCACGCCTGCGGTCCGACACCGCGGAACTGCGCGTTGACGTCGGTGCCATCGGCCTGGGACACCAGGTTGACCACCTGCGAGAGCTCCGGCGACAGCAGCGGCCGCCCCTGCGCATCGCGGGTGATGCCGGGCAGGGTGGACAGCGTGGGCACCTGTTCGCGGGTGATGACCGAGTTGGTCTCGGCCTGCGAACCGCCGCGCAGCACGATCGCGGTAGTGTCATCGCCGGTGTTGTTCAGCGTGGCCTGGAAGCCTTCACCCATCGCCAGCATGGCCACCAGCACGCCGACCACGCCGGCGATGCCGACCACGATCACCGACGACGCACCCCAGCGCTGCGGCAGGCTGGCAATACCGATGCGGGTGGCGGCCAACGCCAGCCGTCCACTGCGGGTAAGCGCCAGCCACAACCCCACCAGCACCGCGATGGCCAGCACACCGATCCACGGCAGGCCGATCCACACGGCCAGGCCGACGGCCAGCAGCAGCACGGTCACCGCGTTTCCCAGCCACTTCTTGAGCTTGTTCATGTCGGTGTCCTCTTCAGCGGCCGGCGAGCGCGTCGACGATCTTCAGGCGCTTGGCGCGCAGTGCGGGCAGCAGCCCGACCACGATGCCGATCACCACGATCAGGACGATGCCCACCAGCCAGGTCGGCGTCGGTACGTGCGGCGGCAGCATGCCCATGCTCTTCGGGCTGATGGCTGGCAGGATCAGCGCCGCCAGGCCCATGCCGAGCAGTCCACCGAGGCCGATCAGCAGCACCGATTCGACCATCACCAGGGTCAGCACCGTGCTGTCCTTGAAGCCCAGCGTCTTCAGCGTCGCCAGTTCCGGAACGCGCTCGCGCACCGCCTGGGCCATGGTGTTGCCGGTCAACAGCAGCAGGGTGAAGAACACCGCACCCATGATCGAGGTGACGATCATGCCGATGTCGGCGAACTGCTTGACGAACGCCTGCTGGAACGCCGACTCGGTCTGGGTCTTGGTTTCGTGGTCGGAGTTGGCCGAGATCGCATCGATGGCCTGTGCCACCCGCGAAGACTGCTCCGGGTTGTCCAGCGTCACCGTGTACCAGCTCACCTGGTTCTTGATGTAGTCGTTGGATTCGTCGAAGTACTTCCAGTTCATCATCAACTGGCGTTCTTCGTTGGCTGCCAACGCGCGATCCTTCGAGCGGTAGATGCCCTTCAGTTCCAGCGGCCAGTCGTTGCTGCCGCCACGCGGGAAGATGGTGGCCTGCAGCGGGATGGTGTCGCCGACCTTCCAGCCGAACTGCTTGGCCAGCGTCTCGCCGACGATCGCACCGGTGCGGGTCTGCTGCCAGTCCTGCAGCTGCGCCGGGTCGATCTGCAGCTCGCGGTAGACATCGAAGTAGTTCGGCGCCACGGAGAAGTTGGGGAAGAAGTTCTTCGGATCCTGGTAGATGCCACCGAACCACATGCCGTAGGTGACATCGCGCACGCCACTGACCTGGCGGATCTGCGCTTCCAGGCGGATCGGCAGCGACTGCGTGATCGACAGGCGCGAGGCTGTCACCAGCCGGTTGGCACCTTCCACACTGCCACCGGAAGAGAACGCCACGCGGACCGAGTCGAGCATGCCGAACAGCAGGAACGCGGCCACCACCGACAGCAGGGTCAACAGGGTGCGGGTGCGGCTGCGGAACAGCTGCGCCCAGACCAACGAGAAGTATTTCATCGCTGTGGCCTCCGTCAGTGGGCCAGCGGGGCGTCGGCCAGCTCGCCCTTGTCCAGGTGCACCGTGTGGGTGGCGTACTCGGCGGCCTTCGGGTCATGGGTGACCATGATGATGGTCTTGCCGTGTTCGCGGTTGAGCTGCTGCAGCAGGCCCAGGATCTCTTCGGCGGACTGGCGGTCGAGGTCGCCGGTCGGTTCGTCGCAGATCAGGAAGGTCGGGTCGGAGACGATCGCGCGGGCAATCGCCACGCGCTGCTGCTGGCCGCCGGACAGTTCGTTGGGACGATGGCTGCGGCGGTCGGCCAGGCCGACCAGGGTCAGCGCGATCTCGGCATTGCGCTTGCGCTGCGCCGCGCTGAGGTGGGTCAGCAGCAACGGCAGTTCCACGTTCTTCTGCGCGGTCAGCATCGGCATCAGGTTGTAGAACTGGAACACGAAGCCGACGTGATGGCTGCGCCACGTCGACAGCTGGCCGCCGCTCATCTGGTCGATGCGCTCGCCTTCGATGCTGATCTCGCCGCCCGTGGGGTTGTCCAGGCCGCCGATCAGGTTGAGCAGGGTGGTCTTGCCGGAACCGGAAGGGCCCATCAGCGCGACGAAGTCGCCGCTGGCGATATCCAGGTCGATGCCGTGCAGCACCTGCACCTTTTCGGGGCCACGCTGGTAGGTCTTGGTGATGTTGCGCAGTGAAACCAGGGTCGACATGGGTGGTTCTCCACGGAAGGCGGGAAACGGGGAAGCGCACCGGCGGAGGCCGCAGGCGTGCGTCGAGCGGTGCTGCCGGTGGCGCCCGTGGGCGCCAGGCCGTTACTGCGCTTGTTTCTGTTGCACCTTGGCGCCATCGCGCAGGGTGTCCGGCGGGTTGACCACCACCGACTCCCCCGCGCTCACGCCCTTGAGGATCTGGCGGTCCTTGCCCATCGCCTGGCCGGCCTCGACCGTGCGCTGCTGCACGCGGTTCTGGTCACCCAGCACGAAAGCCACCGAGACGCCCTCGCGCTGGACCACCGCACCGCCCGGCACGCGAACGCCCTGCGGCTTGCTGGCCGCCTGCGGCTGCGCCTGTTCCAGGAAGCTGACCCGCACGCCCATCTCCGGCACGATGCGCGGGTCTTTCACTTTCAGCGCCACCCGCACCTTCACCGTGGCCTTGCCGCGGTCAGCGGTGGGAATGATGGCAATCACCTCGGCCGGGATCTTCCAGTCCGGGTAGGCGTTGAGCGTGGCTTCCACCGGCATCTTCGGCTGCACGCGGCCGATGAAGGCTTCACCGACCTCGACTTCGATCTCCAGCGATTCCATGTCGACGATGGTGCCAATGCCGGTACGGGTGAAGCCGCCACCGGCCGACAGCGGCGAGACGATCTCTCCGGGCTGCGCGGCCTTGGCGGTGACCACGCCGGAGAACGGCGCGCGCACGATGTTGTTGTCCACGCCGAGGTCGGCGATGGACAGCTGGTCGTTGGCCACCTTGACGTTGCGCCGTGCGGTTTCCAGCTGCGCACGCAGGCTGTCACGCTGGGCCACGGCCTGGTCGTACTGCGAACGCGAGACCAGTTGCTGGCCGACCAGTGCCTGCAGTCGACTGGCCTCGGCGGCGGCCTGCTTCTGCTGGGCTTCCAAGCCGACCACCTGGCTGCGTGCGGCTTGCAGCTGCGAGGCATACAGGCTGCGCTGCGCGTCGGCATCGATCGGGTCCAGGGTGGCCATGATCTGCCCCTGTTCCACCCGCATGCCCTCTTCAATCATCACCTCGCGCACCTTGCCGGTGATCTTGGCCGACACCGTGGCCATGCGCCGGGCGACCACGTAGCCGCTGGCATCGAGCACCGAGCTGCTGGCGCTGCCCTGCTGGATGGCCACGGCCGGCGCGGTGTCCACTTCCACGGTGGGCGCGCGGCCGAACAGCGCGAATGCACCGCCGGCCAGCAGCACGATGATCACGACCACGGCGATCCACAGCCAGCGGCGGCCACCACTGCCGCCACTGGAGGCTGGCGGCGGCGACTTGCGGTCGATACGGAGTTCCTTCAACAGCTCGGCAGAAGCGTTCATTCGTTCCATCACAGGCGTTCGGGCGGGTGTGACCGGAAGGGCAGGCAGCGGCGGTTCCGGCGGTGGAGCGTGCGGCACAGCATGAAGGCAGGTGCATCGGCGATGGCAGTGACAGCTGTCATCCGATGTCATTGACGGCGGCAACTGCGAAATGTGACCACGGCGGCACAGGATGGCAACGTCCCCGCTACCGGTACTGCCCATGGATCCGATCGCTCCGTCGCTGGCCCGCCTGCAGCAGGTGCAGGTGCGTTACCGCGACCATACCGCCCTGCACGGCATCGACCTGCAGGTCCGCGCTGGCCAGGTACTGGCCCTGCTGGGCCGCAACGGTGCCGGCAAGAGTACCGCGATCAGCGTGCTGTTGGGCCTGCGTCGCGCCGACGCCGGCCAGGTCGAGCTGCTGGGCGGTGATCCGCAGCAACGCGATCATCGGCTCGGCCTCGGCGTGATGCTGCAGAGCACCAGCCTGCCGCCGATGCTGCAGGTGGATGAACTGGTGGCGCAGGCCAGTGCCTGCTATCCGGATCCGCTGCCGTTGGGCGACGTACTGCAGCGTGTGGGCCTGCAGGGCCTTGCCCGGCGTCGCTATGGCCAGCTGTCCGGCGGGCAGCAGCGCTGCGTGCAGTTCGCCATCGCCATCTGCGGCCGCCCGCGCGTGCTGTTCCTCGATGAGCCCACCACCGGCCTGGACATCCAGGCGCGGCAGGCGATGTGGCAGGCGATCCGGCAACTGGTGGCCGAAGGCTGCGGCGTGCTGCTGACCACCCACTACCTGGAAGAAGCCGAGGCGCTGGCGCAACGGGTGGTGGTGCTGGAGCAGGGCAGGGTAGTGGCCGATGCGCCGCTGTCCGAACTGCGCCTGGCCGACCGCCCGCGACGCATCCGCTGCCGCAGCACGCTGGCCGCCGATGAAGTGCAGCACTGGCCCGGCGTCCAGCAGGTGCAGCGGGACGGAGAACATCTGCAGGTGCTGGCCAGCCCGGCCGAGCCGGTGGTAGCCCGGCTGCTGGCCACCGATGCGCAGCTGCGCGAACTGGAAGTACAGGGCGCGGCACTGGCCGACGCCTTCCTCGACCTGACCCGGGAGGCTGCATGAACACCTTGACCCGTCCCACCGCCGCCGGTGCCGCGCCCTCGGTCTGGCGTGCCCTGCGTCCGTATCGCGCCGAACTGCAGGCCGAGCTGCGTCGCGCCTGGCGCTCGCCGTCGTTCGTGCTGCCCTCGCTGTTGTTCCCGGTGCTGTTCTACCTGTTGTTCGGCGTACTGCTGGGCCGTGGCCACGCGCCGGTCTATCTGCTGGCGACCTACTGCGTGTTCGGCGCGATGGCGCCCTCGCTGTTTGGCTTCGGCGTGCAGCTGGCGCTGGACCGCGAAGGTGGTCTGCTGACCCTCAAGCGCGCACTGCCGCTGCCTGCCGCAGCGCCGCTGCTGGCGCGGTTGGCAATGGCCCTGCTGTTCGCGGTGCTGATCGCCGCGATGCTGATGGCGGTGGCGTGTCTCTTCGGCGGCGTGCAGCTGCAGGCGGTGCAGGTATTGCAGCTGCTGGCCGTGGCGGCGTTTGCGGCATTGCCGCTGGGGTCGATCGGCCTGCTGATCGGCAGCCATGTCGGCGCCAGCGCGGCACCGGCCATCGTCAACCTGGTCTACCTGCCGCTGGCCCTGCTGTCGGGGCTGTGGCTGCCGTTGTCGGCGTTGCCGACGGTGTTTTCGACGATGGCGCCGCTGTGGCCGACCTGGCATCTGGCGCAGCTGGCCCTGCCCATTCTTGGCCAGCCGGCACGTGGCGGTGCCGTTGGCCATCTGCTGGTGTTGCTGGGTGTGAGTGCAGTCGCACTGCTGCTGGCGCGTCGCCGCCTGCGCCGGGTCGGCTGAACTGGCATGATCGGCAGCGATCGTCCCCGCCTGGAATCTTCCGTGCCACCGAGCTGGCTTGTGTCCCTGCTGCGCCCTGCACCGGATTCGGCGGTGGCCGAACTGCTGCGGCGTGGCAAGTCGCCCTGGAGTGGTGCGATCCACCTGCTGTGGTCGGTCTGGATCTTCCTCACCCCGGTGCTCGGCAATGGCTTCACGCTGCGCTGGTTGTTGCTGACGCTGGCCAGCTATCCGTTGTTCCTGCTGTTCTATGCGAAGGTGATGCTGGCGCCACGGCACCATGCCTGGCGCTACGCGCTGGGCATGATTGTGATGGCCCTGGTACTGCTGCCGTGGTATCCGTCTGGACTGAGCTACTTCGTGTTCGGCTGCGTGATGATCCGCATGAGCAGCCGCGGCGGCTGGTGGGTGTACCTGTTGCAGCTCACTGGCCTGAATCTCCTGTTCTGCAGCACCGCGCTCTACTTCGGCTATCCGTGGCAGGCCATGGTGTGGATGCCGGCGGTGTCGTTCATTGTCGGGCTGGTGGTGAACGTGGAGTCCCTGAGCCATCAGCGCGACGTCGCCCTGCAGCTGTCCCAGGATGAGGTGCGGCGCCTGGCGACCACCGCCGAGCGCGAGCGCATCGGCCGTGATCTGCATGACCTGCTGGGGCATACGCTGTCATTGATCACGCTGAAGCTGGAACTGGCGCGCAAGCTGTACGACCGCGATGACGCGCGTGCCCGGCAGGAAATCGGCGAGGCCGAGGACATTGCCCGCGAGGCGCTGGCACAGGTACGCAGTGCGGTCACCGGCATCCGCGCCAGCGACCTGGCCGGCGAACTGGCCTCGGCACGGCTGCTGCTGGAATGCCAACAGGTACACCTGCAGTACATGCCGCCGCCGCCGATGCCAGTGGAGGTAGAGCGTGGGCTGGCACTGGTGCTGCGCGAGGCGGCGACCAACATCGTGCGCCACGCGCAGGCGACCCGGGTGCAGGTGGATTTCATGCTTGAGGACCGACAGTTGGCGATGCAGATACGCGATGACGGCCGTGGTGGCGTGCAGGCCGAGGGCAATGGATTGTGTGGCATGCGTGAGCGGGCAGCGGCGCTGGGTGGCCAGTTGACGCTGCAGTCGCCGCGCGGGGAGGGCACGGTGCTGACCGTGCGCGTGCCCCTGATGGCCGCGACTACGCCGCTGTCGCCGGCATCGCTGGTACAGGGAGGCGCGGCATGATCCGCATCCTGTTGGCCGAAGATCAGGCGATGGTGCGTGGCGCATTGTCGGCGTTGCTGGGCTTGGAACCGGATATCGAGGTACTGGGAAGTGCTGCCGACGGCGAAGCCGCCTGGCGCATGCTGCAGCAGTTGCAGCCGGACATCCTGGTCACCGACATTGAAATGCCGGGGCTGAGCGGACTGGAGCTGGCCCAGCGCATCGCCCGCCATGAACTGCCGATCAAGGTGGTGATCGTGACCACCTTCGCTCGCGCCGGTTTCCTGCGTCGCGCGCTGGAAGCGGGCGTGCTGGGCTATCTGCTGAAGGATGCACCGGCCGAGAACCTGGCCGAGGCACTGCGCAAGGTGAAGCAGGGCATCCGCGCGATCGACCCGCAGCTGGCCTTGGATGCCTGGTCGCAGGCCGACCCGCTGACCGACCGCGAGCGCCGCGTGCTGCGCCTGGCGGGCGAGGGCCGCACCGCCAGCGAGATCGCCGAGCAGCTGGGGCTGTCGCACGGCACAGTCCGCAATTACCTGTCCGAATGCATCGGCAAGCTGGGCGTGGCCAACCGGATCGAGGCGTATCGGCTGGCGCGGCAGAAGGGGTGGTTGTAGTAGCGTGCGCCGACGCACCGGTAGCGCCGGGCCATGCCCGGCGAATCATTTCCGCGACCGCGGAGGGGTGTCACTTTCTTTGCTCGTGCAAAGAAAGTAACCAAAGAAACACGCCGCCAGGTCGCGAGCCGGTGCTGCGCACCGGTACCCTGCGCTTCTCGGTGAATCAGGGGACGGCGCCGAACTCGCTGCGCTCAGACATCGGCGCCTCTACGCCCCTGATTCCCCTGCGATGCTCGGCTCGCTAGAAGGCGGACCCAACGTCAAAAGCCGATGTTGCACCCAGTAGATCCACGCCATGCGTGGATGCTGTTGCTGTTGCCCTTGCCCCTCCCGTCCGCCTTGAGCGAGCCGAGCACCGCAGGTCCGGCGAGGGCGAAGAGGCGCGGGTGTCTGAGCGCAGCGAGTTCCCGCGCCGTCCCTCGACGGACCGAGGAGCGCAGGGCACCGGCGTGCGGAGCACGTCGGCTCGCGGCCGGCGGAGCGTTTCTTTGGTTACTTTCTTGCGCGCAAAGAAAGTGACACCCCTCCGCGGTCGCGGAAATGACCCGCCGGGAACAACCGGCGAACCCCGTCAATCCTTCCCGCGTGCCATCGCCTGGAACACGCCATCGCGGCGCACCCACAGGTGGAACAGCGCCGCACCCACGTGCATCAGCACCGTGGCGAACAGCACGTAGGCCAGCAGGCTGTGCGCATTGCGCAGCGCGGCGTACAGCGCCGGGGTATGCGGCACGATCGGTGTCAGGTGCAGGCCACCGCCCAGCACGATCGGGTAGCCGCCGGCCGACAGCATCGCCCAGCCGATCAGCGGCATCGCCAGCATCAACGCGTACAGCATCCAGTGCGAGGCCTTCGCCGCCAGCACCTGCCACGCGGGAAGATCCGCTGGCAGCGGCGGTGGGCGATGGCGCAGGCGGTTGTACAGGCGCAGCACCACCAGCAGCAGGATGGCGATGCCCAGCGGACGGTGCAGGTCGATCAGCATCGGCCGCAGGTGCAGCGAGGCGACCATGGTCACGCCGACGAACAGCATCGCGATGATCATCAACGCCATGGACCAGTGCAGCACCCGGGCGAGCAGGTTGAAGTGGCCGTTGCCGGTGCTCATCGCGCAGCCTCCTTCGCTTGCTCGACGTTGCCGCTGGCGCGCTCGCGTTCACGGCGGTTGAACGACTGCGAATACACCGCCGAGCGCGCCGCCAGGATCGGGTCATCACTGCCTCGCACGCCGCTGGGCACGATCAGTGGGTCGAAGTTGAGCTGGCCGCAGGCGCCTTCTTCCTGTGACTGCATGCGGTCGAGGCTGAGCACACCGGCCACCACCTGATCGCGCGATTCCGGCCACGGCACCGAGGGGTCATCAATGGCATCGCCGGGCGCAGCCAGGCTGACCACCAGGTTCCAGCGTACCGGGCCGGTGGCCAGGCGTTGCTGCAGTTCCTGGCTGAGAAAATCGACGTTGGCCTGCTTGCGTGCGTCCGCATCCATCTCCACCACCGGTGCCTGCGGCTGCCAGCGCCAGCGCACTGCGCGCTTCTGCCCCTGCGCGTTGGTGAACCAGAAGCTGTTGACGCTGTTGAAGGTGGTGTTGGCCCAGCTGCTGGTCCACGGTGCGCTCTTGGCCCACTGCTGGAAGGCCTGCGCGCTGGGGTATTTCGCCAGTACGGCGGCCATCTTCTGCGGGTCGGGCTTGCCGGTGGCCGGGTCCGGAATCTGCGCGCGGGTCTGCTCGTAGAAGGCTTCGGCGGTGGGCACGGCGAAGAACGGGAAGCTGTTCATCGCCATCCGCCATTCCTGGCCGTCATCGCTGACCATCTGCACCGCGATGCTGCGCACCCGTGCGGTGTTGTCGGCGCCGTAGGGGTCACCGCCGCCGATCGACAGCCGGCCCATCACCGGCACGCGGGACTGCGAGAACACCCGTGCACTGGAGAGTGTTGGCGCCTGCGCGCTGGGTTCGAACCAACCGCTCACGCACACGCCCTTGCTGTGCGCGCGGCGGAACCCGGGATGCGCAGGGCCAGTGGCCTCGATGGTGTCGGTGAAGCGCTGCGCGGTCAGTCGGTCGCGCCCGATCCAACCGGCCAACCAGGCAAAAGCGAGGGCGACGATGCCCAAGATCAGCGCGATCAGGGCGATCCAGGGCAGCGGTGAATGCTTGCGCGGTGACTGCGGCCCTTGGCCGGCACGGGTGTAGCGGAAGAGCGACATGGTCGGAGTCCTGCCTTCACGGACGTGTGGGTGGGCGACCACCACATCCTCGCAGAACCCGGCCGGAGCCGAAATTCAATTTTTCGTCAGATTTGCCGGGTGATGGGGTGCCGACCAAGGTCGGCACCCACCGGAATTGCGGATCAGCACCCGCACCGGCATCGGTAGCGCCGGGCCAAGCCCGGCGGTTGCATCAGGCGTAACGTGCTTTCAGCATCGCCCAGGCCGAACGCAGGGCGAGGGCTTCGCCACCGGCCGGGCGGCCCGGGCGCTCGCCATCGTTCCAGGCATACACATCCAGATGTGCCCAGCGCTGGCCATCTTCCAGGAAGCGTTCCAGGTACAGCGCGGCGGTCACCGAGCCGGCCATGCGCGAGCCGGCGTTGGCCAGGTCGGCGATGCCGCTGCTCAGGTAACGCAGGTAGGGGCGCCACAGCGGCATGCGCCAGACCGGGTCGCGGGTGGCATCGCCAGCCTGCAGCCACTGCTGGGCGAGCGTGTCATCGTTGCTGAACAGCGCCGGCAGATCCGGGCCCAGCGCGATGCGTGCCGCGCCGGTCAGGGTGGCGAAGTCCAGCACCAGGTCCGGCTTCTGCTCGCCGGCGAAGGTCAGCGCGTCGCACAGGATCACCCGGCCTTCGGCGTCGGTGTTGTCGATCTCCACGCTCAGGCCCTTGCGGGTGGCGATCACTTCGCCCGGACGGAAGGCATCCGGGCCGATCGCATTTTCCACCGCCGGCACCAGCAGCGTCAGGCGCACCGGCAACTGCTGGGCCATCACCAGCCCGGCCAGTGCCAGCGCGTGTGCGGCGCCGCCCATGTCCTTCTTCATGTTGCGCATGCCATCGGCCGGCTTGATGTCCAGGCCGCCGGTATCGAAGCACACGCCCTTGCCGACCAGCGCCAGCGCCGGGTCCGTCTCCTTGCCCCAGCGCAGCACGATCAGCCGCGGCGCGCGGTGCGAGGCACGGCCCACCGCATGGATGGCCGGGAAGTTCTGCGCCAGCAGTTCGTCGCCGGTGATGGCTTCCACCTGCGCGCCATGCGCTTCAGCCAGGGCACGCGCGGCGTCTTCCAGCTGCTGCGGGCCCATGTCTTCGGTCGGCGTGTTCACCCAGTCACGCACGCGCAGGCTGGCGGCGATCAGGTCGGCCACCTCGCCGGTGGGGGCGGCAACCAGCTGGGCCGGCGTGCGGTTGCGCTTGCGGTAGCGGTCGAAGCGGTAGCTGCCCAGGCCCCAGCCCAGCTGCAGCAGCGCCTGTTCGGCGGCCGGCAGTTCGCTGGCCAGCTGCCACACGCTGCCTTCCGGCAGGGCATGCGGTGCATGGGCGTAGCTGTAGGCATCGCCGCGATCGCCGATACCGATCACCGCGCCCGCCAGGCCATCGGCGCCGGGCAGCAGCGCGACGGAATGCGCGCCGGCAGTGAACCCCTGCGACTTCAACCACGCTTGGGTCGCAGCGGACTGGCTGTTCTTCCACGCCTCGAACTGGCTGCGGTCCAGCACGTGCAACGGCAGCGCGGCGGTGGTGTCGGCGGTGAAACCAGTGATCTCGCTCATGCGTCAGGTACTCCGGGATGCGTCAGCGTCGGCGGCGTCGAGGTTGGCATCGAGCCAATCGGCCAGGCCGGTGAGGGTGTCGAACTGCAGGTCAGGCTGCAGCTGCGGATGGTTCCAGGTGGCCGCTTCGCGGTTGATCCAGCAGCCGCGCAGGCCGGCAGCCATCGCGCCGGCCACGTCCATCTCGACGTGGTCGCCCACGTGCAGCACCTGCGCCGGGGCGACGCCCAGGCGGTCGCAGGCGGCGTGGAAAATGCTTGCTTCGGGCTTGGCCGCGCCATGCTCGCGCGCGCCCAGCTGGAAGCTGAAGTGATGGGCCAGGCCGATCCGTTCCAGGTCGGCGTTGCCGTTGCTCAACGCGGCCACCGGCACCCGCGCGGCGATCCGCGCCAGAGCATCCAGCGCATCGGGGTAGCACTCCACCTGGTTGCGCGCGGCATAGAACACTTCATACGCCGGTTCCAGAAGGTCCAGGCTGGCGCCACTGTTTTCCAGCGCCTCCTGGATCGTCAGCCGGCGCAGCGCGCTCAGGTCGAAATGCAGGTGGGGGTTGTCGCGGAACGAGCGCTCGCGCAGTTCGCGCATGGCCGCCACCGGATACATCGCGGCGGTGGCGGGGCTGTGTTCACGCATCCAGTCGAACAGGACCTGGTCGATGCGGGTGCCGATCGGAGCGAACGGCCACAGCGTATCGTCGAGGTCGAGGGTGATGGCAAGGACAGGGAATTTCACCCCGCCATTCTACGCCTGCCCGCGCGCGCTTTCATGCGCGCGACGGGCAGGGGGGCACTGCAGGGTGCGTCAGCGCAGGTCGTAGGAGCAGCTGATGGTGGTCTGGCCGTCGAACCGCCGCACATCCAGGTTGTGCCGGCCCACTTCCCGCGTGTAGCTGCCCGCCACCGGGTCGGACAGCTTCGCCAGTGCCGCGATCTGTTCGACGCTGGCGGTGCTGAAGTACGCGGTGAAACTGTCGACGCCATCCTCGCCGCTGTCGCCGTCGTACGCCTGCAGGCGGTTCACTGGCTGGCCCAGCACCATCAGCGGCGTGGTCAACAGGAACTCACCGCTGGACTCCCCGTTTCCCGCCCGCAGCGGCGGCGGCGCCAGCAACTGGGCGATCGTTTCGAACTGCTTGGGGGTGAGGTGGCGCTGGCAGGTGACCGCTTCGACCAGCTGGGCACGCGCCTGCTCGATTGCCGGCGGCGTCGCGGCGAAAGCAGGGGTGGCAAGGCAGGCAAGGGCGAGGCAGCGTGTGGCGAACGAGGTCATCCGAACGGATCCATCCGAAAAAAGGGGGACTATTCTGCCAGTTCTGCCCTTGTTTCCGGCCCTGCCATCGGCGCGAACATTGTCCTGGCCGGCTCACTCCAGCAAGCGCGCCCAGCCCTGCATGCCCTCCAGTCGTGCCAGCACCAGCTTGATGCAGACCAGCAGTGGCACCGCCAGCAGCAGGCCGATCATGCCCCAGGCCCAGCCGAACACCATCAGCGCCAGGATCAGCACCAGCGGTGACAGTTTCATCTGCCGGCCAAGCACGATCGGCGTCACCAGCTGCCCTTCCAGGGTATGCAGGGTCAGGTAGGCGGCCGCAGGCAGCAGCGCCTGCAGCGGGTCGCGGAACTCGACGAAGCCCATCAGCAGCATCAATGCCACGCCGAGCAACGGGCCGACATACGGGGCGAAATTCAGCAGCGCCGCCACGGTGCCCCACAGCAGGGCCTCCTGCAGGCCGATGCCCAGCAGCATCAGCACGCCGGCCAACAGCAGGCCGACCACGGTGTTGATCACGCTGATGGTCAACACGTAGCGCGATACCTCGTGTTCTATCGAGCGCAGGATGTCGCTGGTAAAACGCTGCTGCTGCCGGTTCGGGAACAGGGCGATCGCTGCGCGCTGCAGGCTCTGGCCGTAGATCATGAAGAACAGCGTCAGCAGCACGACGGCCAGCACCGAGGCCGCCAGCCGCGGCGCGCGCGTGAGCATGCGGTAGGGATCGTCCAGCTGGGTGCGGATCACCTGCACCTTGCGGTTGCCGTCGCCACCGGCCACGCGCGCGAAATTCTCCGCCGCCTGGTTGGCCTGCTGCACCGGCTTGGTCAGGTCCTGCACCTGGCGCGCGACCTTGCGCAGCTGCTGCGGTGCTTCCTGTGCCCAGTCCATCGCCGGGCCGATCAGCTGCACCGCCAAGGCGCCGGTCACGCCCAGTCCGGCGCCCAGCACCAGCAGGGCGCCAAGGGCGCGCGGAATCCACAGCTTCTGCAGCAGGCGCAGGATCGGGTTGCCGACCAGGGCGAAGAACATCGCCAGCAGCACCGGCAGGATGATGTCCTGTGCCGCCCACAGGGTGAACGCCACGGCCAGGGTCGCCAGTATGACCAGCGACATCGGGCCACGTGGGCGCGAGGCGGGAGGCAGCGGTGCGGGGGCGTCCGGCGCAGGCGACGACGGGGACAACAGGGACTCGCTCATCGACGTACCGACCGGGAAAAGAAGCCCATTATCGACCCGCCGCGATCAACGCGGCGGGTAAGAATCATCAACGTTCGGACATCTCGGTGGCCGCTTCGGCCGGACGCGGCCCACGCAGCTCGGTGTCCACCGTGGGCGCCGGCTGCGCTGCCGGCCGTGCAGCTGCGGGCGCCGGCTGCTCGGTGGCCTCATCCGCCTGGTCGGCGGCATCGTCTGCGGTTTCCGCCGCCTGTGCCGCCACCACGGTGGCAAACGCGGCCTGCGCGCTGGCGAACAGGCTGGAGACCGAACCTACCATCTGCAGCCAACGCGCACCGTTGACCTTGCCTGGAACCTCCAGCTTGCCGGCGATGAAACCGCCGGCCAGGCCGACCAGCACGATGCGCAGTGGTGACCAGCCCTGTCGCCAGACCTGGCTGAGTACGCCCCAGTTGTCCTGGGTCTCGCCGATGCGCACGGCCATCACCTGTTCGCAGCGCTTTACCCGCCGCTGCAGTGCACCGAACTTCATGGCTTGCCCTCCGGAATCTGCACCCCGGCATCGGGATCATCATCGGTGGGCTCATCGAACAGGCCCAACCGGGACAACTGGCGCCGGGTGGCGTGCATGCCGGTGTGGTGGAAGAAATACGACACGCGCCAGATCGCGTAGCCGGTGACGGCCAGGCTCAGCAACGAGGTGATCAGCAGCGCCTGCAGCCAGCTCAGGCCGAAGCTCTGCAGCAGGGCGATGAGGGTGGCGGCCATCAGCAGCCACGCCGAGGCGCCGAACACGATGGCGACGCCGGCCCAGGCCAACGCACGCCCGAACGCGCTGCGTGCAAGCGCGAAGTCCGCCGACGCCAACCGACGCAGCGAACGCAGCGAGTGCTTGGCCGAATCGACGGTCGCCCGGCCGGCAGCGCCGACCTGGCGGATGCTCTCGTCCAACGGCGGCGTGGCCGCCGGATCGGGACGTTGCGTGGTGTCTTCGCTCACGCCGCAGCTTACTTGTCGCTGCCGCGGGCCAGCTTGGCGATGATCCAGCCGGTAGCGAAGGCCACGCCGAACGAGGCCAGCGGACGTTCGCGGATCAGTTCAGCGGCGCTGTCGATCAGGTCCTTGCCCTTGTCCATCAGTGCGTCGACCTGTTCCTTGGCGGCGGCACCACCGAACTCGGCGGCAGCCAGGCCCGACAGCGCGCTGTCGGACAGTTCAGCCTTGACGTTGGCCTTGCCGATGCGCAGTTCGTCAGTCGCGGCACCGGTAGCGCCCTTGATCGCACCGCCGGCAGCGCTGGCGGCCTGCTTCAGGTGGGAACCGGCTTCACCCAGGTGGTCCTTCAGGTTTTCGGTATTGGTGGGGCTCATCGAATCACTCCTGTTGCGATGGGGGAACGGGCGATCGGCTCAGCCGACCTGGACATACAGCAATAGCATCACGGGGGTATAGGGGGCGTTACGGCCAGGCGATCACCGCATCACCAACTGGCCCTGCTGCTGGCCATTGTTGCGCAGCACGCGCAGCACCAGGGTCGGCGGGCGCTGCTGGAAATTGGCGCGCCAGCTGGCCAGGTCGGCGAATTCGCCAACGGTGGCATCGGTGATGATGTCGCCCTGCTGCAGGCCATTGGTCGCCGCGCGGCTGCCGCGCTTGACCTCGCTGACCAGCACGCCGCCCACGCCGGACTGGCGCAGCGATTCGGGCAGGTCGACGAAGCTGGCACCGGTCAGGCGCGGGTCCAGGCTCTCGCCGCTGACCACGCGCGCCTGTTCCTTCAGCGTTGCCTTGATCTGCAGCGGCTTGCCTTCGCGGCGGACGTCGAGGGTCAGCACGCTGCCCACCGCCGCCAGGCCTTCCACGTTGTGCAGTGCTTCGGCACTGTCCACCCGCTGGCCGTTGGCCGAGACCACCACGTCGCCCGGCTTCAGCCCTGCGGCGGCACCGGCCGAACCGGCCAGCACGCGGGTCACCAGTGCGCCACGGGTTTCGCCCAGGCCCAGGCCCTGCGCGATCTGCGCGCTCAGGTTCTGGCTTTCGATGCCCAGCGTGCCGCGCACCACCACGCCATGCTTGACCAGCTGGTCGACCACGCTGCGGGCCAGGTTCGATGGAATCGCCAGGCCCAGGCCGATGTTGCCGGCCATGCTGCCCTGCGGGTTGAAGCTGGCGGTGTTGATGCCCACCAGCTGGCCCTGCAGGTTGACCAGCGCGCCACCGGAATTGCCCGGGTTGATCGATGCATCGGTCTGGATGAAGTTCTGGTAGCCCAGCCCGCGGATGCCACTGCGGCCCACCGCCGAGACGATGCCCGAGGTGACCGTCTGGCTGAAACCGAACGGATTGCCGATGGCAACCACGAAGTCGCCGACCCGCAGCTGGTCGCTGTTGCCCAGCTTGATGTCGGTCAGGTTCTGCGCCGGAATGCGGATCAGCGCGATGTCGGTGTCGCGGTCCGAGCCGAGGAACTCGGCCTTGACCGTGCGCCCATCGGCCAGTGTCACCTGCACGTCATCGGCGTTGTCGATGACGTGGTGGTTGGTCAGCACCAGGCCTTCGGTGGCATCGATGATGACGCCCGAACCGAGTGACTCGTTGATCCGCTCCTGCGGAATGTCCGGGAACAGGCGGCGGAAGAACGGGTCGTTGAAGAACGGGTTGCGTACCCGCACCACCTGCTTGGTGTTGACGCTGACCACCGCCGGCATCGCTTTTTCCAGCATCGGTGCAAGCGATGGCACCGCCTGCCCGGCGACCGATGCCGGCAGCGCTGCGGTGGTGGGCAGTACCGCCGGCAGTGGAGCAGCATCGGCACGGTTGTCCAGGTGCGCGTTGAGGCCAGTGGCAACGAAGCCGCCGAAGGCAGCAGCGATTGCGAGCGTAAGCAGGGTGGGAAGCGGTCGCATGGGAGTCGGTTCGCAGGCTGGGATGGGGGCCGTTGACGCATACGGTAGAACAAGCTGAATGAGTGTGTCGCGATCTGGATAAATGCCCCATGAAAATCCGACCTCGCGCCGAGGGTGCCGGAGGGGTTCCGAACGCGCCGTGTCGCTGTTCGCGACAGCCGCGCGCGAGCGCCGCAAGGCAGGCCGACAGCGCCATGACACACCGCGACACTTGCGCAGTTCCGCGCATCCTGACCTTGCAATGACGCTCATTGCTGCGCGGACGTGTTGCGGCCGCCAGTGCCTGCATCGGCATGCCGGCAACAGGCAGGCGGCGCAGCACACTGCTTAAAAAAAGGGATTTCCTGACTGCGCGGCGTGTCAGCCGCCGCCATCGCTTACACCAGTTGCGTCGCACCGGATGCGATTGACCGGTCGTGCCCGTTCCACGATAGCCATTGTCGGTATAGCATCGCCCCGTTTTGACAATCCAGGCCCCTAGGAGGGCAACATGAGCAACGGTAATGGTGTGTCGGTCGTGACCGACGCCGTCGAGAACGTGAAAGAAACCGCCACCAACGTCGGCGAGACCATCGCCCACGTCGCCGAAGACGCAGTGAAGTCGGTCAAGAAGACCGTCAAGCGCGCCAGCAAGGCTGCCACCACCCGCGTCGCCAAGGCCAAGAAGGTCGTGGCCAAGGTCGAGAAGACCGTTGCCAAGAAGGCCGAGAAGGCCGCCAAGTCGGTCGGCAAGACCGTTGCCAACGCCAAGAAGAAGCTGGAAGCGGCCAAGAAGAACGCCAAGGCCGAAGCGGCTGCCCTGAAGAAGGAAGTGGCCAAGAAGAAGGCGGCTGCCGGCAAGACCGTGACCAAGAAGGCAGCTGCTGCCAAGAAGACCACCAAGGCTGCCGGCAAGAAGGTCGCCACCGTGAAGAAGGCCGCCAGCAAGAAGGTTGCGACCGCCAAGAAGGCTGTGGCCAAGAAGACCGCTGCTGCCAAGAAGGTTGTCGGCAAGAAGGTCGCTACCGCCAAGAAGGCTGTAGCCAAGAAGACCGTGGCCGCCAAGAAGGTTGTCGGCAAGAAGGTCGCTACCGCCAAGAAGGCTGTGGCCAAGAAGACCGTCGCCGCCAAGAAGGTCGCCGGCAAGAAGACCGTCGCCGCCAAGAAGGTTGTCGGCAAGAAGACCGCTGCTGCCAAGAAGGTCGTCGGCAAGAAGACCGCCGTCGCCAAGAAGGTTGTCGGCAAGAAGGTCGCCGCTACCCGCAAGACCGTGGCCAAGAAGGCTGCACCGCTGAAGAAGGCCGTGGCCAAGAAGGCTCCGGCCAAGAAGGCCGTGCGCAAGGCTGCCAAGCGCAAGTAATCGCGCGTGGTTCGAAGGCCCTTCCGCTCATCGGGCGGGAGGGCCTTCTGCGTTTTCGGGGCGCTCATCCGTGCCTGACGTGGAACTGCGGCAGCAGGCTGGGGCAAGATGAAGGTCTTCTGCAGGAGGCCACACCATGCGCGGTATCGATTTCAGTTCCTGGCAGGGCGTGCTGTCCACCCTGGCCGGGCTGGTTCTGATCACCCTGCTCGGCGTGGGAATCCGCCTGCTGGTGATGCAGACCCTGCAGCAGCGCCGCGAACGCGAGAACCGCCAGATCAACGAGCGGCTGCGTACCTTGATGGCGGCCTACAAGACGCTGGGCGGTTCCTTCACCGGTGAGCTGGGGGTCGACCCTGCCCATCTGCGTGACCTGCGCCAGCGCGCCCACGAAGAAGGCATCGCCGAGCCGGGTTCGGATCGGGCAAGGCGCATCCGCGACGCGGTCGAAGCGGCCTTGTCGGACATCCTGCTGCTGGGCACCGACGAGCAGGTACGGCTGGCCGCGCGCGCTGCCAGTGAACTGGCACAGGGGCGTGCGGTGCACACACACGAACTGGTGATCTCGCTGCGCGACTTCGTCCGCGAGGCGCTGGACCTTGCGCCGGTGCCGGCCGACCTGGAGATCCCGCGGCAGGGGCCTACCCGCCCCGCGGGCAGCGGTGGCGGAAGTGGCAAGGGCCGCAACGAGGGCGATGGCAAGGGTGGTCGCGTCGGTGGCGGTGGCGGTGGCATGGGCGCCGGAATGGGCGGGCTTGGTGTTGGCGCGGGTGCTGCGCTGGGTGCGGGCCATGCGGCCGGTGAGGATGAAGCGGGCGCCCGCTGAGGACGCCCGCCCGGGTCAGCGCTTGAGTTCGAAGATCGGCTCGAATCCGCCGTAGATCATCCGCGCACCGTCGAACGGCATGGGATTCTTCGCCGGGTCCAACCGCGGGTCCTCCATCATTTTCTGCATGCCTGCATCGCGGGTGGCCTTGTCCGGCCACTCGATCCAGGAAAACACCACCGTTTCCTCCGCCGTGGCTTTCACCGCGCCGAAGAAGTCGGTGGTCTTGCCGTGCGGCACGTCATCGCCCCAGCACTCGACCACGCGCAGCGCGCCGTATTCGATGAAAACGGGATCACCTGTGCGTGCATGGGCGAGGAACTTCTCCTTGTTGGTGGTCGGCACTGCCAGTACGAAACCATCGATGTAGCTCATCGCTTGCCTCCGGAATGGACCATGCCAGGTGCACGGCCTTCAATGAGTCGACGCTTCAGGGCGCGGAAAATCGACATCGATTGCTGCACCGTTGAATCGAAGCGCGTGCGCGTACCGCGCGCGTATGCCTGAGCCTTGCTGAATCAATGCAAAAAATTCAGCAATGCGAAGACCGCTGTTTTCAGGGAGCGTTGTGGCGAATAACGGAGAATTTACATTCCCGATGCGATGGCGCCCTGGCGCTGCTGCACACCATAAGAAAGTAAAGGTGTACCCCCATGAAGAATTCGCTGATTGCTCTGGCTCTGGCCGCTGCCCTGCCGTTCACCGCTTCGGCTGCCGAGAACCTGTCCTACAACTACGCCGAGGCTGATTACGCCAAGACCGACGTTGACGGCATCAAGGCTGATGGCTGGGGCGTGAAGGGTTCCTACGGCTTCCTGCCGAACTTCCACGCGTTCGGCGAATACAGCCGCCAGGAAGTCGACCACACCAACATCAAGGTTGACCAGTGGAAGGTCGGTGCCGGCTACAACGTCGAAATCGCTCCGTCGACCGACTTCGTTGCCCGCGTTGCCTACCAGAAGTTCGACCGCAAGCACGGCCTGGATTTCAACGGCTACAGCGCTGAAGCCGGTATCCGTACCGCGTTCGGTGCCCACGCTGAGGTCTACGGCCTGGTCGGTTACGAAGACTATTCGAAGAAGCACGGCGTCGACATCGACAGCCAGTGGTACGGCCGTCTGGGTGGTCAGGTCAAGCTGAACCAGAACTGGGGCCTGAACGGCGAGCTGAAGATGAACCGTCACGGCGACAAGGAATACACCGTCGGCCCGCGCTTCAGCTGGTAATTGCATCTACGGCGCGCCCGCGCGCTGTTCGTGCTGCAACAGGCCCGGCATTGCCGGGCCTGTTGCATTGTGGGGAATCAAAACAGAGCCTGACTGCGATACGCGGCGTCATGTTGCATTGCAATGAATTGGATTCCGCCACCGCCAGTGGCGGCCTACGGTGGATATCCCGTGCTGCCGGATACACCGCGATGCCGCCCGTCCTCCCACCGCTGCTCCCCGATCGGCCGCGCCGCCTGGCACTGCTGGATCCGCATCCGGTGCTGCGGCTGGGGGTGGAGGTGTTGCTGCGCCAGCACAGCGGCGTGCACGTGCGCGGCAGCTACGCCAACGAACGTGACCTGTTGCAACTGCTGGAGAGCGAACCGGGCAGCGTTGACCTGCTGCTGATCGATGCGCTGCCGCTGGGCGATCTTGGCGACGGCCTGCAGCTGCTGCGCGGGTTGTCCCGGCGCTGGCCCAGCGTGCCGATACTGGTGCTGTCGGCACACTGCAATGCCAGCACCGTGGCCACGACGATGCAGGCCGGTGCACGCGGCTTCCTGTCCAAGGCGACCACGCCGGAAATGCTGCTGCGCGCGGTGGACGTGGTTGCCCGTGGTGGGCGTTTCGTGCCCCCGGATCTGCGCACGCAGCTGAATCGATCACGCTCGCGGCGCATGTCGGCGCCCACCCTGGCGCCATTGAGCCGGCGTGAACGAGAAGTGCTGCGGCTGCTGCTGCAAGGCTGCAGCACCGGCGAAGTGGCCCGGCGCTTCCAACGCTCGGCCAGCACCATCAGCACGCAGAAGAAAGCGGCCTACCAGAAGCTGGGCATCCGCAGCGATGTCGAACTGTTCCGCATCCGCCACCTGCTGGAGTGTGGCTGACGGGCGCGCTTACTCGCCCTGGTACTGCTTTTCCTCGACCAGCGCCGAACCGGCGACACGGTTGATCTCGTTCTTCACCTGCACGCGTTCGCCGTTGGTGCCGTACACGCCGCGCGCCAGCTGGATGAACGCCTCGTCGAACACCTGCGCCGCTTCCTTGTCGCGCAGCTGGTCCTGGATCTCCCACATGCGCTCGTTGATGGCCTTCAGCTGCGTCTTCAGCGCGGCCAGTGCCGGCTGCGCGGCAAGCTGCTGCTGCAGCAGCGGCAGCAGGCCATCAAGTTCGGTGCGCACGTTGGCCAGCTTGGTCGCATCGTCGATGCGCTCGGCCTTGATCTCGAGAATGGTGATCTTGTCGATCAGCTCGCCGATCGATACCGGGGTCAGGATGGCGTCCACGTGGTTGGTTCCTGGAAATAGGCCTGCATGATACCGCGCTCGTTGCGGCGCGGATTTACGCTGAATTTGCGCTGGTACGGCGGCATCGCCATCGAACCGTTACGCCCATGCCGTCGACACTGCCGTCCCGGCGGACAAGGCCGCCTTCGACGAGGAAGTGAGTGCAGTGAAGAGCAAGGGGATGATCGTGGCCAGCGCGGCCGCACTGGCGGGGCTGCTGTGCGCCGGCAGCGTGCAGGCGCAGGTGCAGGTGAGTGGCACGGCGGCATTGACCAGCGACTATGTGTGGCGCGGCAGCTCCCAGAGCGACGGCGATCCGGCCGCGCAGGTGGGGGCGAAGGTGACGGTGGGTTCGGGCTGGTATGCCAGCGCATGGGGCTCGAATGTCTCGTTCACGCCGGACAACGGTGCACGCAGCGAGTTCGATCTCGTCGCCGGCTGGTCGGGCGCACTGTCGCCGGACTGGAGCCTGGATGCGAACTTCACCCGTTATGTGTATCCGGGTACCGGCCGCGCACTGGACTGGACCGAACTCAATGTCACCACCACCTGGAAGCAACGCGCCTGGCTGCAGGTTGCCCACTCCAACGATGCCCTGGCCGGCGGCCGTCGCGGCACCTACGCGCAGCTGGGCGTGCGGGTGCCGTTGAACGAGCGCGTGCGCCTGGAAGCAGCGGTGGGGCAGTACTGGCTGGCCACCGCGCAGGGGCCGGACTACCTGCATGGCCAGCTCAGTGCCATCGCCACGTTGACGCCGGCCTGGGAACTGCGCGCCACCGTGCATGACACCGACAGCGCTGCCAAACGGCTGTTCCCGGGCAATGCCGGTGGACGCTGGGAGCTGGCGCTGCAGGGCAGCTTCTAGTCGGCCTATGCTGCCTGGCGGGTGCGCCAGGCAGAGGGCAGCCACACCAGCAGGGCCAGTACCGCCACCGCGGTACCGGCCACGCACACACCGGTCCAGCCGAAACGCTGGTAGACCTGCGCCGACAGCAGCGAGCCCAGCGAGCCACCGATGAAATAGCCGGTCATGTAACCGGCATTGAGGCGGTTGCGTGCCTCCGGCTGCAGCGCGTAGATCAGGTTCTGGTTGCTGACATGCAGCAGCTGCGCGGCCAGGTCCAGCACCACCACGCCGACCAGCAGCGCCAGCAGCGAGTGCGCCGACAGCCCCAGAGGCAGCCAGGACAGCAGCAACAGCATCAGCGCAATGGCCGTGGCCCGGCCGCTCTGGCCACGATCCGACATGCGCCCGGCAAGGCCGGCAGCCAGCGTACCGGCGGCACCGACCAGCCCGAACAGGCCGATGGTGGCGTCGCTGTAGGCATACGGCGGCTGCGCCAGCAGGAAGGCCAGTGGCGTCCAGAAGATCGCGAACATCGCAAAGCTGCACGCGCCGAGCAGCGTGCGCTGGCGCAGCACCGGTTCCTGCACGAACAGCGTGCCGATCGAGCGCAGCAGCGCGAAGTAGCTCAGCCCGGCGCTGTGGTGGAAGCGCGGCAGGCCGTGCTGCAGGGCCAGTGCTGTCAGCACCAGCGTACCTGCAGCGATCGCATAGACCAGGCGCCAGTCGCCCAGGCTCGACAGCAGCCCGGCCACGGTGCGTGCCAGCAGGATGCCCAGCAGCAGCCCGCTCATCAGCGTGCCGACCACGCGGCCGCGATGCTCCGGTGCGGCCAGGGTGGCGGCGAACGGCACCAGCACCTGCGCCACCACCGAGAACAACCCGGTGATCGCGGTACCGGCCAGCAGCCATGGCAACGACGGCGCGCACGCGCTGATCACCAGTCCACTGGCCGACAGCAACGTCATCACCACGATCAGCCGGCGGCGCTCGAACAGATCACCCAACGGCACCAGCAGGATGAGGCCGGCGGCGTAGCTCAACTGGGCAGCGGTCACCACCATGCCGACCTGGCCGAACGGCACGCCGAAGGCATCGGCGATGGTATGCAGCAATGGCTGCGCGTAGTAATTGCTGGCTACCGCGACGCCGGTGGCGACCGCCATCAGCAGGATCTGCCAGCGCTGCAGGGGAGGTAGGGAAGGGGACACGCGATGTTCCGTTGAAGCAGGGCAGCACAGTTTCCGCCTGCTGCAGTCATGATGGAAATGAATCATCATCATCCCTGTCATCTGGAATTGAGATACCGGCGTGAACCTCAAGCAGCTCGAATTCGCCGTGGCCCTGGCTGAAGAGGGCAACTTCACCCGTGCGGCCGCGCGCTGCCACGTGGTGCAGTCCGCCTTGAGCCACCAGATCGCCCATCTGGAGCAGGAGCTGGGCACCGTGTTGTTCGAGCGGCTGCCGCGCCAGGTGCGCGCTACGGCCGCGGGCGAAGCGTTGCTGGTGCACGCGCGGCAGGTGCTGGCCAGCCTGCGCCACCTGCGTGCCGACGTCGCTGCCGTCAGTGGTGAGGTGCGCGGGCTGCTGGCGATCGGGCAGATCTCGTCGCTGACCGGCATCGACGTGGTCGCCATGCTGGCGGCCTTCCAGCAGCAGCATCCGCAGGTCGAATTCCAGTTGCGGGTGGACAAGAGCGAGACCCTGCTGGAGCAGGTGCAGTCACGTGCATTGGACGTGGCGCTGGTGGGGCTGGCACCGTCGGCCGATCTTGAAGGCGTCTGCCACCAGATGCTGCAGGAAGAGGATCTGGTGGCCGTGCTGTCACCGCAGCATCGGCTGGCCACGCACCGCCGGTTGCCGTTGGCGGCGCTGCAGGATGAAGCCCTGGTCGATTTCCCGCGGGGTACCGGCGCGCGCCGGCAGACCGATGATGCGTTCGCCGCAGCGGGCCTGCCGCATCAGGTGCGTTTCGAGGTCAACCTGATGGAACTGGTCGAGCGCTTCGTCCGCCACGGCCTGGCGGTGGGGATCGTGCCGGTGCGGATCGCCGACGGTTTCGAAGGGGTGGTGCAGGTGCCTCTGCAACCGACCCCGACCCGGCGCGTACATCTGGTCTGGCAGCGCCTGCCGACGCCAGCCGCACGCGCCTTCGTCGATGCCGTGCTCAGCCGCGCAGGCGCAGGCTCAGGCCCTTGAGGAAGTTGCGCAGCATCTGGTCCAGGCAGCGCCGATAGTTCTTGTGGCCGGGCTGGCGGAACAGCGCGCCGAGTTCGGATTTGGAGACAGTGAAGCCGATGCTGGTGAAGATCTCCATCATGTCGACGTCGCGCAGCTGGAAGGCCACGCGCAGCTTCTTCAGCACGAGATTGTTGTCGATGCGGGTTTCCACCGCGCGCGGCGCCTGGCCCTCATCCTGACCGCGCAGGTGCAGGATCAGGCCATCGAGGAAGTGCGCCAGCGCACTGTCGCTCATCGGCTGGAAACCCGGCTCGTCTTCACGCAGCAGCCAGGCCTTGGCCTGCTCGACATCCACCTCGAACGCCGGATCGGCCATCTGGCACAGGGTCACCACGTGGTGGTCGCCGAGGTCCAGGGAGTAGCGCACGCTGCGCAGCACATCGTTATTGATCATGGCCCATTGTACCGGCCCGGCGGCTGTAACCGGACTGTCACCGGATTGCAGCATCGTGAGCGCTGTTCTGCAGAGACTCTTCCCGATGCGCCGGTACCTCCTTTCCGTTCTGCTGGTCGCCAGCAGCTTCGCCGCCACCGCCCAGGACCGTTTCGTGCCCGTGGAGCAGCGTCTCAGCGCGGCCCAGCTGGCCGAAGTGGGCCTGGACGCGACCCAGCTGCAGACCCTGAACCGCGTGCTGCGCGAGGCAGAGGCATCTGCGCCTGTCCCCACGCGCGCACCGGTTGCCGCCAGCCCCGGCGCACCGTTGCCGGCCAACGTTCCCGCCCCGGCGGCGATGCACCTGGGCCTGGAAGAGGGCCCGGTCAGTGCCCGCGTGGTCGGCGACGTTGCGGGCTGGGAGCCGGGCACGGTGTTCACCCTCGACAACGGCCAGCAGTGGCAGGTGATGAAGGGCCAGATGAAGCTGCGCAGGACCCTGCAGGCGCCGCAGATCGAGGTGATCCCGGGTATCGCCGGGCGCTGGTTCCTGCAGGTCGACGAAGACCTGCCGAAGGCTCGCGTGTTCCGCCTGCGCTGACCGCGCGCGACGCAGCGGGCCGATCAGGCAACGCAGCCGTGGACCGACGGTGCCAGAATGGCGGTCTGGTTTCCCACGGAGTTGTCTGATGACCCGAACCGTCCTGATTACCGGCGCCACTTCCGGCTTCGGCGCCGCTGCCGTCCACCGCTTCGCCCAGGCGGGCTGGAAAGTGATCGCCACCGGCCGTCGCAGCGAACGCCTGCAGCCGCTGGTCGAGCGCTACGGCAAGGAGGTGGTGCACGCGGCCGTGTTCGACGTGCGTGATCCGATCGCGATGGAAGCGGCGCTGCTGGCCCTGCCGCCGGCCTTCGGTGACATCGACCTGCTGGTCAACAATGCCGGTCTTGCCCAGGGCACCGCGCCGGCGCAGAGCGCCAGCCTGAAGGACTGGACGACGATGATCGACACCAACATCACCGCGCTGGTCACCCTGACCCATCGTCTGTTGCCGCAGCTGGTGGAGCGCAAGGGCGCGATCATCAACATTTCGTCGGTGGCCGGTGTCTATCCGTATCCGGGCGGCAATGCCTATGGCGGCACCAAGGCGTTCGTCAGCCAGTTCTCGCTGGGCCTGCGCTCGGACCTGCACGGTACCGGCGTACGGGTGACCACCATCGAGCCGGGCATGGCCGAAACCGAGTTCACCGTGGTCCGCACCCATGGCGACCAGGTCGCCTCGGACAAGCTGTACACCGGCGCCAATCCGATGACCGCCGAGGACATCGCCGAGCAGATCTTCTGGGTAGCGAGCCTGCCGCCGCACCTGAACATCAATCGCCTGGAACTGATGCCGGTCAGCCAGTCGTTCGCCGGCTTCCAGGTTGCCCGCGAGGGCTGATCCGCGCCCTGGATGCGTTCTGTAGAGCCGAGCCGATGCTCGGCTTGATGGGCGATCAGCCGAGCGTGGGCTCGGCTCTACAGGCAAAAAAAAGCCGGGCAACGCCCGGCTTTTTCATTCATGCGCGCAGACTTACTGCGCCTTGATCGCCATCGCCTGCAGGCCGGTGCCATCCAGCTTCTGCTTGGCTTCGGAAAGCTCACCGGCGCTGCCATAGGGCCCCATGCGCACGCGGTACACGGTCTTGCCGTTGATCTGCGCCGACTCCACGCGTGCAGCCAGGCCCATCATCGCCAGCTTGGCCTTGGTCGCTTCAGCATCACCGGAAGCGCCGAATGCACCTGCCTGCAGGATGTAGCGGGCATTGTCGGCCGGTGCCGGGGCTGCCGCAGCGCTGGCGGCGGCCGGCGCGGCTTCGCTGCGTGCCGCAGGAGCGGCGGCAACGGTGCTGGCCGGCGCGGTGGTGCCGGCTGCCGGCGTCGCTGCTGCCGGGCGTTCACTTACCGGGGTCGGCAGCGGACGGCTGGTGGCGGTCACCGGCGCGGTGCTGGCAACGCTCGCCGTCGCCGCAGGTGCGGCGGCCGCAACCGCCGGCACCGGCTTGCCTTCCAGTGCGGCCTGCGCGCGCTGCGCTTCGGCCTTGGCCCGGCGCTGGTCTTCGGCACGCGCGCTGGCGGCCAGTTCGGCGTCGGACATTTCCACTTCCTTGCCCGGCAGCAGGGTGTAGAAGTCGTACTGGGTGGCGGCCGGCTTTTCCGGTTCGGCCGGTTTCGGCGTGGCCGGCTGCGTGGCCGGCTGGGTGCCGACATCGCTTTCGCCATCGGCCACCGGCGCCGGCTGCGCGTTCGGGTTCGGCTGCGGACCGGCGCGCAGGAAGCCATCACCCTCGCCCTTGAACAGGTTCGGCGCCGCCAGGAACACCACGGCGGCGATCGCCACGCCGGCAACCAGCCACACCCATCCGGGCGTGCCTTGGCTGCTGTTGCGCCGAGCCTGTGTCTTGCCGCGTCGTGCTGCCATGTCTACTGCGTCTCCTGAGACTTACATTTTTTCCGGGGCGGAAACGCCCAGGAGGTCGAGGCCGTTGGCCAGTACCTGGCGCGCTGCGCAGGCCAGGGTCAACTTGGCATTGCGATCGGTCGCGTCGTCCACCAGTACCGGCGTCCCGTGATACCACGTGTGGAACGCGTGCGCCAATTCGCGCAGGTACTGCGCGACCAGGTGCGGCTCCAGCGCCACGCCGGCCGCTTCCACCACTTCCGGATAACGCGAGATCTCGTTCATCAGGGCCAGCGATGCGTCATCGGCCAGACGGCCCAGGTTGGACAGGCCGGTACCCTGTTCGTAGACCAGACCCTTCTCCTGCGCCTGGCGCAGCAGGCTGCAGACGCGGGCATGCGCGTACTGCACGTAGAACACCGGGTTGTCGTTGCTCTGCTGGCGGGCCAGGTCGATGTCGAAGGTCAGCTGCGAATCGGGTTTGCGCGCGATCAGGAACCAGCGGGTGGCATCGCGGCCGGCTTCTTCGATCAGGTCGCGCAGGGTGAAGTAGCTGCCGGCACGCTTGGACAGCTTCACTTCCTCGCCGCCGCGCATGACGGTGACCATCTGGTGCAGCACGTACTCCGGCCAGCCCTGCGGGATGCCCACTTCCATGGCCTGCAGGCCGGCACGCACGCGCGCCAGCGAACCGTGGTGGTCCGCGCCCAGCTCGGTGATCGCGCGCTCGTAGCCGCGCTGCCACTTCGACAGGTGGTAGGCCACGTCCGGCACGAAGTAGGTGAAGGTGCCGTCGGACTTGCGCATCACGCGGTCCTTGTCGTCACCGAAGTCGGTGCTGCGCAGCCACAGCGCGCCGCCTTCTTCATAGGTATGGCCGGACGCCTGCAGCTTGGCCACCGCCTCGGCCACCTTGCCATCGGCGTACAGCGAGCTTTCCAGGAAGTAGATGTCGAAATCCACGCCGAACGCGGCCAGGTCCAGGTTCTGCTCGTTGCGCAGGTAGGCCACGGCGAAGCGACGGATCGCCTGCAGGTCGTCCGGGTCCTTGGCGCCGACCACGAGGGTGCCTTCCAGGTCGACGATGGCGCCGGTCATGTAGGCACGTGCCACGTCGGTGATGTAGTCGCCGCGGTAGCCACCTTCCGGCCAGCCTTCCTGGTCCGGAGCGATGCCCTTTACCCGTGCCTGGGTCGACAACGCCAGATTCTCGATCTGCACGCCGGCATCGTTGTAGTAGAACTCGCGCTTGGCGTTCCAGCCGTTGGCATCGAGCACGCGCGCCACGCAGTCGCCGATGGCCGCGGCGCGGCCATGGCCGACATGCAGCGGACCGGTCGGGTTGGCCGACACGTACTCCACGCCCACCGTGCGGCCATTGCCGGACAGGTTGCGGCCGTAATCGGCGCCTTCCTTGATCACGGTGACGGCCTCACGCTGGTACGCGGCCGGCGCCAGGTGGAAATTGATGAAACCGGGGCCGGCGATCTCGACCTTGCTGACGTCTTCACTGCGCGGCAGCGCCTCGACCAGCGCCTGTGCCAGTGCGCGCGGATTGCTGCGCGCGGCTTTGGCCAGCAGCATCGCGGCGTTGGTGGCGAAGTCGCCATGGTCGCGGGTCTTCGGGCGCTCGACCACGAAGTCCGGCGGCAGGGAGTCGACGGGCAGGGTGCCATTGGCGCGCAAGGCTTCGATGCCTTGGCTGATCAGGGCGCGGAGGAGATTTTTCACGAGGCCTGCTGTGAGAATGAGCGGCGGAATCGCCCATTTTAGCGCAGATGCCGGCCCCAACGCTGACCGAGGCCTGCCTGCCAGGGCACGCGTGGCCGCCTGTGGCTGCGGGGCTCATCCGACGAGGCGGGCCTGCAGTGGTGGTAGAAGGCCTCGTTCAGCAAACGAAACGGGACGCCCCTCGCCCACCACGAAGTGGTCCAGCAGGCGGATGTCGACCAGGGCGAGGGCCCGCTGCAGCTCTTCGGTGATCTGTGCGTCGGCGGCCGAGGGTTCCGGGTCGCCGGAGGGGTGGTTATGGCTGAGGATGACCGCGGCGGCGTTGTGCAGCAGCGCTCTGCGGACCACTTCGCGGGGGTAGACCGGAGCTGCGTTGATGGTGCCGGCGAACAGTTCCTCGCAGGCGATCAGGCGGTGGCGGTTGTCCAGGAACAGGACCACGAACAGCTCCCGGGCCTGCCCGCGCAGACGGTGCTGCAGGTAGCGACCGACGGCCGATGGGTTGTTGCCGACCGCTTCACCCTGTTGCAGTTCAGCGGCCAGGTAGCGGTGGGCCAGCTCCAGCCCGGCGGCCAGTGTGCAGCTGCGAGCCGGCCCCAAGCCAGGCAGTTTCGACAAGTCGCGGGCGGGGCGGTCCAGCAGCACCCGCAATGGGCCGTGGGCAAGCAACAGGTCGCGCGCGGTCTGTACGGCGTCCCGGCCGCCAATGCCGGAACCCAGGAACAGGGCCAGCAGTTCGGCGTCGG
>RCUO01000082.1_pt1 | contig 70719 bp, 56 predicted proteins | sample 2166161 | NCBI WGS metagenome assembly RCUO01 (sample SAMN09932617, study PRJNA488358) | compost metagenome | feature: garden; material: soil; isolation source: compost soil in cyclohexanecarbonitrile-enriched culture | place: Germany: Experimental Botanical Garden Goettingen | collected 2016-01-27
CGGTGACCATGGACGCCGATGCGCAGGCCGGTGGTGACAGCTTCGGCATCCAGTCCGGTAGCGGCGGTGGCCGTAGTGGCACCGGCAGCGGTGGCGCCGGCAACGCCAGCTACGGCCGTTACCTGGGCTATGTGCTGCAGCAGGCCGTGGCGCGCGATGAGCAGGTGCGCCGGTTGGCGTTCCAGCTGACGGTCAACATCTGGCTGGACGCCGACGGCGCGGTGAGCCGTGTCGAACTGCTGCGTGGCAGCGGCAATGCCGACGCCGACGACCGTGTTCTGAAGGCGATACGCGCGGTCGGCCGCATCGACGAGCGCCCACCGGCATCGCTGGATTTCCCTGCGCGCGTGCTGGTACAGGGCCGTCGCCCCGGCGGGTGAACGTTGCCATGACGCTCTTTCCATCGAATTCCCTATTTCTGTGAGCAAGCCGATGACCCGTTCCAACTCCTATTCCGTGCTGCGGCACCTGCGTCGCTCTGCCGTGGCCACTGGCATCGTGCTGGTGCTGGCCAGCGGCGGCGTCCACGCCCAGCAGGGCGGTGGCGAAAGCACCATGATCAAGCTGATCCGTGGCCTGATGGACAGTGGTGCACTCACGCCGGAAGCCGGCCAGGCCTTGCTGCTGGAAGCACAGCGCGATGCGGTTGCGAATCCCGCCACCAGCTCTGTCGCCAGCCCGGCGCAGGCAGGGGACGTGCGCGTGCCGTACATCCCGCAGACCGTGCGCGATGAAATCCGCGATGAGCTCAAGGCCAGCGTGATGGCCGAGGCCAAGGCCAATGGCTGGGCTGCACCTGACCAGGTGCCGGAGTGGACCCAGCGCCTGCGCGTGCAGGGGGATGTGCGCGTGCGCAACGAGAGCCGCCTGTACTCCGAACGCAACAGCGACATCGAAGTGGATTGGGCGCGCATCAATGCCGGCAACGGCTACGACGTCAATGGCAATACCCATCTGGGCCTGCCGCCGCTGCGTAACAACCGCCAGGACCGCAACAATTCCTGGCGTATCCGCGCACGGCTGGGCGTGGTGGCCGATCTGGGCGAACACACCCGCGCTGGCGTGCGCTTGGCCACCGGCAACGACAATGGTCCGGTGTCATCCACGCAGACGCTGGGCGGCGGTCTGGCCAAGAAGGATCTCTGGCTGGACCAGGCTTGGTTGTCGTGGGCGCCGGTGCAGGGGCTGGAAGTGATCGGTGGCCGCTTCGGCAATCCGTACTGGTCCACCGACACCCTGTTCTCCAACGACCTCAACTTCGACGGCGTGGCGTTCAAGTACCGCCAGGCACTGGGTGATGAAGGCCTCTCGCTGTTCGCCACGCTGGGCCTGACCCCGCTGGAATACTCCTCCGACGGTTTCCCAAGCACCAGCCAGAGCAAGATGAAGAGCGAGAACAAGTGGCTCAATGGTCTGCAGGTGGGCGCGGACTGGCAGTTCGGCAACGAACAGAAACTGCGTGCGGCGGTCGGCTACTTCGATTTCCGCAACATCGCCGGCGAGTACTCGCAGCCGTGCGCGCTGTATGCCGGTGCCGATTTCTGCAGCAGTGACTGGTCGCGACCGGCGTTCATGCAGAAGGGCAACACCCTGATGCTGCTGCGTAACATCGCGCTGAATCCGCTGGACCCGGCCAACACACCGATGCCGCAGTACGTGGGGCTGGCCTCGGAGTTCGAGCTGCTGGACCTCAACCTGGCGTGGGAAACACCGCTGTTCGCCGGATACGCGTTGCGCCTGGAAGGCCACGGCATCAAGAACCTGGCCTTCGACCGCAACGCCATGTGGCGTCGTGCGCAGGGCGGCGTCGTCACCAACCTGGCCACCGCCGCCAGCGGCGTAGCCGGGCCGCAGGACATCGACAGCGGCGACATGGCCTACATGGCGCAGGCCACCTTCGGCCACCTTGCGCTGAAGCAGGCCGGCGACTGGAACCTGTGGCTGGGCTACAAGCGGCTGGAGGCCGACGCACTTCCCGACGCCTACAACGATTCCAACTTCCACCTGGGCGGCACCAATGCCAAGGGCTATTACCTGGGCAGTTCGTACATGTTCGACAAGAACGTGTCGCTGACCGGACGTTGGATGGCGGCCAAGGAAATCACCGGTGCGCCGCAGTCCATCGATGTGTTCCAGCTGGAAGTGAACGCCGGCTTCTGACGCGAAGGCCGGCGTTCGCGCCGGTCTTTTTCCCGCACTCTGGATGCAGACCGAAATGATTGAAGACTCACAACTCCCTGTAGCCGAGGCTGATGCCGTGGACACGCTGCCCGCGCAGGAGGCCATCGGCCCGACGCACCCGCCGCTGTACCGCGCGCCGGTCATGCTGTCCTCGCGCGACCATGCGCACTGGCGTCTGTTGCCTGGCGATGCCGCCTTTGCCGCAGCCAGCCATGCCGTGCCACTGGTGCTGGGCGAATTTGCCGCTGCTGCCCGTTGCTACCCGCTGGTGTTTGTCGGCGAGGACGCCGCGCCGGTGGCCGTGCTGGGGCTGGAGGCCGAGCACAATCGTTTCGTGGTGGCCGACCGTTGGCAGAGTGGGGCCTATGTGCCGGCCTACGTGCGCCGCTACCCCTTCGTATTCGCGCGGACCACCCAACCCGATGGCCATGCGTTGGCCATCGATGCCGACGCAGCGATGTTGCGCACCGAGGGTGACGAAGGCCAGCCGCTGTTCGAGGCCGACGGCCAGCCCAGCGCATTGACCCGCCAGGCGCTGCAGTTCTGCGAAGCCTTCACAGGCGAAGCCGTTGCTACCGCTGCCTTCAGCGCGCAGTTGCTGGCCTCGGGTGTGCTGGTGGAGCGTCAGGCCGATGTGGTGCGTGCCGACGGTCGAACCTCCAGCCTGCTCGGGTTCCAGGTCGTCGATCCGGATCGTTTCGCGGCGCTGCCCGAGGCGACCGTCATCGCCTGGCATCGCCAGGGTTGGTTGGCGCCGGTGCACTTCCACCTGGCCTCGTTGGCGCGCTTCAACGACCTGCTCAGCGGCTGACCCTTCACCGGGATACTGGACAGGTGCACGACACGGATGTCGAAGGCTGCGCGCAATGCGCGGCCTGCCGCCCCCCCAGGCAGGTGGGAAGACCTCGCCCTGATACGGCGGCCTCCTGTCCGGTTCCCGACCTTTTTTTGAGTTGCGTCGAGCTTTGCTCGACTGCCTTCAACACGAATGCACGGCCACGCGTCCCCGGCCAGACAAGGACCAAGTCGAAATCGTCGCAGGGGATCACAGGGAAGATGGCGCGCCCGGAGGGATTCGAACCCCCGACCAATGGCTTCGGAAGCCACTACTCTATCCGGCTGAGCTACGAGCGCGTGGTGGAACCGCCGCGCCGTCGGCCAGAGCCGGGGCGGGCATCGCAACGCAATGAGGCGGTGCGGGATGGGCATTCTATCCAGTTTCGCCGCACAAATCTCCCCCCGCCGGCAAAGTCGGTCAGAAGGCACAGGAGTATCCTAGTGCCATGGCTGATACCCCCCTTCCCGCGCCGCATCCGGCGCCGACGCCGCGCTGGCGGCATTACTGGAGTCTGATGCGCGCCGATCGCCCGATCGGCACGCTGCTGCTGCTGTGGCCCACCTGGTGGGCCTTGTGGCTGGCCGCGGGCGGCCTGCCGCCGCTGTGGACCCTGTTCGTCTTCACCGCTGGCGTCTGGCTGACCCGCTCGGCCGGCTGCGTCATCAACGACTACGCCGACCGCTGGCTCGACCCGCACGTCGAGCGCACCAAGGCGCGGCCGCTGGCGACCGGTGCGATCAGCGGCCGGGCAGCGCTGGCGCTGTTCGCGGTGCTGATGCTGGTGGCCTTCGGCCTGGTGCTGACCCTGAACGGCCTGACCATCGCCCTCAGCTTCATCGGCGTGTTCCTGGCCGCCAGCTATCCCTACCTGAAGCGCTACACGCATCTGCCGCAGGTCTATCTGGGCATGTCGTTCGGCTGGGGCATTCCGATGGCATTCGCCGCCGTGCAGGGCGAGGTGCCGATGCTGGGCTGGCTGCTGTATGCCGGCAACATCCTGTGGTCCACCGCCTACGACACCTGGTACGCCATGGTCGACCGCGAAGACGACCTGAAGATGGGCTCGCACTCCACCGCGATCCTGTTCGGCGATCTGGACCTGGTCATCCAGGGCGTGCTGTACGCGCTGTTCCTGGCCACGATGGCGCTGGTCGGCGTGCGCGGCGGGCTGGGCGGTTACTACCTGGCCGGCGTGGCGCTGGCGACGCTGCTGGTGGTGTACGAGTTCTGGATCTGCCGCAACCGCGAGCGTGGGCCGTGCTTCAAGGCGTTCCTGCACAACAACTGGGTGGGGGCCGCGCTGTTTGCCGGCATCGCCGTGGATCTGGCGCTGCGTTGAGACGCGCAGCCGAGCGTGGGCTCGGCTCTACAGCTGACAGTGCTTCTGTAGCGCCCGAGCCCATGCTCGGGCGGCGGCGCACAGCGCCGGGCATCCTGCCACCTACGACCAATAGGTGGCAGACAGCCCGCACCCCACCGCCCAGAATCGGGCCATCGAACCTGGGAGGGTAGGTGATGGCGTCGACGGCAGCAGTACAGGACGGCTGGATGGCGCGCGCAGCGTTGCGCTCGGCCGCCTGGGCGGAAAAATGGTTCCCCGATGCCTATGTGTTCGCGGTGCTCGGCGTGGTCATCGTCGCGGTGGCGGCGATGGGCTTTGGCGCCACCCCGCAGGCCACTGCCAGCGCCTTCGGCGACGGCTTCTGGAGCCTGATTCCCTTCACCATGCAGATGGCCTTCGTGGTCATCGGTGGCTATGCCTTGGCCACTGCGCCGGTGGTCGCGCGCTTCATCGACTTCCTCGCCCGCGTGCCGCGCACCGGTCGCGGCGCAGTGGTGTACGTCGGCCTGGTCAGCATGCTGGCGTCGCTGCTCAGCTGGGGCTTCTCGCTGGTGTTCGGCGGCCTGCTGGTGCGCGCGCTGGCCCGCCGCAGCGAGCTGCGCATGGATTATCGCGCTGCTGGTGCCTCGGCCTATCTGGGGCTGGGCGCGGTGTGGGCGATGGGCCTGAGTTCGTCGGCTGCGCAGCTGCAGGCCAATCCGGCCAGCATGCCGCCGGGGCTGGTGGAGATCACCGGCGTGTTGCCGTTCACCGAAACCATCTTCCTGTGGCAGTCGATTGTGCTGACCGCCGTGTTGATCCTGGTCTCGTTGCTGATCGCCTGGCTGACCGCACCTGCCGCCGGCAGTGCGCGCACCGCCGAGGATTTTCCGGGTGCCGCACAGGCCGAACCGGAACCGCTGCAGCGCCGCACCCGGCCGGGCGAGTGGCTGGAATACAGCCCGTTGCTGACCGTGCTGCTTTCGCTGCTGGCTTTCGGCTGGCTGTTCAACGAGTTCGCCAACAAGCCGTTGGTCAGCGCGATCGCCAACCTCAACACCTACAACTTCATGTTCATCTCGCTGGGCCTGCTGCTGCACTGGCGCCCGCGCAGCTTCCTCAACGCGGTGGCCAAGGCGGTACCCAGCACAACCGGTGTGCTGATCCAGTTCCCGCTGTACGGCGGCATCGCGATGATCCTCACCCACGCCGCCGGTGGCGATGGCGAGACCCTGGCGCATCGGCTGTCGAGCCTGTTCGTGCACGTGGCCAGCACCGAAAGCTTCGCGCTGGTGATGGGTGTGTACTCGGCAGTGCTGGGCTTCTTCGTGCCGTCCGGTGGCGGTAAGTGGATCATCGAAGCGCCGTACGTGATGCAGGCTGCGAACGAGCTGAAGGCGCACCTGGGCTGGGCGGTGCAGGTCTACAACGCAGCCGAAGCGCTGCCGAACCTGATCAACCCGTTCTGGATGCTGCCGCTGCTGGGCGTGCTCGGCCTGAAGGCCCGCGACATCGTCGGCTTCACCTTCATCCAGCTGCTGGTGCATATCCCGCTGGTGCTGGGGTTGCTGTGGCTGCTGGGGATGACGCTGGCGTACGTGCCGCCGGTGATGCCGTAACGAAAGCCCGGGGTCAGATCCCTTCCGAAGGAAGGGCTCTGACCCCGGAGACCCTCAGCCAGCCACCGCCTGCTTCTCGATCTCCGCCTTGCGCAGCAGGAAGCGCTGCAGCTTGCCGCTGGGCGTCTTCGGCAGTTCCGCCACGAATGCCACCTGTCGCGGGTAGGCATGGGCGGACAACCGGCGCCGCACATGCCGCTGCAGTTCCTGCGCCAGCGTGTCGCTGGCGCTGAAGCCATCGCACAGGACCACGAACGCTTTGACGATCTCGGTGCGTTCCGGATCCGGCACGCCGATCACCGCCGTCTCCGCCACCGCAGGGTGTTCCATCAGTACGCTCTCCACATCGAATGGACCAATGCGATAGCCCGACGAGGTGATCAGGTCGTCCGAGCGGCCGATGAAACTGATCGAGCCGTCGTCCTCGCATTCCACCGAATCGCCGGTGAGGTAGTAGCGATCACCCAGCGCCGGTGTGTCGGCACCGTAGTAGCCGGTGAACCACATGATCGGCGACTGCCGCAGGTCCACGGCGAGGATGCCCGGCGTGCGCGGTGGCAGTTCGTTGCCGGCATCGTCCAGTACCGCCACACGGTAACCGGGCATCGCAACGCCCGATGACCCCGGCCGCACGGCATGCTCCAGCGCGTGGTGGTTGTTGACCACCATGCCGGTCTCGGTCTGGCCATAGTGATCGAGCACCGTGGTGCCCAGATGGGCAGTGAACCAGCGCGCGATCTCCGGGTTCAGCGGTTCGCCGGCGCTGCTCACCACCCGCAGCTGTCCCTTGATGGCAGCGCTGGCCTCGGGGCCGGCGGCGATGATCTGGCGATAGGCGGTGGGCGAGCCGGCAAGATTGGTGACACCCAACCGCGCGACGATGTCGTTCAGTCCCTGCACGCTGAAACCGGCTTCGCTGAAGGTGGTGGCCTGGCCCAGCAGCAGTGGGCCGATCACCGCGTAGTACAGCCCATAAGCCCAGCCGGGATCGGCGATGTTCCAGAACACATCGTCTGCGCGCAGGTCTACGGCCAACTGCATGTAACCGGCAAAGGCCAGCAATGCGCGCAGCGGCACCGGCACGCCCTTGGGACTGCCGGTGGTGCCGGAGGTGGACAGCAGTGCCATCAGCGCATCGCCGTGCAGCATCACCGGCGCGAAGTCAGGCGTGGCACCGGCAGTGTGTGCGCTCCAGTCGATGTCGCCGGCACGCAGCGTCTGACCGGCTACCAGCACCGTGGCCACCTGCGGGCAGCCATCGACCTCGTCCAGCTTGCTGCGGTTCGCGCTGTCGGTCACCACCAGTGCGGTGCGGCCGGTGTTCAACCGTGTTTCGATGGCCTTGGGGCCGAACGCGGTGAACAACGGCTGGTAGATCGCGCCCACCCGCCAGGTGCCGAGGATGGTTGCCAGCAGGGCGGGCGTACGCGGCAGCAGGCCGGCCACCACATCGCCCCTGCCGATGCCCTGCACGGCCAGCACCTGGGCAACACGTGCGGAGGCATCGCGCAGGTCCTCGAAGGTGTACAGATGCAGTGCGCCGTGGGCATCCACCCAGCGCAGCGCCAGCGCATTGCGGCCACAGTGGCGGTCACAGCACTCCACGCAGGCATTGATGCCGGCCTGCAGATCACCATGCAGCTGGCGCTGCGCAAGCTCGATGCTGAAACCGGCCAGTGCCTGTTCGTAGGTGGGGCGTGCTGCGGTGTCGCGGGCCATGCGCATCTCCGGGGTGATGTCACCCGACGATAGGCGGCGCCCCCGCATCCTGCAAATGGGACCATAGGCGTAGGCGGCCGTTGCGCACGCCCCGCCGGCGCAGGCCGCTGAATGCGTTCGTTCCCTGCTGCAGCATGACTACATGCCAAACCCGCATGAACCCTTCAGTGGCTTGTGCCGCAAGGGCTGGCGCGGGTTCATTCACGCACGTACACATCCGTGTAGCCCGCTGACAACGCATGGTTAACCAATCGCTGCCGACGATGGCCCCGTCCACCGCATTCCGCGCGTGGCATTTGGAGATCGGACATGGCACAGCAGAACCAGAACCCGAACCAGAAGCAGCAGGGCCAGCAGAACCAGCAGGATCAGCAGCAGGGGCGCGGCCGCGACCAGCAGCAGCAACAGCAGCAGGAACAGCAGAAGCGCAACCAGAACCAGCAGCAGGGCGGGCAGGACGAGGAAGAGTGATCCTGGCAGCCGCCATCCATCACCGACGAAGCCCCGCCCCGTGCGGGGCTTCGCTTATTCGAGCACGCCGATCCGCTGCAGCACCGGTGCTGCGGCCATGTCGTTGGGATTGGTACCGGGCAGGCCCTGCGGAACGTCCATGCCCATGCCGCGATACAGGTCTACCCAGTGCTGGGAAATCTCACCGGTCTGCGGGTTGCGGAAGTTCATCGGCTGCAGCGCGAACACATGGTGCGCACGGAACGCGCGTTCGATGAAGTCCGAGCAGTAGTAGCTTTCGTCGTTCAACACATAGGCGGTGTTGTACGGCTTGCCCAGCATCGTGCGTGCGGTGGTCACTGCATCGGTGATGGCATTCCCTGGCGGCGCGCGCAGGCGATAGACCACGATCTGCCGCCGCTTGCCACGCGCGTCCTCGCGGAACTGGTCCAGCGTCTGCCGGCGCGAGCCCTTCTCATCGGCGTGCAGCACCTCCCAGCCCTGCGGTGCCGACGCCACCAGCGCGACATGGTCGAAGCTGGGCGCCCCTTGCTTTCCCGTCGCATCGTCGATGGCCGCGCTCAGGCCGGCATGACCGGCAGTGACGAACAGCAGGTCGCCTTCACGGACCTGGATGGCCGCCGCCAAGGCTGGCCAACAGGCGGGCAGCAGCAGGCCCATCAATAGCAGGAGGCGGCGCATGGGCATCTCGGACAGGCGGAAAGGCGCGATTGTAGGCGGCGGGCTAGGATGGCGCGACCCAACCGGCATCAGGACGATCCCATGAAGCTCCGCCGTTCCCTTGCGCTGCTGGCACCCGCCGTTGGCCTCGTGCTGTCCGCCTGCACGCCTGCGCCGCAGCCAGCGCCTGCTGTAGCCCTGGCCCCTGCAGCGGCACCTGCCAGCACAGCGAAGGCGGTGGAGCCGGCACCCGCAGTGGCGTGCCCCCAACCGGCGTTCGATACCTTCCTGAAGCACTTCGGCAACGAGATCACCCTGCAGGAAAAGGCAACGGCCGATCCGCTGCTGGACAGCTACGTTGACGCCGGCGCCGAGCCCGAGCCGCGTACTGTGGAACGCCCAGTGGCATTGGCCGATGTCGAATGGCCGGTGATGCCTGATCCAGCCGGGCTGGCCGGGCAGGGCCGGCAGATGCAGGTCACGGCCGTGGCCGATGGGCAGATGCAGGTGCAGATCCGCACGCCTGACAGCAGCGACCAGCAGACCTATACCTTCGCGCAGAAGCCGTGCTGGACACTGGTCAAGCGTGAAGACGAGTCGATCTGAGGCCAGATCGGGACAGGCGCGGACCGTCGGCGGCTGCTAGGCTCGAAGTCCGATCAAGGCACGGAGACGCCGATGCAGGCCCGCAGGATGCGCACCACCACCGTTGTCATCGCCACGCTGTGGGCGATGGCCACCTCCCTCGGCGCCCACGCACAGTCGCTGCACGCCGATGACCGCGCTTACTTCCCCAGCGCCGCCGCCGAACAGGCGGCACGGGTCACCCTGGGCGAGCGCGTGGAGGCATTGCAGAGCGCCGCGGCGGGCGAGCCGGCCACGCGCTTCCGCCAGGCCGAAGCGCTGCAGGCACAGTGCATGCGTCACCACGCGTATCTGCATCTGCAGGCCGCGCGCAACGCACGCGATCGTCGCCCGGCGCAGGCGCTGGACCAGGTGATGGGGCTGTGCAGCCGTATCGCCCGCACCGGCAGGGCCGCCCTGCGTGAGGCGCCGGCGGATGCCCCTTGGCTGGCGTCCTATGGGTTCCTGCGCGCCCGCGCGCTGCAGGAAGCCGCGGCGCCGGCCAATGCGCAGCTGGATGATGCCGTGGATGCACTGGCCGACCCGGCACTGGATACGTTCGCGCGCCTGCGCCGGCAGATCATGCACAGCGCGGAATACCCGCGTATCGAGGGTGCTGGCCGCAGCTGGGATACCGGTGCCGACAAGCAGGCCCTGGCCCAGCACCCGGACCGGGCGCTGCGCGAGGCCGGCTGGAAGGGATACTGGCAGGGCGTGCAGTCGCGCCGCGAGCCGATGGCGTCGGTACTGCTGGGCCTGGTGCAGGTGAATGATGCCGCCGCGCGTCTACAGGGCGACGGCTCGGCCACCGCACGTGGCTATCGACGCATGGGCATGGATACGCAGACGGTCGACGCGACGCTGGCGGCGATCGAGCGCCACGCGGCAGACCGTCGTGACTACCAGGACATGCTGCTGCAGCATGCCGGGCGCAGCGGTGTGGTGTCGCCGCAGCTGTGGGATACCACCGTGCCGGATGCCGGCTACACGCCACCGGTGCTTTCCCTGGAGCAGCTGCGCGATACCGCTGCCGACGCCATGCAGCCGCTGGGGCCGGCGTATGTCGCCGAGCTGCGTGCGCTGCTGGATCCTGCGCACAAGCGCATGGACCTGGCTACCGTGCTGGGCAGCCGCAGCCAGGATGCGTTCCATATGTTCGCACCGGACACGCCGGCGCTGCTGTTCGTGGGGCAGCGCAGCGGCGATCTGGAAAGTGACGTGGAGATCGCCCATGAAGCAGGTCACGCCATGCATGGGCAGTGGATGCTGCGCGGGCATGCCTCGCCATTGCATCTCAATGGCAGCGCGTGGATGACCGAGGCCTTCGCCATCTACAACGAGCTGCGCTTCCGTGACCAGTTGTACCAGCAGGCGCAGGACCCGCGCGCCAAGGCGTACTACCTGAAGTCGCTGCTCGACGACATGGTGTTGCAGCTGTTCACGTCCTCCGAGGAGGCGCAGCTGGAGCAGTCGATTTATCAGGGCGTGGCCAGCAATACATTGGGCACCGCCGACGATCTGGACGCGCTCACCGGCCAGGTGCTGGCGCGCTACGGCCAGCAGCCGCAGCGCTACCCGCAGCTGCGCAGCACCTGGATCGGCAAGCGCCTGATGTATGACGACCCGCAGTATCTGGTCAACTATCTCTACGCCGGATTGCTGGCGGTGCAGCTGTATGTGCAGGACCAGCAGGACCCGGAGGGCTTCCGCCAGCGCTACCTGACCGTACTGGGTGAGGGCTTTGACCGCGCACCGCAGGAACAGGTGGCGCAGTTGCTGGGTCATGCACCGGACTGGCCGGTACTGGTCGACGCGGATCTGCAGGTGTTCGCACAGAACGCTGCACGGCTGCAGGCGTTGTATGCGCAGATCGAGGCCGGGCAGGGCACATGAGCCGGGGGCCGCAGACACGCGTTGCCAGGCCGTGGGCATGGCTTGCGCTGCTGCTCTGCCTGCTGCCGCTGCTGGCACTGGCGGCAGCCCCGATCCCTGCGTTGAATGACCCGGTGGTGGACACCGCCGACGCGCTGTCGGCCAGCACCCGCGCCACGCTGCGCGAGCAGGCCTTGCAGTTGCAGGCACGCAAGGGCGCGCAGCTGCAGGTGCTGGTGGTGCCCAGCGTTGGCGAGGAAGGCATCGAAGCCTATGCGCAGCGCGTCTTCGACCAATGGCAGCTGGGCCGCGCCGGTGTCGATGATGGCGTGCTGCTGCTGGTGGCGGTGCAGGATCGGCGCGTACGCATCCAGACCGGTTATGGCCTGGAAGGCACCATCCCCGATGCCTATGCCGCGCGCATCATCGACAAGGCGATCGTGCCGCGGTTGCGCGAGGGCGACCTGGACCAAGGCGTGCTGGACGGTACCGCGGTGCTGGTGGCGCTGGTCGATGGTGAGGAACTGCCACCCTGGGAAGATTCATTGGCACGCAACGTGTTGCCGCCGGATTGGCGCACGGGGGATTCGGTCGTCGCGTTGACGTTGCTGGCGGGCTTCCTGGCCGGTCTATGGCGATCGCCACCGCGTCTGCTGGCGACGAGGACCGAAGCCGATTTCACCGGTAACCGCCGCGAGCGGCGGCGCAAGGCACTGGCAGCCAACGCGGCGATGCCCAGGCCGAGCTGGCCGACCTTACCTGCATGGGGCCGGCCGCTGCTGGTGACGGCGGTGATCGCCGCGGGACTGCTGTCTGCGACGCTGCTGCTGCCGCGCCACGTGCTGCCGGCGCTGTTCTTCGTGATGGTGCCTGCCGTACCGGTGGCGACGCTGCTGGGCTGGTGCTGGCATCGCAGCCGCGGCGTACGCATCGTGCTGTACGGCATGCTGGCCGTCAGCACCGGCTTCTTCGCGGTGATGCTGGTGCGTGGCCAGTTGCCGCCCAGTCTTGCGCTGCACATGCTGCTGGACCTGGCGGTCGGCATCGCCGCCATGCTGGTGTTCTTCGTGGTGCAGGCTGGCCGCGCGCGCTGGCGGAAGAACCGCAACAGCTTCGCCATCCGCGTGGTGGTGCTGGTGCTGCTGACCGCTGGCTATGCGCTGGGCGCACTGCTGGCCATCGACCGTGCCGGCGACGAGAACGCCCGCGTGCTGGCAACGATCGTGTCCAGCGTGGGCACGCTGTTCCTGTACTTCATCTGGGTGTTCACCCTGCTGCCCGGCGAAAAAGCCCGCGGCGGCCGCAGTTCATCCAGAGGCTACCGTTCCTCCTCCAGCACCTCGTCGTCCAGTTCGTCCTCGGGCAGTTCCAGCGACTGGTCCGGTGGTGGCGGCCGCAGTGGCGGCGGTGGCGCCTCGGGCAGCTGGTAGCTCAGGCCGCCTGCACCCGCCAGCCCAACGCGGCATCGTGCAGTTCGCCGCTGCCGCTCACATCGCCCACCTGCAGTTGCAGTCCCTGCGCGTTGGGCAGGTCCTTCTGTTCGGGGAACCAACGGCGATCGGCGGCGACCACGATCAGCAGCCCCTCGTCGTCGCCCATCGGTGCGAACTGCGGCGACGGCGGGCTGATCGGCTGCAGGCCGAAGCGCTGGCTGGACTGTTCGCGTACCGCATCGACATCGTGGCTGGGCAGGCCGACCTCGCTCAGGCAGGTCAGCTCGCTGCCATGGAAGGCACCGCTGCGTTCGCTGGCCGGCAAGCGCCTGCGGCCGATCAGCTCCAGGATCAGGCCATCGGGTCCAGTGAAATACACCGATTGCGACTGCCAGCTGCTTTCCAGTGCGAAGTAATCGCGGCCTTCCGGGCTGCATTGGAAGGGCGTGCGTGCTCGCAACCAGGTCATGGCCTCGGCGAAGCGGTTGTCCGGCACATTGAAGGCCAGGTGCACGCCGCCGACAGGGTGGTCGCCGGCAGGTTGCAGCTGGATCGTGCTCCAGCCGATGCGGACCTGGTCGCCGGCCACCTCCAGTTGCAGCACGTCGCGGAACCAAGTGGCAACGCGGGCGACATCGGATACCGGCAGGGTGAGGTGCAGCAGGCGCATGGTCGATCCTCCGTGTAGCGCTGGGGGCAGTGTAGTCCCGCGCACCTTCGCGTGGCGTCATCACCTGCGCAACGAATCGTTACTGCAAGCCGTAGCGTCAAACCGTGCTCGACAGCTTCTACCGCAGTGCCTCACTGAAGAAGCGAACCGCATCTTCCACCACCACGGCATGAGTCTGTTCCTTCGGCACCTCAGTTACACACAGCGCCTGCAGTCGCTCCTTCGCCAGCGGCGTGCACCCGGACAGGAAATCGTAGTGGCCGACACCTGGCAGTGTGTGCAGCGTTGATTTCGGAATCTGTGCCGCCGCCACATCGCCGTTGGTCGCTGGTGGCGCAACTTCATCAGCAGCGCCCAGTACGATCGCCACCGGCTGCTGCAATGCCTTCAGCTGCTCCGGTGCGAATGCCTGCACGATGGCCGGCGCCAGCACGAAAACGGCGCGGACACCGGGAATCGAACGATCATCCTGTGCGTGCTGCACGTAGGGCTGCAGTTGCGGTGATGCTGCTGCAGCAAGGCGCGCTTCCATCGTATGTGCGGCCGCTTCCTGCTGGGGTCTGCACACGCCGTCGTCCGCGTGCGCCCGGCAGAACGCCAGCAACCGCGTCATGTCCGGCCGCGCGCCGGCGCTGAGCAGTGCGGTGAAGCCACCGGCGGAATAGCCGATCACGCCCAGCCGCGACGCATCAATGTGTGGCCCCAGTTGCGGGTCGGCTTTTACTGCGGCCAGCGCGGCCTTCAGGTCGTCGGCGCGCAGCCAGGTCAGCACGCTCCCGGCCAGCGTCATCTCATCGACGCCGTTGTTGCCCGGGTGGTCCACGGCGATCACCAGGTAGCCGGCGCGCGCGAGCGCGGTGCCCAGCCACCCCATCATGCGCGCGGTACCGCCATTGCCATGCGACAGCAACAGGGTCGGCAGGCGCGCGCCGGCAATGGGGGCGTCCTTCGCGGCGCGCCCCACCTCGAACAGTGGCGCATCCGCTGGCCCGATGGTGAGCGGCGTCTCGTCGCTGCCTGGGCTTGCCGGGTACCACACGGTGAAGCGCAACACATCGCGGTGCGCGCCATCGCGTATCGCCGCGCTTTCCAGCGTTGTCACACCATGGCGCTCACCGGCGATGAGGGGAGCCGCTGCCATCGCCATGGGCGACAGCGAAGCCAACAGCAGGGCCAGGATCCATCGCGTTGCGTGCATCGTCAGTCTCTCCGGGTCAGGCAGGGCGTTGATCGACCGGCAGCCAGATTTCCACGCCACCGTGGCCGCTGTGCTCGTCGAAGCGGGTGTCGTAGCGCTCAAGGTCCGGCGCGTTGGCCAGGCTGAGGTGGTTGGCGGGCAGGTACTGGTCCAGCAGCCAGAACCAGGTCGAGCGGATGGTGGAGATATGCGCGCCATGCCAGGCCACCAGGTAACGGCGCGCAGGCACATCCACCCGCTGCCAGTGTGCCGGCACCGATGGCAGTGCGTTCACCGGCAGCGCTGCGATGTAGTCGAAGCCGCCATCGTCGTCACTGTTGCAGCACACACCGAAACTGACCGGTGCCGGCGTTGGCCATTCGCGATTGAGCTGTGCCCACTGCCCCGGAATCGCACCACCGCTGTCGCGGGTGTGGCGCATGCCGATGCCAGCCACCTGGAAGGGCGTGCAGTCGATCAGCCTGGGCGCCTCGCCGCAGGCCTGTGGTGCATCGTCGAGGCGGATCGCGTGCACCAGCGACAGCTCCGTCAGACCGCGCTCGCGTACGCGCTCCGGGGTCTGCCCGAACTGCTCGCAGAAGGCACGGGTGAACGCAGCATGCGTGCTGTAGCCCGCCGCCAGCGCCACCTGCAGGATGTCGCCGGCACCGTTGGCCAACTGCTGCGCAGCGGCGGTCAGGCGGCGTCCGCGCAGGTAGCGCACCACCGACGTACCGGTGCGGGCCTGGAACAGGCGCGACAGGTGGAACGGCGACAGTCCTGCGGCGGCCGCGATGTCGGCCAGCGCCAGCGGCTTGTCCGCATGGCTTTCGATGTACCACAACGCTTTGCCTGCCGCGCTCATCGCGCTGTCCCTTGTTCGAATGTCGGGCAGCGTAACGGATCGACGGGGTGGGGCGCTTAGCAGTTCTTGCGGTGGCGGGGCTTTGCGTTTGCCGTGGTAGCGGCAGCTCTCCCCGCCCGCTTCCTGGTGGTCTTCGCGCTCGCACTGTTCATCCCGTTGCGGACGGCGCGGCCAGCCACCTTCGGCTTCGACGACGACGCTGCCGGGTAGCGCACGCCCGGTATGGGCAGCATCCGCACCGTAACCGCTGCAACTGTCGTCTCCACGTCATCGCTGCTTCACATCGCAGCCCGAGACTGCGCGCCTTGTCCAGGTCCCACCTGGCCCTGTCGTGCCTTCCCGGAGTTCCGCCGTGCATCGTTCGAAGCTGTCGCGTTCCATCCTCCTCGCCCTTGGTCTGGTCAGCGCAGGAGGCGCGATCGCGGCAGATGCCGGAACGGCGGACACCAGCAGCAGCGGCAGCCACACCGCACCTACCCAGCTCGACGCGATGCTGGTCACCGGTACCCGAGCCTCCAACCGCACCCAGTTTGAAACCCTGGCGCCGGTGGACGTGTTCACCAAGCAGGACATCCAGTCGGTCGACTCCACCGACCTGAAGGACGTGCTGGCGCAGCTGGTGCCGTCGTTCGTGGTGCAGCGCCTGCCGATGGCCGATGGCCAGGTGTTCGTGCGCCCGGCCACGCTGCGTGGCCTGTCGCCGGACCAGACGCTGGTGCTGGTCAACGGCCGCCGCTTCCATCGCAGTGCGTTGCTTGGGAACCGCGGCGCACAGGCCGCCGACCTGGCGCAGATCCCGACCAGTGCCATCAAGCGCATCGAAGTGCTGCGCGATGGTGCGTCGGCGCAGTACGGTTCGGATGCCATCGCCGGCGTCATCAACATCATTCTGGAAGACAGCCCGGGCACCGAGATCACCGCCGGCTATTCGCAGTACGCCCAAGGCGATGGTGCCTCGCGTGACTTCAGTGCGCGCACCGGCTGGGCGTTGGGGGACTACGGCAGCCTGGCCCTGTTCGCCGAATCCTCGAACTCCGACGCGACCTCGCGCACCCGCCAGCGTCCCGACGCCATCGCCTTCCAGGCCGCGCACCCCGAGCTGGAGGTGCCCAATCCGGTGCAGCGCTGGGGCCAGCCGGAGCTGGAAAGCCGCCGCGTGGGCTTCAACCTGAAGGCCAATGCCAGCGACACCCTGGAGCTGTATGCCTTCGGCCTGTACAGCCACAGCGATGGCGTCAGCGATTTCAATTGGCGCAACCCGGATACCACCACTGGCGCGTACCGTACGACCAGCATCTTCCCGGGCTGGAACCTGCGCTCGCTGTATCCGGTAGGCTTCAGCCCGCAGTACGGCAACACGCAGAACGACCTGCAGCTGGTCGCTGGCCTGCGCGGTGAGATCACCCCCAAGCTGCGCTGGGACCTGAGCGCCTCGTATGGCCGCAACGCAATCGACTACAGCCTGGACAACTCGATCAACGCATCGCTTGGCCCGGACAGCCCGACCTCCTTCGACCTCGGCCGGCTGACCCAGACCGAGAAGAACGCCAATGCGGACTTCAACTACGAATGGGACGTGGCTGCGCTGTCGAAGCCGATCAACGTCGCCTTCGGTGCCGAGTTCCGCCAGGAAACCTATCAGGTGCGTGCCGGTGATCCGGCCTCGTACGCGGTGGGCCCGGGCGCGGCGGCGGGGCTGGAAGCCAATTCCAACGGCGCGCCGGGCTTCTCGGCCAGCCAGGCGGGAACGTGGGATCAGCGCAGCAAGGCGGCCTACGTAGACATGGAAGTGCCGCTGGGCGAGCGCTGGAGCATCGGCGCGGCCGGTCGCTATGAAGACTTCTCCAGCTTCGGCAGCACGGTGGATGGCAAGCTGTCGGCGCGCTTTGCGATCACCCCGGATGTTGCCCTGCGTGGCACCCTGTCCACCGGCTTCCGCGCGCCCACGCCGGCCCAGCTCAATACCACCAGCACTACCCAGGGCCTGGACACGCGCACGCTGCAGATCTTCACCAGCGGCCGCCTGTCACCCAGCGATCCGTTGGCGCAGCTGCTCGGTGCCAAGCCGCTGACTCCGGAAGAATCGCGCACCGCCTCGCTGGGCCTGACCTGGCGCACCGACATGGGGCTTTCAGGGTCGGTCGACGTCTACCGGATCACGCTCAGCGACCGCTTCAGCCAGTCGGCCAGCTTCGCCATTCCGGCCGGCACGCCCAACCCGCTGGGCTACACCTCTGTGAACTACTTCACCAACGATTTCGACACCACCACCACCGGCGTGGACGTGGTCGGCAACTACCTGCGCGATCTCGGCGCCGGACGCATGACGCTGACCCTGGCTTACAACTACAACCAGACCCGCGTCGACAACGGCAGCACCTCGGTGGCCACCAACGAGACCCAGCGCGTGCTGTTCGAAGACCGCCTGCCCGAGCACAAGGGCAGCTTCACCGGCAGCTGGGACGTCGGCGCGTGGTCGTTGATGGCGCGCGTGCGCTACTACGGCAAGTGGACCGACTCCACCGGCAACGCTACGGGCGACATCTACCAGCAGTTCGGCGCGATGACCTTCCTCGACCTGGCGGTGGGCTATCGCATCAACGAACACCACAGCCTGCGCGTGGGTGCCGACAACGTGTTCGACCGCTACCCGGATGAAGCCACGTTCCAGGCCAGCCGCGGCCTGATCTATTCGCGCAACGCCCCGTATGACACTGACGGCGCCAATGTGTACGCGCAGTACCGGCTGACCTTCTGATGGACAGCCGCCGTCGTTCCCTGCTGCGCGCGGGTGCGCTGTTGCCGGCCACTGCGGCGCTGGCCGCGCTGGCTGCTCCGGCAGGCGCGCGCTACGCTGTACCGATGGACATTCCCGCACCTTCCACGACGCCGGACGTGCTGGCCCGTGACGAGTCGTACTGGTCCGCCGTCGCCAGCCATTTCGACATCACCGATGAAGTGAACCACCTGGAGAATGGCTACTGGGGCGCGATGGGCCGGGAGACCCTGGCCAGCTACCAGCGGCACACCGCCGAAGTGAATCGCGGCAACGCCTGGTACGGGCGCCATGCGTTTCCCACGCAGTACATGGCGGTGCATCGGCAGGTGGCCGACATGCTCGGTGTCGGTGCGGACGAGATCGCGCTGACCCGTGGCGCCACCGAGGCGATGCTGGCGCTGATCGGCGGCTACAACCGCCTGCGGCCCGGTGACCAGGTGCTGTACGCCGACGTCGACTACGACAGCATGATCAACGCCATGCGCTGGTTGCAGCAGCGTCGTGGCGTGCAGGTCGAGCGCATTGCATTGCCGGTCGTTCCCGATCGCGAACAGATCCTGCAGGCCTACGACGCGGCGTTCGCGCGCCTGCCGCGCCTGAAGCTGGTGTTGCTGACCCAGGTCAGCCACCGCCATGGGCTGGTGCTGCCGGTGGCGGAGATCGCCGAGCGTGCGCGTGCACGCGGCGTCGATGTGATTGTCGATGCCGCACATGGCTTCGGTCAGATCGACTACGCGGTGCCGGAGCTGAAGGCCGATTTCGTTGGCATCAACCTGCACAAGTGGATCGGCGCACCGGTGGGCGTGGGCGCGATGTACGTGCGCAAGGGGCGCGTGGCCGACCTGGATCCGTACATGGGCGAGACCGACGATGGTCGCGTGGGCAGCCGCGTGCACACCGGCACGGTCAACTTCGCTGCCTATCTGGCGCTGCCCGAGGCCATCGCGTTGCATCAGCGCATCGGTGCAGCCAACAAGCAGGCGCGCCTGCGCTACTTGCGCGAGCGGTGGACGGTGCCAGCGCGGCAGATGGCGCATATCGAGGTGCTGTCGTCGCCGGATCCGGCGTTGGCCAGTGCATTGGCCAGCTTCCGCCTGCGTGGCCATACCTCGATGGAAGTGAACCAGGCGCTGCAGAAGCGTCTGCTGGATGAGCACCGGATATTCACCACGCATCGCGATGGTCTGGAATCCGGCGCCTGCGTGCGGGTGACGCCGTCGGTGTTCACCCGCCCGGCGCAGATGGATGCGCTGGTGCAGGCGCTGGCCGCGCTGGCCTGAACTCCCACCGCGTTGGTAGATGCCAACCTTGGTTGGCACCGCATCCACGCATGGCATGAACGGGCATTGCCAACCAAGGTTGGCATCTACCGAATACCGAAACAGGCCCAGTAGATCCACGCCATGCGTGGATGCTCTCCGCCTACCGCTCGATCGCCGGCAACGCATCGGACAACAACAACCGATCGATCCGCCGCAGCGCGTTCTCCAGTTGCCGCCGGTCCGCAGCCAATCCCAACGACAGCCGCACCCCGCTTGCGAACGGTGCGCCCGGCGGACAGAACGCCGATGAAGGTGCGATCGCCAAGCCCTGCAGCTGTGCCGTACGCACCAGCGTGGCATCGGTCCATGGTGCGGGCACCCGGCACCACGCATGCAGGCCATCGGCGCGCTCCAGCAGTGAGGGTGCCAGCAGATATCGCGCCATCCGCGTACGCTCGCGCGCTTCCTCGCGCACCTGCACCAGCAGCGCCTGCGCCGAGCCATCCAGCAGCAGCTGGCTGGCCAGCGCGGATACCAGCGGATGGCCCATCAACCGCGTGGCACGCAGTGCGGCAGCCATCGCCTCGGCGTGGGTGGCGCTTGGGCATTGCACGAACGCGGTACGCAGGCCGGGGCTGATCACCTTCGACAGCGTGGCCACATGGAATACGTGCCGGGGCGCCAACATCGCCAGCGCAATGGGCGGGGTGACGGCCAGGTGCCAGTACGGATCGTCCTCGATCGCCAGCAGGCCTTCGCGCTCCAGTACCCGCGCCAGCGCCTCGCGCCGCGCGGTGGGCACGGTCAGCGCCGTCGGGTTCTGGCAGGTGGGGTTGAGGTAGACCAGGCGCGCGCCACATTCCCGCGCCCGGCGTGCCAGCGCCTCCGGGCACATGCCCTGTTCGTCGCCCTCGACCGTGACCAGCCGCCGCCCCAGTGCGGCGGCCGCCTGCAGCAGGCCCGGATACACCAAGCGGTCGCAGAGGATCGCATCGCCCTCGCGCCCCTGGCTGAGCAGAATCGCGGCCAGCGCCACCTGTGCGCCTTCGGTCAACAGCAGGCGCGCGTCGTCCACCGTGCCCAGCATCGGCTGCAGCCAGCGCGCCGCCGCGTGGCGATCGGTCGGATTGCCACCGCCGAGGTGATAGGTCATCAGGTTCGGCGCATTGCTGCGCGCGAGCACCGCCGCTGCGCCTCGACGCAGCATGTCCGCCAGTGCATCGGCGTCAGGTACCGGCGGCACGTTCATGCTGAGATCGACGGCCTGATCAAAACCGGCCTTGGGCGGTGCGATGAAGCTGCCCTGCGGCCCACGTGCTTCGATCAGTCCACGCTTGCGTGCTTCATCGAAGGCACGGGTCACCGTGGTCAGGTCCACGCCCAGCTGCTGTGCCAATGCGCGCTGCGAGGGCAGCCGTTGCCCGGGCGCCAGGCCACCGCGATTGATGGTGCGTTCCAGCGTGTTGACGATGCGCAGGTAGATCGGACCGCTGTGCACGTGCACGTCCTGCACCCAGCCCAGCCCTGCGACGCCAGGCCCTGCGACATCGGGTCGCGGCATGTACGGAGGATGTCGGGGCGTATCGTTGCTTCCAACGGCGGGAGCCTGTCCATAACCATCGGTCGGTTCGGACAGGTGACCGCCGTTGTTGTTTGTGGCGGCTGCGCCGGCCAGCGTCGGTGATGTCATCGCGCGTCCTCAGCGCTTGGCCTGCCAGGGGCAGTAGCAGCCCACGGCAAGCAGTCCTTTCGGGCGCACGGTTTCCCCGCGCACCAGTTTGTCCAGCAACGGTTCGACGAAGCTGTTGGCCGAATTGCAGACCATGCCGATGCTGTACGGGCCGGCATAGGCCAGGTGGCCCTGGCGGTCCCAGATCGCCACCGCCGGGCTGGCCGGAATGTTCTCGATGCCGTCGATGGTCGGCAGGGTGATCACCTTGTTGCGCAGCGGCTCGGGCAGTTCGCCTGCGGTGCCGGGGCGACGGATCGCATAGAAGTCGATGCCGGCGCGGCGGTACATGCTGATCAGATAGCTGAGGTGCGCGCCGGTTTCGCGGTTGCACACGCCGCAGGCCGGGTCCCAGAAATGCACCACGCGGATGCGGCCGGTGTCGCCGGCCAGTTCCGCCGGCAACCGCAGCTGCGAGTCATCGAAGACGATGGCCTGTTCGGCGAACGTGGACTGCTCGCCATAGCCGAAGTACTGCCACAGTGCCGCCGCCACGCCGGCCATGAACAGGCAGGCGAGGGCGATCATCACCGGTAGCATCGAACGGCGTGGACGCGGCGCGGTTGCGCCCATCAGGAGCCGTCCTCGCCGAACTTGTGCACGTACTGCTTGCGCATCTCGCGGCAGGAATCGGCCTGGGCGCGGCGCTGGATCTCGCTGCGCGCCGCGTCCTCGCTGCGTTGCAGGCACTGTTCGATGGCGTGGCGCTCGGCGGCCTGCACATCCACGGTCTGCGGTTGCAGGCAGACCCAGGCCAGGGCAGCCAGCATCAACACGACGAAACCGCCGCAGCCGGCCATCACCAGGTGGAACTTCAGTTTGTCGGCGGCCATCGGCGGCACGTCCCTCGGTCCATACATTGCATACAAGATATCATCTTGTATGGTTATGACTCACGGGGGGGCTCAGACGATCGCCGAATGCCGCGCGTCGGGTGCCTCGGACAGAATCTCGTTCAGCTTGGCCAGCGCGCCGGCCAAGGCCTCCTGGTCCACGGCACCGCCCAGCGACAGGCGGATGGCGTTGCCCGGTGGCGGTTCCTCCACGCTGAAGGCGTCGGAGCTGGCAATCCCCAGGCCCTGTTCCTGCGCGGCCTGGATCAAACGGTACTGGTCCAGCCGCGGCGGCAATGGCAGCCACACATGCAGGCCGGCCGGATGGGCCTGGCGCCGGGCGGGCAGGTAGCGGGCGGCGATGGCCTGGCGCTCGCGCAGTTCCTGCTGGAAGCGCTGCACCATCGCCTGCGCCTGGCCGGTGCGGATCCAGTGCGAGGCCACGGCCACCATCGACTGGGTGGGCATCAGCGCGATCGCGCGCAGGGCGTCCAGCACCGGTTCCATCGGCTGGCCGGCTGGCACCACCAGGTAGGCCGTGCGCAGGCCGGGGGCCAGGCACTTGGACAGGGTGGAGATGTAGTAGACCGGGCAGCCCCCGTCGGCCAGAGCGGCCAGTGGCGGGGCGGCATCGCCGGCCAGCAGCCAGTAGGGATCGTCCTCGACCACGGTCAGTTCGTGCCGCCGCGCCACCGCCAGCAGGGCCTGCCGGCGCTGCGCCGACATCGTCGCCGTGGTCGGGTTCTGGATGGTCGGCACCAGATACAGCAGGCGTGGCCGACGCAGCTGGCAGGCCTCTTCCAGGGCATCGGGCAGCATGCCCTCGGCGTCCATCGCCACCGGCACCACGCCCCGCTGCAGCACCCGCGCGGCGGCCAGCAGGCCCGGGTAGGTCAGCTGTTCGGCGGCGATCAGTTCGCCCGGCTGGGTGCGAGCCAGGATCAGCGCGCACAGCGCGGTCTGCGCGCCGGGGCAGATCACCACCCGCTCGGCGCCGACCGGGCCGAGGATCGGCGCCAGCCATTGCACGGCGGCCGCGCGGTCGTCGCGGCTGCCGGCGCCAACGTGGTAGCTCATCAGCTCGCCTTGGCCCAGCTGCTGGCCCAGGTGCTGGAACCCGGCTTCCATGCCCTGTGCGAACGGCGCGCTGCCCAGCAGCGGCGGGATGTTCATGCTCAGGTCGACCGAGGTGCTGCGGTTGCCGGCGGACATCGCAATGAAGGTGCCGCCCGCGCCCTGCGCGTCCAGCAGGCCGGCCTGGCGCAGTTCGGCGAAGGCGCGGGTGACCGTGGTCAGGTCCACCCCCACCTGCTGGGCCAGGTCACGCTGTGGCGGCAGGCGGTCGCCCGGGCGCAGCACACCGTCATCCACCGCCTCACGCACCTGCTGGGCGATCTGCAGGTACAGCGGTCCGGCGCCCTCACGGAAGGGGCGAACCCAGGTCCGGTTGGGGTGTTTCAGGCGGCGGCCGGCAGCAGGAGGCGTCATCGGTCGGATTTTTCCATACGTGCAGATGCACAAGTCCATACAATGCTGTATCTTGTATGGGCTTGATTGGAGTGGTTCGCCTGCTTGTAGGCGACCTCGTACCCACAGTGTAGCCGCTCCACGCCCGGGCGCTGCGCGCAGGCGAGCCGGTCAAGCGCGCATCTTCAACAGGGTTGACCTCCAATGAATATCTGCTGGAACCGCATCCGCCTGGCGCTGGTCGCCCTGGCCTGCATCGCCCTGACGGGCTGCGATTGGGTGCTGCTGGATTCGAAGGGCATGGTCGGGATCGCACAGCGCGACCTGATCCTGATCTGCATCGGCCTGATGCTGGTCGTCGTCGTGCCGGCCATCGTGCTGACCTTCGTGTTCGCCTGGCGCTTCCGCGCCGGCAATACCAAGGCCAAGTACACGCCGGACTGGTCGCACTCCACCAAGGTGGAAGTGGTGGTCTGGGGGGTGCCGTTGATCATCATCGCGGTGCTGGCGGTGATCGTGTGGCAGTCGACCCACGAACTCGACCCGTACAAGCCGCTGGACGTGGCCGGCGAACCGCTGCACGTAGACGTGATCGCCACCGACTGGAAGTGGGTGTTCGTGTACCCGGACCTCGGCATCGCCACGGTCAACCAGCTCAACTTCCCGGCCAACCGCGCGCTGGCGTTCAACATCACCTCCAACTCGACGATGAATACCTTCTTCATCCCGCAGCTGGGTGGGCAGATCTACGCGATGGCCGGCATGCGCACGCAGCTGCACCTGATCGCCAACGAGCCCGGCCAGTTCCGTGGCATGTCCGGCAACTACAGCGGCCATGGTTTCTCGAACATGAAGTTCATGGCCACCGCCAGCAGCAACGAAGACTTCGATCGCTGGGTGGCCGAAGTGCGCAGCGCGCCGGATGCGCTCAGCTTCGAACAGTTCAAGGCGCTGGCCGCACCGTCGAAGAACGCGCCGGTGCAGCACTTCTCCAGCGTCGAACCGCTGCTGTTCAAGAAAGTCATCGACCAGTTCATCGGCGTCGGTGAGAACACCGCTGCTGCGGCCCCGGCCGGTACGGCCGCCGGTGCCCAGGTTTCCCAGGAGTAACGAACATGTTGGGTAAATTGACGTGGGAGGCCGTGCCGCTGCACGAGCCGATCGTGGTGGTCACGCTGGCGGCCATGGTTCTGGGCGGCCTCGCGCTGCTTGGCGCGGTGACCTATTTCAAGCTGTGGGGCGTGCTCTGGCGCGACTGGTTCACCACCGTAGACCACAAGAAGATCGGCATCATGTACGTGGTCGTCGCGCTGGTCATGCTGGTGCGTGGCTTCGCCGATGCGCTGATGATGCGCGCACAGCTGGCGGCGGCCGGGCCGGGTAGCGATGGCTTCCTGCCACCGGAGCACTACGACCAGATCTTCACCGCGCACGGCGTGATCATGATCTTCTTCGTGGCCACCCCGTTCGTGGTCGGCCTGATGAACATCATCGTGCCGCTGCAGATCGGCGCACGCGACATGGCGTTCCCGTTCCTCAATGCCTTCAGCTTCTGGATCTTCGTGGTCGGCGCTGCGCTGATGATGATCTCGCTGGGTGTCGGCGAATTCGCCATGACCGGCTGGGTCGCCTATCCGCCGCTGTCGGGCATCGAGTTCAGTCCAGGCGTGGGTGTCGATTACTACATCTGGGCGTTGCAGGCCTCCGGCATCGGTACGTTGCTGACCGGCGTCAACCTGTTCATCACCATCCTGCGCATGCGTGCGCCGGGCATGACGTTGATGAAGATGCCGGTGTTCACCTGGACCGTGCTGGTCACCAGCGTGATCATCATCGCCGCCTTCCCGATCCTGACCGTGGCTCTGGGTGCGCTCACCCTGGACCGCTACCTGGACTTCAACTTCTACACCAACACATTGGGTGGCAACCCGATGATGTACGTGAACCTGGTGTGGGCCTGGGGCCACCCGGAGGTGTACATCCTGGTGCTGCCGGCGTTCGGCATCTTCTCTGAAGTGACCGCCACGTTCTCGCGCAAGAAGCTGTTCGGCTACAAGTCGATGGTCGGCGCCACCCTGGCGATCGGCATCCTGTCCTTCATCGTCTGGCTGCACCACTTCTTCACCATGGGTTCCGGCGCCAGCGTCAATGCCTTCTTCGGCATCATGACGATGATCATCGCCATCCCCACCGGCGTGAAGATCTTCACCTGGCTGTTCACCATGTACGGCGGCCGCGTGGAGTTCAGCGTGCCGATGTTGTGGACCATCGCTTTCCTGGTCACTTTCACCATCGGTGGCATGACCGGCGTGCTGCTGGCCATCCCGGGTGCGGACTTCCTGCTGCACAACAGCCTGTTCCTGGTCGCTCACTTCCACAACACCATCATCGGTGGTGCGCTGTTCGGCTACCTGGCCGGCTTCGTCTACTGGTTCCCGAAAGTGTTCGGCTTCACCCTCAACGAGCGCCTGGGCAAGTGGTCCTTCGCCTGCTGGGTGATCGGCTTCTACCTGGCCTTCATGCCGCTGTACATGCTCGGCTTCATGGGCATGACCCGGCGCATGAACCAGTACGACAACCCGGCGTGGACGCCGTACCTGATCGCTGCGTTCATTGGTGCGCTGTTCGTGTTCGCGGGCATCATCCTGATGCTGGTGCAGATCTACGTCAGCGTGCGTGACCGCAAGCGCAACCTCGACCTCACCGGCGACCCGTGGAATGCACGCACGCTGGAATGGGCCACGCCGTCGCCGCCGCCGTTCTACAACTTCGCCGTGGTGCCCAAGGCCGATGAGCTGGACGCCTTCCACGAAGCGAAGAAGCGTGGCCTGCCGCCACCGCCGAAGAAGTACGCGCCGATCCACATGCCGAAGAACACCGGCGCGCCGTTGATCCTCAACGTCTGGATCCTGGTGCTGTGCTTCGCCCTGGTCTGGCACATCTGGTGGATGGCCGGTGCCAGCTTCATCGCGATGATCGTCACCCTGATCGCGCGCTCCTACAACGAGGACGTGGATTACTACGTCAGCTCCGAGGAGGTGGCGCGTACCGAAGCGGCCAACCACGCCAAGCTGCAGGAGGCAGGCGCATGAACCTGTTGACCCGTCCGCAACTGGACAGCGATGCACTGGTCCACGACGACCACCATGAGCACGACCACGCCCACGAACAGGGCGGCATGAAAGTGTTCGGCATGTGGGTGTACCTCATGTCCGACCTGGTGCTGTTCGGCTCGCTGTTCGCCTCGTACGCGGTGCTCAGCACCGCCTACGCAGGCGGCCCCACCGGTAAGGAGCTGTTCTCGCTGCCGTTCGTGATGGCAGAGACCTTCATCCTGCTGGTGTCCAGCATCACCTACGGCCAGGCCGTGCTGGCCATGCACCGCCTGGACAAGGCAGCGGTGCTGCGCTGGCTGGGCGTGACCTTCGTGCTCGGTGCCTCGTTCATCGGCATGGAGCTGTACGAGTTCTCGCACCTGATCCACGAAGGGGCCGGCCCCAGCACCAGTGCCTACCTGTCGGCGTTCTTCGCCCTGGTCGCCACCCACGGCCTGCACGTGGCCAGCGGCCTGATCTGGATGGCGGTGGTCATGCACCAGGTCTACCGCCGTGGCCTGACCCCGACCAACATCACCCGCGTGTCCTGCCTGAGCCTGTTCTGGCACTTCCTGGACCTGGTGTGGATCTGCGTCTTCACCTTCGTCTACCTGATCGGAGCCTTCTGACATGGCCCACGTCGAAACCTCGCGCGCCGGCAATGCGCACGGTTCCACCAAGTCCTACCTGATCGGCTTCGTGCTGTGCGGGCTGCTGACGGTGGTGCCGTTCGCGCTGGTGATGAACCCGGTGCTGTCGCGGCCGGTCACGCTGTTCCTGCTGGTCGGCTTCGCCGTCGCCCAGATCCTGGTGCAGCTGGTGTACTTCCTGCACATGGACCGCAAGTCCGAAGGTGGCTGGAACCTCGCCAGCTTCGTGTTCACCCTGGTGATCCTGTTCATTGTGGTCGCATTGTCGATCTGGATCATCTGGAGCATGCACTACCACATGATGATCAACTGACCGTGGCCGGGGCGATCGGCAAGGAGTGCGCGATCGCCCTGGCACCTCAGCCCTCTCTCCCCCCCAGGGCAGGCCTGACCGAGACCGCGCCCACCTCGTGTTGGTGGTACCCGTGATGCGTGTTGCTTCCGTTGTTCGTTCCCTTCGCCTGCCGCTGCTTGCCGCAGGCCTGTCACTCGGCCTGCTGGCCGGCTGCAGCGCGCAGTCGCGCATGGATTTCTATTCCAAGGACATCGCCTGCGAGGAGCTGGGCCAGCACTGGACCATGCCCGACAGCGCCGGCACCCTGCGTGGCCCGAAGGACCTGCAGGGGCAGGTGACCTACCTGTTCTTCGGCTTCACCAGCTGCCCGGACGTGTGCCCGACCACCATGGTCGAGCTGAGCCAGGTCAAGCACCTGATGGGCAAGGATGCCGACCAGCTGCAGGTGGTGTTCGTCAGCGTGGACCCGGCGCGCGATACCCCCGAAGTCGCACACACCTACGTGCATGCATTCGACCCGAAGGCGATGGCGCTGGTCGGCGATGAAGCGCAGCTCTCGGCGATGGCCAGTGACTTCAAGGCGTTCTACGAGAAAGAGCCCGGGCAGCTGCCGGACACCTACACGATGAGCCACATCGCCGGCGGCTACGTGTTCGACCGCCAGGGTCGCCTGCGCCTGTTCGCCCCCTACGGCATGCCGGTGGAACAGCTGTTCTCGGACGTGCAGCGGTTGTTGCTGGAGCCGGAACATCCGGCCGCTGGCAGTGAAGCACTGGCCGCATGCAAACTGCCGCACAACACCAGCGTCGCCGCCCGCTGAGAGACGCATCGCCCTGGTAGCTGTCGACCTTGGTCGACACGATGTTCGCTCTGGTAGGTGTCGACCTTGGTCGACACGATCACCCATGCGCCAATCCCCCGGCCGGCCAGGAGAGCCAACCGACCGGGGGCACCACGCAACGCCCTAGATCACTTCTTCTCTTCCCACTGCACCACGTCCGGCTCGGCCGCCTTGACGCCCGCGGTCGACAGCAGCCGGGTGCTCGCATCCAGCGCCGCGTTCACCGACGGGTATTCCACGATGGCCAGGCCGGCGGCCTTGGAGACCTTCACCACGGTGCCACCAGTGGCCTTCGCCGCGCGCTGTGCTGACGCCGCATCGGTAAAGAACACCTTCACCCGCGAGGTCGCCACCACCGGCGCACCATCATTGGATACCGCCGCCGCGAACTTGCCGGCACCGGCATCAGCGCCGCCTGCTGCTGCACCATCCAGCGAACGCTTGCTGCGCGCGCTGGTCGTGGTCGCTGCCGCCTGCGGGGTGATCGTGAACTGACCGCCTGCGGCCTGCTTCACGGTGGTCGAAGGAGACAGCTGGAAACGCGCGCCGCCCACGTCGAACGAACGGCCGGTGGCTGAGGCTTTCAATTCCTGCGCATCCACGGTGGACAGGCTCCGGGCCGGTGGGGTCTGCCCCGAGCTCTGTGCCCAGGCAGGGGAGGTCATCGCCGCGAAGGCGAGCGTGCTCAACAGAATGGTCGTCTTCATCATCAGTGCCCCAGAACGCGGATCTTGAAGAATTCGAGGTTGCCGCGCGATGCAGCGTTCGCGGCCTGCCCCATGTCGGTTACTTCCAGCGTCCAGGTGCCGGTGGCGCTTTCATCCAGGAAGGCGTTGCTGGACAGCAGATCCCAGTTGGTGAAGTTGCGCTGCACGCCGCCCGTACCGGAGCCGATTGCGGTGAAGGCCGGCTGCACCACGCTGCGCGTGCCACTGGGCGAAACCAGCACGAACTGCAGCTGGCGGGTGTTGCTGTGGTTCACGCGGAAGCCCAGCTGCACCGACTCGATGTTGCGTGCGCCATTGGCCACCTGGAAGGTCAACCGCGCGGCAGCGTTGGTGGTGTTGCCGATGGCAACGGTGCGCGTGGTGGTGCGCCAGCCGGTGTCCAGCAGCGGCCCCAGCGACTGGAAGGTCTCGGCGACCTGCACCGCACGCGCCGCATTGACCACACCGAAGCCGTACCAGTTGCTGTACGCGCGGTTGGCAGCGTTCACCGTCCAGCCCGGCACCAGCGTGCGACCGTCGGCCAGCGTCACTGCGGGCTGGTTCGGGTGGTTGCGGGTAGCGGTGGTGGCCAGGATGTACTTCACATCGCGGTAGGACAGGTTCGGATTGGCCTCCAGCACCAGCGCCGCCACGCCCGACACCATCGGCGCCGACGCCGACGTGCCGTTCATCTTGGCGGTGTAGTTGCAGGTGCTGTCGATGGCCGACAGGTTGCTGTCCAGTGTGTTCTGGCGGTTGGTGTTCTTGTTGCTGCCCTGCGTGCAGCCGGTCACGTCGGTGGTGACGATGGCCGGATCGTACGCACGTGCCACCAGGTTCGGCGCGTACTGCGCCTGCAGGCCGTACTCGCCGCCAAAGGCCGACACCCACAGTGCCGAACCGGTGGACGAGTACGACGAGCGAACGCCGTCGGCGCGCACCGCACCCACGGTGATCACGTTGAACAGGTTGTTGCGTGGATCGCGACCGGCTGGCACGCAGCCGGTGTTGCGGTTCTTGGTATCGGTGGTGCAGACGTCCTGGGTCTGGCTGATCGAGGCGTTGTTGAAGTTGTTGCCGGCCGACTTCACATAGATGCCGCCGCGGCCACCGCGGGTGCCCGACAGTGCCTGCTCGTACGAACTCACCGTGTTCTGGCTGTAGGCCACGGGCAGGTTGGGGTTACCCGGGCCCGCGCCCCAGCTGTTGTTGAACACCTGCACATCGGCCGACTCGGCGCCATCCCACCAGGCGTATTCGATGTTGCTCTGCTGGTTGCCCTGCGCGTTGGAGGCCAGCACGTTGAAGCCCTTCAGCGTCGCCGCCGGGGCTACGCCGCGCACGCCCAGGTTGTTGGCGCCCACGGCACCGGCGATGCCGCCCACCATCGTGCCGTGGTTGTCGGCATCGGGATTGGATGGCGTGGGGTTGTTGGAGCCATTGGCGAAGTTCTTGCCGGCCACCGCCGCCACGTTCGCGGCCAGGTCCGGGTGGGCGATCTGCAGGCCGTCATCGACAATGCCGATCACCACGCCCTGGCCACGGATGCCATTGCGGAACAGGCCATCGACATTGAGATCGTTGCCGGCCACCGGCAGCGTATCGGCCGGCACCGTCTGCCCGGTATTGAGCAGATGCCACTGGATACCCGCCAGCGGGTCGGCCTGTTGCGCCTGGGCAGTAAGGGCCAGGCTGCCGAGTACCAAGGCAGTGGCCAGGGCCAGGCGCGCAGAGCGCGGTGGCGCAGAGCGCGGTGGCGCGGAGCGTTGCGTGTGTCGCTTCATACACGAATCCTTCTGTTGTGAATCGGCATGGCAGGACGGCGGGGCGGATCTGCCCCATCGCAACGAGCCAAACGCGACACAACGAACAACCCCCTACCTCTTCACGCAGCCAATGTGCTGATGTGCCAAATGCGTCACAAACACTTATGCCGCCTGGTAATCACGACTGCGCTGCTCTGTTCTGAGCTCCGGTAAATGCCATCCTTGATTGGCACCGCGCATCCACGCATGGCGTGGATCTACCAGGTCATCGCACCCCCTCCCGCCCCCCTGTGCTACTACAGCCCGTGCAGCCCTTCCCCGTACGGAGCACGACCATGGTCAACCCCGTCGCCCAGGCCCACCGCGGCCTCGGCACAACACTCTTCAGCCTGTTGAACCCGATACCGTTCGGCTTCTTCGTGGCCGGCCTCATCTTCGACATCCTCTACCTCAACACCGCTGAAGTGATGTGGGGCAAGTCGGCCGCGTGGCTGATCACCTTCGGCCTGCTGATCGCCATCCTGCCGCGCCTGATCAACCTGTTCGCGGTCTGGCGCCGCAACGGCACCGCGACCGGCACCGACCGCCTCGATTTCCTGCTCAACCTGGTCGCCATCGTGCTGGCCATCTGGAACGCCTTCGTGCACAGCCGCGACGCCTATGCGGCGGCGGTACCGGGCACCATCCTTTCCGCGCTGACGGTGGCACTGATCGCGCTCGGCTTCATCCTGCTTTCGCTGCAGCAGCCGGTGCTGCAAGGAGCCCGTCATGGCTAAGCGCATCCTGCCCGCCGTGGGCGTGCTCTCGCTGGCATTGGCGTTGGCCGCATGTGCCGGCAAGGCTGAGTACCACCCGGCCGATCAGTCCGGTGCGCAGCCACCGCTGCCCGCGCCGCAGAACTACCTGATGCCGCCGATGCAGGTGCCCAAGGGCGTGGGTTGGGCCGAGGGCCAAGCACCATCGGTGGCCGACGGCCTGAAGATCGAACGCATAGCCGCCAACCTGCAGCACCCGCGCCGGCTGCTGTCGCTGCCCAACGGCGATGTGCTGGTGGTGGAAGGCAACGGCCCGGGCGAAGAGCCGGTCACCACGCCCAAGCAATGGATCGCCGGCAAGGTGAAGGCGCGTTCGGGCAAGGCCGGCAAGGGCGGCAACCGGGTCACCCTGCTGCGGCGCACGCCGGGTACCAACGCCTGGACCCAGCACGTCTATATCGAAAACCTGCACTCGCCATTCGGCATCCAGCTGATCGGCGACACGCTGTACGTGGCCAACACCGGCAACATCATGAAGTTCCACTACGTGCCGGGCGAAACCCGCATGTCCGACAAGGGCAGCGAGTTCACCGATCTGCCCAGCTCCATCAACCACCACTGGACCAAGGAACTGCTGGCCAGCCGCGATGGCAGCAAGCTGTACGTGGGCGTGGGCTCCAACAGCAACATCACCGAGAACGGCCTGGCCGTCGAGTACCGCCGCGCGGTGGTGCTGGAAGTGGACGTGGCCACCAGCGGCAGCCGCATCTACGCCTCGGGCCTGCGCAACCCCACAGGCCTGGACTGGGAGCCGAGCACCGGCAAGCTGTGGGCGGTGGTGAACGAGCGCGATGAGATCGGTGCCGACCTGGTACCGGATTACCTCACCTCGGTGCAGGAGCATGGTTTCTACGGCTGGCCCTACAGCTACTACGGCCAGCACGTCGACGAGCGCGTGCAGCCACAGCGGCCGGACCTGGTGGCCAAGGCGATCCGCCCGGACTTCGCCATCGGCTCGCACGTGGCACCGCTGGGCCTGCTGTTCTACACCGACCAGGCGTTGCCGGCGAAGTACCACGGCGGTGCTTTCATCGGCGAGCACGGCAGTTGGGACCGCTCGCCGTTGAGTGGTTACGAAGTGGTGTACGTGCCGTTCAAGGACGGCAAACCGGCCGGCCGGCCGGAAGCGGTGGTGAGCGGGTTCGCGTCCAAGGATGAGAAGACGCTGATGGGCGCGCCGGTAGGCATGGCCATCGATGCCGAAGGCGCGTTGCTGGTCGCCGACGACGTGGGCGACGTGGTGTGGCGGGTATCGGCGAAGTAACCGGCCACCCGCGCATCACCCGTGTTGTAGAGCCGAGCCCATGCTCGGCTGACGTGCGCAGCGCGGGGTTGCCATGCCCAGATGGAAGAGCAGCCGAGCATGGGCTCGGCTCTACAGCGCTGATGGTCCGGTGCGAAGCCCACTGAACACCGATTCGGCCGCAAAGCCCACACCACCCAGCAGCACGCCGAAATACACCACCGACGCCACCACGAAGCCGTAGCCAGCCGCCACCGCAGCGCCATCGCGCTGGATGAAGCCGATCGCAAATGACATCAACGCCAGCGCCGGCAGCGTGTTGCTGAAGGGAATCGGCCCGGCCGGCAGCATCAGCAGGATCGTGGCGAATACCAGCGCCAGGTTGTTCAACCGCATCATCTTCTTCGAGCGCACCATCGCTGCCAGCCGCATCGGCCGTGACAGGCGCTCCATCCGGTGCACCCATTTCAGGGCACGGCCCAGGTTGGCCTTCAGCTTGTCGGTGGCGATCTGCTTGTCGGCCAAGCGCTGCGGCACCCACAGCGGGCGGTCGCGCACGCGGCTCAGGCCGATCAGCAGGATGGACGCACCGAACACCGTGCTCAGCCCTGGAATCGACACCGGAATCAGGAAGATCGCCGACAGCAGGATCACCACCAGCATCAGGCCTTCGTCGCCCAGTGCGTGCAGCAGGGTGCCAACACGGATGTGGTCGCCGGGCAGACCGTCGATCAGGTCTTCAATCTGCTGGGCAAGCGGGGCGGTGTCGCTGGCGTCGGGCGCTTGGTAGGTCATGCGTCGAAGAAAGTGTCCAGGGAAGGGCGGTCGATAGGGCCGTCCTGCGGTGGGGGACGCACAGGCCCGATGAGTATCTCCGGCCAGTGCTGCGCGGAGGTGAACGATCCATGAGGCCGGCAGCGCCAGGCGGCCTGGCCTAAAATGGGGGTCCCCCGCACTGGTTGAAGATGATGGACATGGGTCGCAGGCAATCGACCATCGAACTGGTCGCCATCGATATGGATGGCACCCTGCTGGACCCCGCCCACAAGCTCACCCCGCGGGTGAAGCAGGCCATCGCCGAGGCGCGCGCGCTGGGCGTGCACATCGTGCTGACCAGTGGCCGCCCGGTGCCGGGGCTGGCGCCGTTCCTTCATGAGCTTGGCATCGAGGGCGACGATGACTACTGCATCGCCTGCAACGGAGGCCTGGTGCAGCGCATCGGCCCGCGCGAGACGGTGGTCGAGTATCCGCTCAGCTTCGACGACTTCGTGTACTGCGAACAGGTCGCCCGCGAGATCGGTGTGCATTTCCAGGCACTGGACGCACAGCGCATGTACACGCCCAACCAGGACATCAGCATCTACACCGTGGCCGACTCGCATCTCTCGCGCATGCCACTGTCATACCGCCGCGTGGCCGACATGGACCCGCGCATGTCCTTCATCAAGCTGATGATGATCGATGAGCCGGAGGTGCTGGATGCCGCCATCGCGCGCCTGCCAGCCGCACTGACCGAGCGCTTCGCGGTACTGAAGAGTGCGCCGTTCTTCCTGGAAGTGTTCGACCGCCGCGCCGGCAAGGGGCCGAGCCTGCAGAAGCTGGCCGAGCACCTGGGCATCGACCGCGCCAACGTGATGGCCATCGGCGACCAGGAAAACGACCTGACCATGCTGCAGTACGCCGGCACCAGCGTGGCGATGGGCAATGCCATCGATGCGGTGAAAGCCGTGGCGCGTTTTGAAACCGCCACCAATTCCGAAGACGGCGTCGCGCAGGCGATTGAGCGCTTCGTGCTGCAGTAAGCCGGTAATGCGAAGAAGGACGCCGCCGCGCACGGCGGCGGCGTCCCACCAACGGTTTTACTGGCAGACGTACTCGTTGCCCGACTGGACGCTCTCCACATCGAGTTCATGGTTCTGGATCTCGATCGTTTCCATGCGGGTCGAAACAACCACCGCACGGGCGCCGACGTTGCACGCGGCAGGCAGGCCGCCAGCGTAGACCTGCCCATTGATCGCATACGCCAGGCCGTAGCAGGCCGAGCCGAGCTTCTGCGAGTCGAAGTGGCAAGCATTGAGCTGGTTGTTGGCCGATGCGCTGGCGGCGTTGTAGTTGGTCGTCCAGCCGCTGAACGGATCGTTGGCGCAGGTGCCCGGGAAGTCCTGGATCGGCGTGCCGCCGGTCGTGCAGGTGTGTTCCCATGCGCTGGAGAAGGGGCTTTGTTTGAAGTACGCAGTGCGGCCGCTGTCGACCCATTGCGCGGCGGCAGCATTTTCGGCGAAGGCGGACAGGCCGAGCAGGCACAGTGCAGTTGCGGCGAGCGGTTTCAATCCATTCAACATGACGTTCGTCCTTTGAAGTGTCGAGTTAACGCGTCGGAGCCTTGCATGGCAGCGTGTGCGGAAGGCATCGCAATTGTCCGCGCCGCCGCCGTGGTCATGATCATTCAGCAGCCAGGGCGGCGCAAGTCGAGCCAGGCACGAATGGTCGAAAGGCTGACGGAGCGCACATACATCACATTGCAACGTGCAAGTGATAGTGCGGCATCGAAAACGATACCTGCGTATAGCCGCGCTTTACCACGGTGCAATGGCGGTATGGGCGGGCAGATGCAAGAATTCCGCACGTCGAAATCACCCCGCCGCATCACCCGGAAGATCACCGCTTCCATCCGCTGCTGACCGGCGCGCACGGCGCCGTCATTTCTTCAACGCAATCGCCGCCAGCCAGCGCGCCGCACACCGGCGCTGCATCGCGCTGGGCGTGTGCCTGCGCCACCTTTCCCCTGCACCCTGGATCTGGTCATGAACACTCCACCTACGCTTATTGCCTTGGCGATCGGCACCGCTCTCGTTGCACCGCTGCACGCTGCCGAGTCGACCGACGCCGCCCATGAAACCCCCACCACCCTGAACGCGCTGCAGGTCATCGCCACGCCGCGCGGTGCTGCTGTTGCCCCGACGCAGGTGGTGGGACCGAACCGCTACGTCATCAACGCCACCGACCTGGACGCGATGGTGTCGGGCAACAACGGCCTGTCGATGCTGAAGAACGTGCCGGGCGCGAGCTACACCGCCACCGACGGTCTCGGCCTGGACATCTCCGCCACCAGCCTGTTCGTGCGCGGCTTCCGCATGAATGAAATGGGCATCACCTTCGAAGGCGTGCCGCTGAACGACAACGGCTTCCTCTCGCTTACCGGCACCAGCGTGGTCAACGTCGGCGTGCCCGATGGCATCGGCTCGATCACGGTCAGCCCGGGCGGCGCGCCGGTAAGTGTGTTCTCCAGCAGCGTCAATGGCGGCAGCCTCGAGTACCGGCTGGCAGAACTGCAGGACACGCCCAGCCTGCGCATCAAGCAGGGCGTAGGCAGCAACAACACGCTGGTCACCACGGTCTCGGGCCAGAGCGGCCAGCTCGGCGAGCACGGCCCGAAGCTGCTGGTCGACCTGCAGCGCGTGTCGGCCGACAAGTACCAGGGCGCCGGCACGCAGAAGTTCCTGCGCGGCGACCTGAAGGCGCAGCAGGATGTGGCGTGGGGTGACTTCACCGTGTTCCTGTCCGACAGCAAGGCCGCGGTGTGGGGCTACAACAACATCTCCTTCGACATGATCCGCAAGCTGGGCTGGAAGGCCGACAGCTTCTATCCGGACTATGCGTGGGCGTACTACGTAGCCTCGCCGGAGAACGCTGACAAATCCTGCGGCGCCTACACCTGCGGTGAGCTGTCCGAACTGATTCCGTACGACACCGGTCAGGTGACCCGTGACCGCGTCGCGTCGATCAACCACCGTTTCCAGATCACGCCCGCGCTCAGTGGCAACGTGCAGCTGTACAACGCCAACAGCCACACCCAGGCCACCTTGACCGACCCGACCGTGCCGTCACCCAACGGTGCGCCCTTCTCCGAACAGGTGCAGACGCCGCACCTCAACCGCTTGGGCGGCATGTTCAACCTGCAGTTCGAGACCGGTGCGCACACCATCACTACCGGCTTCTGGCAGGAGAAGAGCAAGGCGGCCGCCAAGACCGAGTGGTACCAGCAGCCGCTGCTGGGGGAGGGCAAACCACTGAAGGCCACCGGGCCGTTCGATGTGTACGGGCCGGCGTTCCAGACCGACAACGCATCAAGCTGGGTGACCCGTTCACGGCAGTTCTACCTGCATGACAACTACGCCGTCACCGACACGCTGGTGCTGGGGCTGGGCTTCAAGGCGGTGGACTTCAGCACCACCGGGGGTGGTATCGGCGATGCTCCGGAGCGCCCGGTGTCCGGCACGCTGCGCGCCAAGAGCAACTTCCTGCCGCATGTGTCGCTGTACTGGAGCCCGACAGAAAAGACCGATGCCTTCATCGACCTGGCCAACACCATGAACGGCTATCGCGTGGCCCAGCGCGGCAACATCGGCTATACCGCGTCGGCCTGGACCATCACCGACCAGGAAGAGTTCGACCGCGTGGCCGGCACCCTGCGGCCGGAGAAGAACTGGAACCTGACCGTCGGTGCCAGCCATCGCTTCGACCGGCTGATGGTCACCGCAGATGTGTTCTACAACGACATCCGCAACCGGCTGCTGTCGGCGGCGATCGGCACCCAGTTCGCACAGATCAATACGGTGCGGTTGATGCCGAAGATGCACGTGATCGGCGCCGATCTCGGCATCACCGCCGACCTGACCGACCACCTGCAGTTCTACCAGGGCATCGCGCTGGCGCGCTCGTACTACGACAGCGATTTCGTGGTGGGCGATACCGTGTACCCGATCAAGGGCAACGCACAGCCGGGCTATCCGCAGCTGTCGCTGGTCAGTGACCTGTCCGCGCACTTCGGCGGCTGGCGTTTCGGTGCCACCAGCACCTCGTACCTGCGCCAGCCCTTCACCTATGAAAACGACATCCGCGTGCCGACGTTCTGGCAGGTCAACGCGTACACGGCCTACAAGCTGGGGCCGGACGGCCTGCTGCCGGGGCTGGAGCTGCGGCTGGACGTCAGCAACCTGTTCAACCGCAACAGCATCGGCACCGCCACCATCGCCGGTTCGTCGTTCTCGGGTGACTACCAGACCCTGCAGCGCAGCGCACCACGGCAGGTGATGTTCAGCACCTCGATGTCGTTCTGAGATACGGAACGGGGTCCGGAACGGGGTCGGATCCCTTTGCCACGCAAAGGGCTCCGACCCCATCCGCTGTTTGCACGATCTGCACTGATTTCGTGGCACCAACGCAAGGTTCCCACAATGTTGCTGGGTCATCCTGTAGGCATGGCACAGCAGAACCCCCGTTTTCCTCCGGTCCGCAGACGCGCCCATGGACGTCCGCGTCCGGTGCCGTTCGCCGCACCGACGGTCGACCTGGAGGCCGAGTACCAGTTCTGGCAGGTCTATGACCGCGTGGTCCGCCCCCTGCCCGGGGGCGGGTTCCGCCTGGCCTGGCTGGTGCTGCAGACCGTGTACCGGGCGCGGGCGCGCTATCCCGACGACACCCACAAGCGCGCGCTGTCACGCGTGCTGTTCGGCGCGAACATGACCGCCGACCGCGCCGCCGAGCTGGAGGAGCTCTACGCGCTCGTCAGCCGCCGGCTGGCAGCGGTGGCGGTACGCGGCCAGGATTCGTTCCGCAGGACGGCGCTTTGATCCGTCCCGCATCACCCACCACGCGCGCTACCGCCCCCGTCAGCTGACCTTGCAGGGCATGCAGATCCGTCCCACCCCGCCCGCACCGGCGCGCAGGTCAGGGTCGAAGAATTCCTCCTGGCTGCGGATCTGCCCGCAGCGGCTGCAGACCTTCTTTTCCTTCGACTCCAGCCCCTGCACCTGCTCGATCACCTGATCGACCGCTGCCGAGCGGATTTCCGTGCCGGCCACTTCAATCAGGCGATAGAGCCGGTCGGACAGTGTCTGCACCGGGTCGCTGCCGAGATTGAAGCGGTTGATGCGCAGGAAGCGATAGCCGTAGCTTTCCAGCGTCAGCTGGCGCTCGACATCGGCCTCCACCAGATAGCGCTCGTGGTTACCCACATGCACCGGCTTGTCGCGGCGGAAATGGAACTCGAAGCCGTCGTACTCGATCACGATCTGAAGCGCGCCGCGCACGGTCTGCACGGTCACCAGGAAATCCACGCGCCACGCCGGATGCTGGTAGGTCGGGTCAAGCTGGCGCAGGTAGTCGCCTACCGGGAACTGCGGAATGATCTCGACCGCATCGCCATGGGCAAGCACGAACGGCGTCTGCTGCAGCCACTGCAGCACCTTCGATTCCATCGGGCTGCGCGCGTCGGTCTGCGCGGCGTCGGGCGCGGGGCGGTCCAACTGGCTGGCGTAGTAACGCAGCGCATTGCCGATTGCGCCGCGGAACGCATCGACCGGCATCGAATGGACGAACCAGATCGCCTCCTGCGCACGGGAGAAGCCGACATTCAGGCGCTGCACTTTCAGCTTGTCCTCCACCGCATCCACCGCGCCGGTCAGGCTGACCGGGAAGATGTAGTTCAGGGCATCCTGGCCGGCGGTCGCCACCATCGAGTAGAAGATCAGCCCGCGTTCCTCACCCTGGCAGGAGTCGACCGTCATCACCTTCAACCGCAGCCGCTCTTCGAACTCGCGGCCGCGCGGGTGGTTGAACAGCGCCTTGGACAACAGCGTCTGCTGCTCGCGGAACGGCGTGATGATGCCCACCGTGGGCGGTGCGTCCGTATCCAGCAGCTCGACCAAGCGCTCTGCAATGAAGGCCGCTTCGGCTTCGTTGGTGCTGCGGCTGGTGCGGTGCCCACTGGCATCGACCTGGCTGAAGCGGATTACTTCCTGCAGCGGCCGGCTGCGGATCTTCAATGCCTGCAGCTGGTGGTTGTAGAAGGTGGAGGACGAGAACCCGATCAGTTCCGCATAGCTGCGGAAATGCTTGCGCAGCATCACCGAGTACGAGGCCGAGAGCGAGCAGAACTCCAGCACCGAGCGCTTCACATCGAACATGGCCAACCGTTCCAGCACGTCGGCCTGCTGGCTGACGTTGGCGCGGAAGTAGTTGACCAGATCCGAGCGGTACTTGTCGTTCAGCGCGATGCTGGCGTTGGCGGCCTTGACGTTGGAGAACTGCTTGGAGTCGCCCAGCACCACCACCTTGCGCGCGCGCAGCAGCGCCGGCAGCGCCTGCGCCACCGAGACCTGCGAGCCTTCGTCGATAACCAGCACGTCGAACAGGTCCGGTGCCAGCGGCATGTACTCGCCGAACTCGCGGATGCTGGCGATCATCACCGGGAACGACTCGCGCACGCTCTCGAACTTGTCCACCGGGAATTTCTGCCGGTTGGCGATCACGCCCGCCAATGCCCGCGCGTCGGCACGGTGATGATCCATGAAGCTGATCAGGCGCCCATCCACGTGGGCATTCATCACCGAGGTGTTCAGGCGTTCCAGCTTGGTCTTGGTGCCGACATAGTCGTACTGCGGCGCATCGACGAAGGCCTTGCGCGTGGCCATCCAGCCCTGCAGGAAGCGCAGGGTCAGCGCCCACAGCGCGGGATCGTCCTTCGGCTCGGCCAGCAGGGTCTCGACGATGGCCGGATTGAGCCGCGCCAGCAGGGTCATTGCCTGCCGTGCAACCGCCGCACCCGGTCCCGGCGCGGCGCCGTGGGCGATCTGCCGGTAGCTGGCAGGCAGCTGTGCGCCCAGGCCTTCGGCCTCCAGCTTCATGCGCAGCGCGTTTGCGCCCTGCACGATGGCCTGCAGGGCCGCTGCATCGTGCTTGAGCAGCAGTGGCCGGGTGGTGCCCAGCTGGTTGAGCTGTAGTTCCAGCCCGCGTACCGCATTGCCGCGCAGCAGATAGCCCAGCACCGGCATCTTCAGCTGCTGGTGCTGCAGCAGGATCGTACCCAGCAGCCGTACCTGTTCGGCATCCAACGACTCGAACAGCTCCCAGCCGTCGACCGGTCGGTCGGCAAGGAAGGCCGTTGTCACTGCATCGCGACGGATGCGCTCGTCCAGCGACGCCGGCGTGTAGTCGGTGCTGCCGAACAGGTCGGCCAGATAGGTTTCAAGCACGTCCGCCTGCGCAGCCACCGTTTCCAGCTCGGCCAGCACGTTGGCATCCATCACCGCGTGCACCTGCTGCAATACCGCAGGTGCGCGTTCGCCCAGCTCCGCTTCCTGCTCGTGCATGGTCTTCACAGCGGCAAGCGAGACACGCCCCAGCGTCTGCACGGTGCTGGAGATGGCCTGCCGCAGGGTCTGCGCCGTGTCCTGGCGCTCGCTCTCAAGGGCGGGCTGGTTGGCCTTCATGGCCTTGGCGAAGGCCGAAATCTGGCTGATGGTGCCGGTGGAGGTCAGGCGCTTGAAGTTGGCCGCCTGCTGGCCCAGCCGCAGGATCGGGTTGGGGAAATCGCGATCGTGGCGAACCCGGCTCATCGCATCGGACAGCTTGTCGTACACCACGTCCAGCGCCTCGGTCTTGTCCGACAGCACCAGGCAGCTCTTCTTGTTGAACGCACAGTCGGCCGCAATGGCGGTGATGGTGTGCGACTTGCCTGTGCCGGGCGGCCCTTCGACCACCACGATCCGCCCCTGCGGCTCGCGCACGGCCAGCAGGATCTTGCGCTGCTCTTCGTTCAACGGGATGGGCGAATCGAACACCATGCGCTCCACCAGCGGCAGCGCGTCCCAAGCCGATTCCACCCGTTCCCCGATCGGCTCGGGGTTGCGCATCAGCACGCCTTCCACCATGCCGTGGAACAGATCCACCAGCTTCGACCCGCCATTGCGGGCCTGGTCGATGATCTCCTCGAAATCATTCAGCAGCGCCTCGTCGGCGCGCTCGAACGCAGCCAGATGCAGGGCAGGCGACAGCGCGACGGTGGCGGTGGACGCCTCGCTGGCAGACGAGGACAGCGAGACTTCACCGCCCAGATCCACCGCGTTGGCCACCTGGCGGAACAGCGATGCGGCCACTTCAAACAGGCTTTGTGCCGGGTCGAGGTACTGGATGCGCTCCTGGATCGGCGACACCCACTCGCGCGCCATGCCCACGGCCAGTTCCTGCAGCACGAAGTCGATCGCGCGGCGGTTGGCGAACAGACGGTTGCTGAGGGTCAGGGTGTAACCCGACCCATCCTTGGCCCGCACCACGTCCAGCGGCAGGTAGAACACCGGGTACTGCACGCCCGCGTACTTGAGCGTGCCCACGTAGAGATACAGCTGCAGGCCATCGCCGGTGGCGACATAGGTTTCCAGGTCGCGGAACTCGTGGAAGGCATCGGCCGCCACGAAGTTCTCGAAGAACGCCATCAGCGCGCTGATCGTGCCGTCGCGGGTCAACTGGTGCTCGCAGGCCTGCTGCAGCGGCAGCTCGTCGCCGGTGGCCAGCAGGCGTGCCAGCACTTCCGGCAGCGTCTGGTACAGATCGACAACGGAGCGGGTGACCAGGTCCGATTCCGCTGCGTGCAGCGAATCCATCACCCAGTACGCCTGGCCCTGCAGTGGGCCGGCCAGATGCGCGATCAGTGGCCGCACCACCTGCACGCACATCGCATCCACCAGGCTGCCCTGCACCGATTCCACCCAGGCTTCCGGGTCTTCCAGTGCACCGGCCACGCTGGCGCGCGCTGTGTCGAGCACCGCCACGCGCACGGTGGCGATGGCGGTCTCGGTGATCGCGTTCACCTGCTCTTCGACAATCCGGCGCAGCGTCGCGCTGATCGGCCGTGTATAGCTGCGCGGGCCGATGGTGAACGAAAGCTCCTCACCGGAGGGCCGGCTCAGCAGCTTCCACAGTTCCTTGTCCAGCGCCGGGTAGGGCGCCGTACGCATGCCCGCGCGGAAGCCGGAATCGCTGGTGAGCACGATGCGGCGCCGGGGGGCCTGCGCGCGCTTGAAATCGGATTCGAGGAAATCGCGGAAGTACTGCGAGATCCGCACCGCGATTTCGCGCATCTTCGTTTCACCCAGTGGCCCGCCGCCGGTTGCAGCAGGCGTCAGCGGAGCGGATGCATCGGAGGTCGGCAGGTGCGGCGGCTGGGGAGTACTCATCTATGGCTGGGCGGGCACCTGGCGAGGCAGGCACCGCTAGGGACTGGGCCCTGCATGGTCGCACGCGTCGCCCGTGGCGGGGAGGGGGACGGTGCCCTCCAGTACCGACGGCAGAATCATGTGCGCCGTCAGCGATCGCCAGAACAGCGACTCGTCGTAGCTGTCAAAGTCCGTCGGGACCAGAATTGGGGACGGCAGGCCCTGCGCGCGCAGGCGCAGGCGGATACTGGCGACTTCCTCGCTCAGCTCCATGCCGAACAGCACCAGCTGCACCTTCGCATCGCGCAGCACGAACTATTCCTGCAGGCGCGTGCCGAGACCGGCAGCCAGGAATGTTCCCACCAGGTCGTAGTTGCGCCACTCCAGCACCGACAGGCCGCTGTCCACGCTGCGCCCAGCTCTTGGCGGCAACCAAGGCGCGTCACATGCAGTCGCCCTCGGCGCCAGTGGCCGAGCCACGCGAGGCAATCGCCGCTCGGTGAGTGATACGGGGCCGCCCCGCATTAAGCGAGGAATCACTGGTGGGCGAGCTCCAAGGAAGCCGATGTGAATCTATCCGGCATAGCGCCGCTTTGATTACATCGCGCAGTTTGCGGTAAAGAAAGATAACATCAGCACCTGAACATAAACCTGCCCGCTACTCGGGCCGGGGGACGTCGCGCGGGCGCCAATCTCAAGCAGCAGTCGTTTGGTTGTGGCCTCGTCTGAGCCAATGAAATGCATGAGAGTATCCAATTCGCCCCATTGATACTCAGGCTTGTTGAGCAGACTCAAGAAGAGATGCTTGTTTAGCTTTTCGCCAGCAGCAACGACTCGTTCCTGACACCAGTGAGATGCAAGGCTTGCGGCCACCGTGGCTACGGAGACGATGGTAGCGCCTGCGATGCCGACACTCCTCCGCTCTAGGTGCCGGTGGCCCGCGGTGATCGACCGTGATCGGCGTCGAAAGACCGCAATCAACTAACGTTCCCCATTGATCCAAAGTACACCAGCACTGCCACGGCGTAACCGGCGAGCAACGCCGCACTTAACAGCCGCCGCCTATAGTCGGCAAGCGCAACCGACAAAATTGTACAGATCACGGACGCCAGCAATCCCGCAATGAGGAGCTGCATGGCCGCATACATCCTTGGCCCCGCTGAAGAAGTGAAAAGCAGCCACGCTGAGAGCGCAGCGCAGAGCAATGACACCGACGCAAGCACGCCCCAAGCTGTTTTCATCCAACATACTCCAGAAAAGTGCCCGGCTGCACAGCGCAGCCGGGCGATTGCTTTACTGAACGCGTACCGGCACGCCCGAGAACCCAGACTCACCACTGACAATGAAGTAAACCGCATTGCCTGCCAAGCCGGTGAAGCGGATCGTCTCGACGTTGCCTTGCCGCGTAGAGAACGTGTCGTACGACTCGCGTGAGGCCGGACGACCATCGGCGCCAAACAACGAGATATTCCCTGTGCCACCGTAGCTGAGAATGCTCAGCGAAGTCTTTCCAGTGGGAAGTGGTACGCGGAAGGCAATGATGTCACCGGCAGCCCCGCTCAAGCCGTCCGACGTCTCTCCTGGTGCGATGCTCCGAATGGCGACGCCGTTGGAGGAGACCTGAGTCGCCACGCTGTTGTAGTCGCGTTGGTTATTCGCACGCGTCGCGGTGATAACTGCTTCCGCAGTCTCCAAGAAGACTGATTCATCGGGAATACGGTTCGGTCCTCCTCCGTTCCAACTGCCGATACCCGATGGCCTCACCCAGGTGCGCGGTCTGGATGGTCTCGCTTTCGGCCAGATCGGCAATCGTGCGTGCCACGCGCAGGATGCGATGCATTGCCCGCGCCGACAGCTGCAGGCGCTCGATGGCGTGTTCCAGCAGGTCCTGGTCGGCTTCGCTCAAACGCGTGCACGCACGTAGGTCAGCAGGCGGCAGGTGCGCGTTGAGGCCACCACGCGCCTGTTGCCGCGCATGCGCCGCTTCCACCCGCGAACGCACGCTGGCGCTGGGTTCGCCAAGCGGTGTGCTCTCACGCAACTCCACCGCATCCATGCGGCTCACGTTGATGTGCAGGTCGATGCGGTCCAGCAACGGGCCCGATACCCGCGCGCGGTAGCGGGTGATGCGCTCGTCGCTGCACAGGCAGCGGTTGCTGCGGTCGCCGGCCCAGCCGCAGGGGCATGGGTTCATCGCCGCCACCAGTTGAAAACGCGCGGGATAGACCACGCTGCGCGCCGCGCGGGAGATGCGGATGTGGCCTGATTCCAGCGGCTCGCGCAGAGTTTCCAGCGCGCTGCGGTTCCACTCCGGCAGTTCATCCAAGAACAGCACGCCATGGTGCGCCAGCGAGATTTCGCCAGGGCAGGGCGGATTGCCGCCACCCACCAACGCCGCTGCACTCGCACTGTGGTGTGGCGCGCGAAACGGCCGCTGCCGCCAACGCTTCGGGTCCAGCCCTTCGCCACTGACCGAGGTGATGGCCGCCAACTGCAGGGCATCGATCTCTTCGCTATCCGGCAGCAGGCTGGGCAGGCGCGAGGCCAGCAGGGTCTTACCGCAGCCGGGGCTGCCGATCAGCAATAGATGATGACCACCAGCGGCGGCGACTTCCAACGCCCGGCGTGCGAGCGCCTGCCCGCGCACGTCGGCCAGATCCGGCAGTGGCAGCGGTGCGGTGTCCACGCGTTCCACCTGCGGCAGCAAACGTGGATTCCCGAGCCCGGCACAGCATTCCAACAGAGTACGCGCCACGCGCACATCGGCGTGCTGGGCCAGCGCAGCTTCGGCAGCGTTGCCGGGCGGCACGATCAGGATGCGCCCCGCTTCGGCGGCGGCAATGGCGGCGGGCAGCGCACCGGACACCGGGCGCAGCTCGCCGGTCAGGCCCAGCTCGCCGAGGAACTCGTACTGCAGCAGCGACTGCGGATCGACCTGGCCACTGGCAGCGAGGATGCCCAAGGCAATCGCGAGGTCATAACGTCCGCCTTCCTTCGGCAGGTCGGCGGGCGCCAGGTTCAAGGTGATGCGCCGCTGCGGGAAATCGAAGCGCGCGCAGAGCAGGGCCGCCCGTACGCGCTCGCGTGATTCACGCACGCTGGTCTCGGCCAGGCCGACAATCTGGGTGACCGGCAGGCCACCGGAGAGATGCACTTCGATCCGCACCAGCGGGGCATCGACCCCAGCGCGGGCACGGCTGTGGACCAGCGCCAGGCTCATGTGTGGATTCCTGCGGAGAGGCGCTTGATGGTGCGGCGGCGGCGTGCCGATCACCATCGGAATACTTCGGCGTGACATCTAGGAATTATCCGGCCTGCCACTACGTGTGGTTCAGTCGTCGGGACGACGTCAGATATGGCGTTCGGCAGACCTCATCAACTCAACAATGTTGTCGAGGAGGGAGATCGGAAGGTTGCGCGATGCCGTCAACATGCGTGCTTCCATTTGCAGGCGCATTCCTTCCGGCTTCCCACCATCGGCGATGGTGTCACCCGAAATCAGCCAGGATACGCTCACGCACGTGACCCTGCTCAGCGCATGCAGATGGTCGATAGACGGCACGAAGCCTAGTTCGCGTTCCCAGTGGCCCACCGTCGCCCGGTTTACGTTCAGAGCTTTGGCGAGATCGGTTTGAGATAGCCCGCTGCCGATACGAGCAGCGCGGATCCGAGCGGACAGTGAATCAGTGCGGAATTCCATGAATACCCCCCCTTCCTAGGCTGCCTTGCACAGGACATGCGGGGAAGTGTGTGAGCGCCAATGCAGATCGTCAATTCTGTAGCAGGTCTATATATGTCGTTTCTCGCACGAATCTCTTCTTGAATGTGCTGAGGACGCTGCTTCTCACAGATCACGATACGGGGTGGCCGTCGTGTCCTCCCTATCCCTGGCCAAGACGTTAGCGACAGTGGCGCCTTTTCAGGGCCAGCACACAAGTGCAAATGCAAGCGCTCAACCCGGGATGGTTGCTCTCTGGACGCAGTGGCAGCTGGGGCGCAACCGCCCAAGCGAGGCGGAAGCTGTGCGCGGCACAGCAGCGAGGTTGCAGTCGGATACCGGCAGGTCGTTGAATCAAGTTGAGCCACAACGCTGATCACGTTCGCAGCTCAGAAGATCAAATGCCTACCATTACATGGAGTAAAGACAAATGACCCAACGCACTGCTGTGAAGACTCTCTCGCCCCTCGCGCTGATCATTGCGGGTGTCGCAGCCGCAGGCGCGGCTTCTGCTGCCGCACCGAACAGCACTTTCGCCAATGACATTGCGGCGTCGACGTCTATCAAGGCGGATATGCAGTCCCTGAGCATTGGTGAGTTCACAGCCGAAAAATCTGCGCTTCTTGCAGATGGGCACCATCACTCCGATTCTATCGGGTCGCATCACCATCACGACACGGCGAGCAAGCAGGTGGCATTTGCTTCGCGCAGTTCCGCCGATTCCCGATTCGACGTCTGAAGGGAGAGGGGCGGGGATCTCTCCGCCCCTTGCACGTAGATCACTGTCATGCAGAGCCTATAGAGGCCAGAGGTGGTTTTCGATCTTTGGCCTCAAGGTGGATCTGAAGGGTTGATAAGAGCGGCCAGGTGCAAGTAGCGAGGACGGCGATGACTGCATGGAGGAGAAAAATGAATTCGATGACCCAGGCGCAACGGACTGATGTAAGAAACCCGATCTGCCTGATGGAGATCGCAGACACATCAGAATGCATGGAGTCGGTCGTCGAGGGCATCCTGTGGTCAAGACTCCGCAGGATGAGAGCGCGACTTCAGGAAGTGCTTGCTGACCAGAAATACGGAGTCACGACTCGTGCCATGCACCAGATTTACCAGTCAATCGGGCCCGATCGCCAAGCCCGTGTGCTGCTCAGTTCCGAATTCTGCGAGCAATATCTGTGCCTGGAGTCTGCGCGGAAGGGCAGGGTGGAGTCAGGAGCCGACGAGCAGGAGAGGGCAGAGGAACAGGCCCGCGCGCTTGGCGCGCTGCACGATATCATCGCTCGGGAGAAGTCGATCGCCGAGCTGGCGCAGGGACGGACCGACAGGTATTTGAGAGAGGCACGGCAGTGGCAGCTCTACAGTCCGGTTGGAGACTGCGTTGCGGAAAAGGATGCCACGGGCGTGTGGACCCTTCGGCAGTTGCCGAAGCTGGGTGACTGTATCGCGCTCGATCTTGAGAGCCCACCGGCGCGGCACCATGAGCCACGCTCTGGAGTGCTGAGCCAACCGTGCCTACCGCTGACCGATGCGGAGCGCGAGCATGTCTCGCGAAAGCTGGCAGAGGCGCTGGCAGCGATCGACCGGTCAGAACCCATGTACGGCCTTCTCATCCGCAACTTCGTCCGGCGGATCACCGTGCGCAAGTCGGCAGAGGTCACGTCCGATGAAGCCGGCCGCTACGGCTCCGAGCATGTGCCGAGGCAGCCAGGTTCCATTCGACTGCTGAACACGCATAACCCGGAACTTCTGGTTGAGGCGTGCATGGAAAGCATCATGCATGAAAGCACCCACAACTATCTGGCCGCATGGGAGCTTGCCAACGGGTTCTTCGTTGCCAATGACTACCGGCACCGTGTCGTGTCTCCGTGGTCCGGCAATCCCATTCCCAACTCCTCCTATATCCACGCGGTCTTCGTCTACTACGTGTGTCACCGCCTGCTCAAGCGTCATCTCGAGATGTCTCCGGACCTGGGTGAAGCCGCCAAGCGCCACGTCCAGCGCAGGTTGGCCGTCTGCGCCGCCGGCTTCCTGATCGAGCAGGATCTCAGCGGTCGGTTGATGACCAAGGACGCCATCAATGGTGAGGTCGGGCAGATGATCGATCAGATGCAGGCCGAGATGAAGCGTCAGTATCGCTACGGGGAGTGGCAGCAATGAGCAGAACGGTCGTCATCCACGCGGATCACCTTGACCCGGTCGCGCTGCGGGCGCTGGCTACGGGTGTCCCTGCCATACACGTTGATGAGCTGATACCGGTAATGGAGGGTCAACCCTGGCCCGAGGTTCTCCGCTTGAGCCCCGGTGCGCATCTTGAGAGTCTGTTCCGCGGAGCCAACGTGGTGAACCGGGTCTTCTCTCTGGAAGGAACGCAGATCGAGCGGCTCCTGGCAGAGCACGGTGTGGATGCCCGCTGGTTCCATATCCGCCTGCAGCCGCTTCTTGCGCTGGGGGTGAACCTCTGTCACGACACCGGCACGCGCGGCGTATCCCGGTGTCTGGCCCCGCTGAATGTGCAGTGGTTTGAACTCCAACGCGCCCTCCCGGAGGCGAATACGCCTGACTTCGCCTACAGCTATGGCTACGAAGAACCAGACCTGTCCCGCATCGAGGACCCCATGCAGAAGTCAGTCTGGTCGCTTTTTGACTGGCGACAGGAACGGCAGCTTGATGACGAAGAGCGCCGCAGGCATCAGTTCCACGTGTCCAGGCCGAAGGGCGTCCCCGTGATCGCCTGGTTCCTTGGGCGGGACTACAACGGAATCCACTTTCCCCGTGCAAGCGCTGAGGTCGATGATGCTGTGTGCGGGCAGCTGACCCGAGCAGCTGCACAGGCCTTCCGTTCCGAAGCAGGAGAGATGCTCCTGTACGTGACGGATCAAGCAGTCACCTTCCATGCATTCTCGCCCTACCTTCGTTCCGTCGCCGCCGACACCGCTGTGCAGACTGCATTGGACGCGTGGTTGCTTGCCGGCAACGCCGGAGGTATGAATGCTGCTTGAGAAGCTGAGCTCGCTGCGCGAGTCCATGGGCTGGGCCTACGGAAGCGAGGACCTGTGCGTACTGTTGTACAGCCTGGTCAAGCGGACGCGCCCGCGCATCGTGGTCGAACTGGGTACCGGGTTTGGCGTCACTGCGGCTTGGATGGCCGGTGCACTGCGGGAGAACGGCAGCGGTGTCATTCACACCTATGACAACGGTTCGCACTTCTCCAGTGAGCCAGGAATCAGGTTTGTCGAGGGCCTGCAGGGGCCGCTTGCCGATTCACTGCGGGAGATGGGACAGGACTATCCCGCTTTCCTGAAGCACGTATTCCAGTGGGCCGGGGTCGAGAATCACGTCGTCGCCAACTGGCAGGAGATCGACTTCGCCGATATTGCCCAAGCCCCCGCGTTTGACGACGGGATAGACATGGTCTTCTCCGATTTCAACCACTCCCAGGACAGCATCCAGGCCTTGCTGGCGGAATTTCTGCCGCGCATGGCGGAAAGCGCCTCGATCTTCATCGACAGTGCCTCCACCCAACGGCTCAGCTACCTGACCCTGGAGGCCGTTGTGGACGCCCTGAATCAGAACAAGATGCCCAGGGCGTTCATCAAGGATCGAAGCGAGAAGGACATCGAAGCGATCCTTCGGATCATCCAGCGCTCGCGCTTTCGCCTGATGCATCTGCTGGAAGCCTGCGACAGGGCGCAGAACAGCACAGCGTGGATCTCGATTGAACCGGTGGACGTGATTCCGACTGCAGCCACCTTCCTGCATTAGAGAGACGTATATGTTCGGCTATTACGTTGCGCTGGCGCGCACAAGGCTTCTGGAAACCAAGGGGATGAGCGCCGCGCTGATCCTGGCGCTGGGATTGGGCATCGGCGCAAGCATGACGATGTTGACTGTCGTGCGGACAATGACGTGGGATCCGCTACCGGGGCGAAGCGAGCATCTCTATCACCCCTTCATTGACGCACTCCCCACGTCCTACGACGTCAAGCCAGGCAAGGACCCGCGCGTGGCCCTCACCTGGGTAGATGCGCAGAACCTGCTTCGGCAGGCCCCTGCCTCCCATCAGACCGCGCTGGCATCTGCTCGCCTATTGGTGGATGCGCAGCGCAGCGTGCAGATCCCATTCTTCACGCAGGGGCAGTACGTCACTGCCGATGCATTTGCCATGTTCGGCATCCCGGTGGCGCAGGGCAGGGCCTGGACACGTGAAGATGATGCTGCCCACGCCCGGGTTGTCGTGCTGAGTCAGGAACTGGCTGCTCGTTTGGGCAGTGAAGGCCTGGTGGGAACAGCGGTTCGGCTTGGCGGCCAAGCATTCACGGTGGTGGGTATTGCCGGTCCGTGGAGCCCGCGCCCCCGGTTCTATACGGACCTTCAGCGGGATGTGTTCAAGGGGCGCGAAGACTTCTTCATCCCGATAGGTGTCGCGGCAGAAATGCAGATGACGGTGTCCAACAGCGTCTTCTCATGGAGCGGTGACAAACCCCTCAATCGCCTGCAGGACGCCCGCACATCATGGATCCAGTTCTGGGCAGAGTTGCCTGACGCGGCCAGTGTCGAACAGTACGAGCGTTTCCTGGGCAACTACGCACGTGCACAGCACCAGGCGGGAAGGTTTGAAAGGGCTACCGCACCGCGGATGGTGTCCTTGAAGGACTTCCTGGTCGAGCATCGCATCATCCCCAACGAGGTGAAGCTGCAGTTGGCGCTGTGCCTGGGGTTCCTGATCGTTTGCCTGCTGAACATGAGTGCCTTGATCTTCGCCCGCTTCATCCGCCGGTCCCATGAAATATCAGTCCGTCGAGCGCTGGGCGCCCGCCGCCAGGATGTGATCTATCAGCTCTGCACTGAGGCACTGATCATCGGCGGCCTGGGCGGAGCGGTGGGGTTGATCGTTGCGGAGGCCGGTCTCTACCTTGTGCGGATGCAGCCGGAAGACTACGCCTCGCTGGCAAACATGGATCTCAGCATGGCCGTTCTCACCGTGGGCCTGGCGTGTGTTTCCAGTGTCATCGCTGCGTTCTTCCCTGCGCTGCGCGCTACCTCAGGCCGTCTGGCCATGCAGATCAAGGCTTCAGAATGAGCATTGCAGAAGTCCCCATTATCGTCCGGGCGCTCACCCGCAACCGATTCATTGCGTCCATTCTCCTGGTCCAGGTGCTGGTTGCCACGGCGTGCGTTACGAACCTTGCGTTTCTGTTGTCCGAGCGGCTGGGAACCCTCACCTACAATACAGGCCTGGAAGAGGCGAACCTGGGCGTCATCGAGACCGAGTACCTGGGGCCTGCCGCAGCCAACCCTGCAGCCTCGATCAAGACCGACCTGGAGACCATCCGGCAGCAGCCGGGCGTGGAGCAGGTTATCGCAACAGAGTCGCTTCCCCTTTCCCAGCGCAGCTGGACGGTGGGATTCACCAACAAGGTGCTTGAAGGGAATGATATCTCCGGCATCGTCGAGGCAGAGCCGACTGTCTACACGGCATCTTCGCCTGCAGCCAAGGTGCTGGGCCTGACCATTGTTGCCGGCCGTGATCTGTCTGCGGGAGCATTTGTGCCGATGGAGGCCAGCGCCAACTATGCCGGGCTCTACAAGGCGAGCGAGGCGGTTGTCTCCCAGACACTGGCGGACAAGCTGTTTCCGGAGGGCGGCGCGGTCGGCAAGTTCCTGTATGCCGATGCGCAGCATCCCATCCAGGTGGTCGGCATCGTCAAGACGCTTTCGCGGCCTGTCCTGAAGACCGATGCAGACAACGACCTGTCACTCATCCTGCCGCTGATTCCGGACGGGACTCGCGTGATGTTCGCCATCCGCAGCACTGATGAACGATTGGCAGACGTGATTGCGTCCAGTGAAACAGCCTTGTCGCAACGCGATGCCAACCGCACCATCGCCCGCAGCACCTCATTCCGGGAGCTGCGCGCCGACTACTTCCGACACGATCAGACCATGGCGATCATGTTCCTGAGTTCCGGGTTGGCGCTGTTGGTGGTAACCGCAACGGGCGTGTACGGACTGGCGAGCTTCTGGGTCCGCAAGCGGTATCGGCAGATCGGTATCCGGCGCGCACTGGGCGCCCGGAAATCCGACATCCTGCGACACTTCCTGGTGGAGAACCTGATTCTCACCGCCGCCGGGTCTGTTGTCGGCACCGTACTGGCCATCGGGCTGAACATGGCCGTGGCCCGGTACTACGAGGTGGCCAGGATCGAAGCGCCATTTCTCGCGATTGGCGTACTCACGGTGCTTCTGTTGGGCCAGGCCGCAGCATTTGTACCGGCTCGACGAGCAGCCAAGGAAGCCCCGGTAGCGATCCTGCGCAGCGCCTGACCCAGACGGGATTGTCTTCGGGCCAGTGTCCCTACCAGCGCAGCGTTTCTTGCGAACGGTGCCGTCCAACCGTAGCGTCGAGGCCGCACTGCTCTTTGCGGGGCACGCGCTCTACGACGCTACGCAAACTCGCCTCAAACCACGACGGCTCTTCAGGCGCCACCAGCAACCGCGCGTGGCTCGGGTCCTTTCAGCCAACGGCGGAAGTTGGCGTGCAGGTGCGCGATATCGGGCGCGCGCCGCAGTGCATCCGTAGGGATTCGGATCAACACACGTGAGGACGCATTCTCCACCGCCATCACCCGGACGCCCTTGCACCGGATCTCGAAGGACGTCGCTTCGGAATAGCGCGTGTGCAGTTCAAAGCCCTCCTGGGCCTTCGCGGTCACGAAGCCGAGCGCATCGCCGCGCAGCAACCGGTAATCGACCTCGTGCAGCGTCTGGTAGGCCCACACCTGCTCGCCCGCTGGCTCGGGCCACCCCAGCCATACCGCGCCGATCACCACGATGCACACCGCCGCAGCGGCAAGGCCGTGCTTCTTCATTCGTCACCCCGCACGCAAACAGAACGTCACGCCCACAAGCGCGCTCTCAGTCCTGTGGCCGCACTCGTTCGTGGATGAAGGCGGTAAGTGCGATGTCGGCCATCACCAGCCCCTCCATCACCCGATCGCCCACGTACTGGTCGGGCTCGCCGTTCTGGCGCGTGCGCTCGGCCGCCAGCAGGATCTCCTGCACGATGCGCTGGCCCGTCAGCGCGCAGTCGGCGTCGGACAGCTGCATCTGCCGGCTGCGCAGGTGATGGCGCTCGGGCCACGGCTGACCGTCGGCCGCAGCGCCTGCGCCGATGCTGCGCAGGATGGCGATGAGGCTGTTGGGGTCCAGCGCAGGGGAAGGCGAGGGCGCCTCCTGGATGGGGCGCGGGGGAGGGGAGTGCGGCGTGGTCATGGCAGGCTCCGTGCAAGCAGTCAGAAGCCGCCACCGATAAAGGTGGCGGACGATGCGTGGCTCGAAAACCGGATCACTAGACAATGCCGGCGGGTACAAGACCCCCACGCACCGCCCGCCATAGCCGGCAGACGGATTGCCAGCCGGCACCACGCGTGGTGGGGCCGGCTGACAAGCGTAAACAACTTCTAGTGAATCGGGTTTTCGACGCCCGGCCACCCGTTGTCGGTGGCTCTACCAGAGTTGCCTGATGTTGTTTGAAATGCCAAGGGGTTGGGGTCAAAGCCGCCAAAGCCCGAGACGCTTTTGGCATTCTGGCATAGCGTGGAGTGGCGCGAGAGCCTTGCGGCGCGGGAGTGCCGGCACTTCTGGAACAGAGTCGTCAGATCCTTCAGCCAAAAGCGCTGAGTGCGTCAGTTGCGACATCACGTCATCGGCAATGGCGAACTACTGCTGTGGTTATTGCTGGCGGAAGTCCCTCTTCAACCCGTCGAACTGACGCGCTCGCGGAGCCACGCCCCGAACTGTCCGTTGTGAGTGAAACGGCGCAACTCGAACTGCCCGGATTCGTGAATGACATGCCGCCAGCGGGCGCAGCCGTACTTCTTCGGTGTCTGTTCCGGATGATGCTCGGAAACCCAGCGAACAGCTGTGTCCAGATTCACCCAGCCATCGATGGGCCGTTCCCGGCAGGCTTGCCTCAACGCACTGACAATACCCGCGATGGGCCAGAGAATCTGTCCATCAGGCGCGACGCCATTGACCACAAGCTCATGGAACTCGGGCGATTGCATCAACTCTGCAAACGCTCTTCTTGTCTCGTCCATATTTTCAGCGAAGGTGCGCAGTTGTTGGAGGTGTTGGTCGATCTTGGTGTAAGAGCTGCGGAGCGCATCCTGCGCCTGCAAGCATCCATCGATGGTCCAGATGTCGTGCCGCTCGATGAAGCCGTGAACGAGCATGTTCCTCAGTCTCACTAGTTCACGCAGTTCGGTTTGGAGCGCCGCATGGCTTTCGTCTGGAAGATTGAGCTGCGTCCGGACAGTGAGAAAGCATGAGTCGGAGCGTGAATCCGGAGTGTCGGCGGGGGCTTCTGCGCCTTCCCTCATCACGTATTCGGCCATCAAACGGCCGACCAGCATGCCCATTGTCTTGCCGCTGATCTCAGCCCTGCGATTATCCAAGGCGAGTGGCAGTGTTTCCGAGGTGCCCGAAAGCTTGTTCACGGCCAGCATGGCCTTCAGCAAATGCTCGTACTGCTGCAGGCGCAGAATGCAACGGCCCAGGAGCCGTTGCACTTCGTGCTGTGCACCGACAATGTCATTTTGGTCGAGTGCGGGCATGGCACACCTGAGCATGGGATACGCAACTTTACCGCTTGAGCTGGTAGAAGCGCAGGGTGGACCAGAAAGGGCGCCTTGCCACGAGGCCGTTGTCCGCATCGCTTCCGGGCGTGAATGACTTTCTGCCTATTGACCCCCACAGGACGCCACGCACATTCTGACTACCGATGTAGTCACGCAGAGCTGTCCTGCCTACAACGGGAAGGTTTTGCAGCACTTGAACGGATTCCACTGGCGCAGGCCAAAACAAGGACCACTGTACGTGTTACGTCGCAACCGACTTCTTCTCTCCGCGGGTCTGGTCCCGCTTCCGTGGTTCCTGTTCTGGACCAGTATTGCCGCGGTGTTCGCGCCGGGCTACAACCCGCTTGCACAACACGCCAGCGAGCTGCTGCAGGCGTCAACGCTCGCAGGCATCTGCGCCAGGATTGCGGCCATCGGCTCCGGCGTCGGCTTCGTGGCGTTCTCCATTGGGGTGTGGCGGGAGTCCGGTCGTCGGATTGCCGTAGGTGCCGTCTGCTGGATGATCTTTGGCGTCTCGATGCTGACCAACGGGCTCTGGCCCATGGGTCATCCGATGCACGGCTTCTACACCATCGGCATCGCAAACATCATTGCACCGGCGATGTCGCATATCGAGTTGAGTGCGTGGTCCGTCAATCGAAAGGCGTACGCCGTGACCGCTGTGGTGAGCATCGCGAGCATCGTCTACCTCTGGTTGAACCTGGTGGGCGCGGATCCGGACGGCTTCAGGGGGCTGACCCAGCGCGTGTTCTCATCGATCAACTCGCTGTGGCCATTCCTGGTTGCACTGTATCTGCTGCGCAGTGGTTCAAGCGCGCTGCAGACGCAGCCCGCGCATTGATGGCAGGCATGCAGTTACACGGACGGCTGTTGAGCAGGTGGCGTTGAGATGGGGATGAAGATCTTTCGCCGTCAGCTGATCTACGTTCAAGTGCACCAGGACCACTTCATTGCCCGCGTGGTCGGTGGAGACAGGACCATCCGTCGCCAGTGTCACGCCCTTGGCAATCGCGCGGGGGCGATCAGGGACTTCTCCACCATCCGGCCTAAGCTGAAGGAAGTCTTCTCGGAGCTTACGAGCGGGTTCTCACTCTTCAAGCCGTGGGCGCTTCTGCACTTTGACCCGGTTGAGTATCCGATCACGAAGGAAGAGCTCGCTGGGTTCCAGAAGGTTGCCATGCAAAGCGGTGTGAGCTTCTGCTTTCTCTCTACGTGGGAGCATGGGCATGAAGACAAGGACTTGTTGGACATGCTCAAGTAGTACCCGGCTCAATACTTCTTTCAAGGTCAAGCCGCTCCATGGATGGGCCTGGCCGAGATGTTGGAGCGTCCGCTGCTGGCCGGAAGCGGACATCGGCGAGGGAGGGGATTAGGGGGATCTATCAGGGGTCGGGCGGATGTCCGCCTCGGGCCAGCAGCAGATGCTCTAGAAATGGTCCACTAAAGCTAGAGCAAACCCACTACGGATCCCGGGCAGTTTGCATCCAGTCTGTACGAAAGCTCTCGAAAATTTCTATACAGCTGGTATGACCAGGAAGCTGTTCTCACAGGGGGCGAAGTCCTCAAACCGAGAGCGACACATTTGGCGCCCCCGACGGTGCCAAGCCCACCACTTGACAGGGATCTTTGGTGACCCCAATCTCCGCGACGGGGACGCGCACAATGGAAGCTGCGCAGGGGATGTTATGCCACAGGGAGACGCGGCACCTTTGGTGTCGGGGGGAGGGCGTGCGCAGGATCAACAGGATCTGGCGTTGCGTGGTCTGGTACTGCTTGCTCAATTTCATGGCATAGCGGCCGACGCCAGTCAGCTGGCGCACGACGCTGGGCTGGGCAATGGCCCCATGGACGAAACGACTCTGGTCCTGGCGGCCCGCAAGCTGGGTTTCAAAGCGCGGATGGTATCGACGCCCTGCGCGCGCCTGGCGCTCGCCAACCTGCCTGCGCTGGCCCTGGGTGAGGACGGCGATGCGTTCATCATCGCCCGCATCAATGGCGATCAGGTACTGATCCACGATCTGGCCCAGAAGCGCCCGCAGAACATTGACATGGCCGTGCTTCGGCAACGCTACCGTGGACGCCTGCTGCAGGTCGCATCGCGGGCGTCGGTTCTCGGCGAGCTGGCCCGGTTCGATTTCAGCTGGTTCATTCCAGCGGTGATCAAGTACCGGAAGATGCTGCTGGAAGTCTTCGTTGTCTCGTTCTTCATCCAATTGTTCGCACTGGTCACGCCGCTGTTCTACCAGGTGGTGATGGACAAGGTTCTGGTGCATCGAGGCCTGACAACACTGGATGTGATTGCGATCGGCCTGGTGTCGATCGCCGTGTTCGACGTCGTGCTCAGCGGGCTGCGTACGTATGTGTTTGCCCACACCACCAGCAAGATCGATGTCGAGCTCGGCGCCAGGCTGTTCCGGCATGTACTGGCATTGCCGCTGGCGTACTTCGAATCCCGGCGTGTCGGCGACACCATCGCACGCGTACGCGAGCTGGAGAACATCCGCAATTTCCTGACCGGCCAGGCATTGACCTCGGTCCTGGACCTGCTGTTCACCGTGGTGTTCCTGGCCGTGATGTTCTACTACAGCGGCTGGCTGACGCTGATCGTCGTGATCTCGCTGCCGCTCTATGCGCTTGTTTCGGCGGGCATTACTCCGGTGCTGCGCAAGCGCCTGGATGAGAAGTTCGCACGCGGCGCGGACAACCAGTCCTTCCTGGTCGAAACCATCAGTGGCATCGGCACGGTCAAGGCCAATGCGGTCGATCCGCGGGTGACGCGCACCTGGGATAGCCAGCTGGCAGGATATGTAAATGCCGGCTTCGGGGTCACCAAGGTCGCGACGGTCGGCCAGCAGAGCGTACAACTCGTGCAGAAGCTGGTCAGCGTCGCGATCCTGTTCTGGGGGGCAAAGCTGGTCATTGATGGCAAGCTGTCGCTGGGCCAGTTGATCGCCTTCAACATGCTGTCCGGACAGGTCGCGGCGCCGATCATCCGCCTGGCCCAGCTGTGGCAGGACTTCCAGCAGGTGGGCATTTCGGTCCAGCGTCTCGGCGATATCCTGAACACCCGCACGGAACTGCCCGGCAGCCGGATGGCACTGCCGCCCATCCGTGGAGACATCACCTTCGAGCAGGTCGGGTTTCGCTATCGCCCCGATACGCCGGAAATCCTCGCCGGCATCGATCTGCACGTGCCGGCCGGTCAGGTCATTGGCATCGTCGGGCGTTCCGGTTCCGGCAAGAGCACACTGACCAAGCTGGTCCAACGCTTGTACACGCCCGAGCGCGGGCGGGTTCTGGTGGACGGACACGACTTGGCCTTGGCCGATCCAGCCTGGTTGCGAAGGCAGCTGGGTGTGGTGCTGCAGGAGAACTTTCTGTTCAACCGCAGCGTGCGCGAGAACATCGCTCTGAGCGATCCAGGCATGCCGCTTGAGCGGGTAATACAGGCGGCGACCCTGGCCGGTGCCCATGAGTTCATTTCGGCGCTGCCTGAAGGGTATGACACCAAAGTGGGGGAGCACGGTGCAGGACTGTCGGGTGGCCAGCGGCAGCGCGTGGCGATCGCCCGTGCGCTGATCACCGATCCCCGCATCCTGATCCTGGATGAAGCCACCAGTGCTCTGGACTACGAGTCCGAGCATGCGGTGATGTCCAACATGCGCGAGATCTGCAGGGGTCGCACCGTCATCATCATCGCGCATCGCCTTTCCACCGTGCGCAGGGCCAACCGCATCGTCGTGGTGGACCGCGGTCGCATCGTCGAGAGCGGAACGCACGATGAGCTGCTGGCACAGCCAGATGGGCACTATGCGCAGCTGCATCGCCTGCAGCAGGGGGCGGCATGAAGCACATCCGTGATGCGGTGAGTGCCTTTGCGGCGCGTTACCTTGCCGTGTTCCGTAGCGCCTGGCAGGCCCGCCACGAGATGGACCCGCCTGCGCGCGAGGCCGACGAGCGCGCCTTCCTGCCCGCCCACCTGGAACTGATTGAAACCCCTGCGTCGCCCACCGCACGGTGGACGCTGCGCATCATCATCGCGTTGTTCTGTGTGGCGGTGCTGTGGGCCAGTCTCGGCAAGCTCGATATCGTTGCCGTGGCGCCCGGAAAAACTGTCGTGGACTCACGGACGAAGGTGGTGCAGCCGGCGGAAACCAGCGTGGTGCGGCGGATTCTGGTGCGTGACGGGCAGACGGTGAAAGCAGGGCAGGTGCTGATCGAACTCGATGCGACCGCCACGTCGGCCGACGTGGCCAAGGCAGGCGATGCACTGTTGAACGCCCGCATGTCCGCCCTGCGCCTGCGCGCCCTCGCCGAGGCTCAGGAGAATGGCGCAGCTCCGGTATTCCATGTTGATCCGGACCTGCCCGCAGACCGGGTGCAGGCTGAGCTGGCACTGGCGCGAAGCCAGTACGAGGCACTACAGGCCAAGCGCCACAATCTGCAGGCCTTGATCGCACAGCGCCGCGCGGAACTGGAAACCACCCAGGCCGCGGTGAAGCCGCTGGAGGAATCTGCACGGATCTCCCGGCTGCGCGCAGACGACTACCGGAGCCTGCTGGAGGGCAACTACGTGGGGCGGCACGACTATCTGCTGCGAGAGCAGGAACGCATCGCGGGGGAACGCGACCTCGCCGCACAGCGCAATCGCGCGCAGGAGATCCGATCCGCTCAGCGCGCCGCCGAAGAAGAACTGAGGGTACTGGTGGCGGACTTCCGCCAACAGACCCTGGATGGGCTGCGCGATGCACAGGAGCAGATAGGGCAGATGACGCCTGAAGTGTCGCGGACAGGTCAGCGTGACCACCAGATGACCCTGCGGGCCCCTGTCGATGGCACCGTGCAGCAGCTGGTCGTGCACACAGTGGGCGGCGTGGTTACTCCGGCGCAACCGCTGTTGGCCGTAGTCCCCAGCGAGGACGCGTTGGAGGTCGAAGCTGCCATCCTCAACAAGGACATCGGCTTTGTGCGCACCGGCCAGGCGGTAACCGTGAAGGTGGAGAGCTTCCCGTATACCCGCTACGGCTACCTGACAGGAAAAGTAGTGAGCGTCTCCCACGATGCCATGCAGGACGAGAATCTCGGCCTGGTCTTCCCGGTACGGGTCAAGCTCGACAAGGCCACCCTGCAGATCGACGGAGTGCGTGTCCGCCTGACCGCGGGCATGAGCCTGAGCGCCGAGATCAAGACCGGGAAACGGCGGGTCATCGACTACCTGCTGAGTCCATTGCGCCAACATGCAGGCGAGGCGCTGCGAGAACGCTAGCAACAACCGCTCCTGCCATTCCCTGGCCGAATCTGCGAAAGCCCGGGAGTGCTCCCGGATATCTCATGACACAACCTCCCAAGAAGGCTTTCATGTCTGGCATGAATGATGGGCAACAGCAACGCAACGCACAATGGGGCAGCGTCTCGCGGCTGTTCTGGCCCGCAATGGCGATGAGCGCATTGTTGGCGGCAGGTGCCCACGTGCTGCATCGTACAGGGGCCTACCCCCACGCATTGCTTGATAGCGCTGGCACCGATGTCCGGAGTTGGCTGTACGTGGCACTGATGTATCTGGTCGCCATTCCAGTGCTGTTTTTCCAGATGAGACGACGGCTCGCAGGTTATCCCGTGCCCTGGAACCCCGTGTTCAAGCGTTGGCTGCTGGGTGCCTTTTCGCTGGTCCTCTGCAGCGGGCTGATGCTGCTGCCGGTGATCGTGCTCACTGTTGGCAGCAGCGCTGCTGGACGCGGCAAGGGGTTATATCAGTTGTTCACTGGCAGCCTGTTCGGCACGTTCCTGGTAGGAACTGTTCTTGCCTACGGCGCGGCAATGGCTGCCTGGTTGCTGCTGGTCGGAACCCCCAGGCTGCTTTTCCCCAAACCTGCCGTGCACTAGGCGCGGGGCGGTGGCCGTCCAGACGCCCACCCGCGTCAGGGCGCGCTGCCTGCTCGTAACGGATCTGCAGGATCGCTTCAGCCTCGAGCGGTCGCCTGCACGCATGTGTGTCATCCCTTCTCTCTGGCCTGATTCAACAAGGAGTGTGAACCGTGGCAACTTCCGTCATTACGCTTGAAGAAATTCAACAGAATGCGGGTGATCTCGCAGGACACCTGAACAATTTCATCGGTGGATTCTACGATGCATACAAGAACGGCTATGACCTGGCCGTTGCGCAGGGCCGGTCGTCGTTCGACTCCCAGATCGCAGGATTGGAGAGCGGAATCCGGGCCAACGCGCACTATGCAGATCTCAACGCGCAGCGCTACGCCAACAATCCAGACCTCAGCTTCTCCCAGACCTACCAGAATCTGGCCAATCACTACAACGCCATGGCTGACAGCCTGGTAACCCAGAGCATCCAGACCCAGGATCAGCTCAACGGCTTTCTGGGGAACATGAAGACCCAGGCACTGAGTGATCTTGGCACCTTCGGCAACAGTGCTGCTGGCAGAGCCCTCGGAGAGTATCTGGGGCCGGCGTTCGACGCGTACCAGATCGGCCAGGCAGCGCTGAACCAGGACTGGAACGGCCTCGGCAAGGCCGGCACCAGCTTGTTGCTGGCAGAGGCCTTCGGCTATGGCGCGATGGCTCTGCTGGGAGCCTTCGGCCTCACCGTCGGCCTTCCGGTGACCATCGCCATCGGGCTCGCCGCCGTCCTCGGTGGCTACCTGGGGGGCATGCTGTGGGACGAAGTGAACGGGCCGCTGCAGGACAAGCTCGGTGAACTGGGCGATTCGATCCGGGGCGACGATTATCGTATCGAGCGCTACGATCCCATCGCCCTGGACCTGGACGGAGACGGAGTTGTATCGACAATCGTTGATGGCGATCTGTCCGGCCCACTTTTCGACTACGACGGCGACGGCATTCGCACGGCGACCGGCTGGGTCGGTGCACGCGATGGTCTGCTGGTGCATGATATCGACGGCTCTGGTGCGATCGAGAATGGCAGTGAACTGTTCGGCGACCGCACGCGCCTGCGCAATGGTCGCCTCGCTCTCAACGGAATGGAGGCGCTTGCCGATCTCGATTCCAATGGCGATGGGTCCATCGACGCAGCCGACGCGACCTTCAGTTCACTGAAGATCTGGCAGGACGGCAACGGCAATGGCATCAGTGAATCGAGCGAACTGAAGACGTTAGCCGAACTTGGAATCACTCGCCTTTCCACGAACTTTGTAGGCAATGGGCCTGCCAGTGACGACGTGCCCGGCGGCAACCTGATGGGCACCAGTAGCTACACCCGCGTGGATGCTAACGGGGTGGAATCGACCCGGTTGATGCAGGATTTCAACTTTGACGCCGACACCATCCACAGCCGCTATGTGGATCGCATCGTGATTCCGGAGGCGCTGGCGGGGCTCGCGAACCTGCAGGGTATGGGGATGCTGCGGGACCTGCGCGAGGCGGCCTCGCTGTCGCCCGCGCTGCTCCAGGCAATCCAGGCATTCTCCGCAGCGACCACGCGCAGCGCCCAGCGTGAACTGCTGGGCGAGGTGCTCTACGAGTGGGCACGGACGAACCCCAGATTCAGCGATGACAGCATCGCCCTCTACATGAGCGGCGGACGCTATGACGAGAACTCGGAGAATGTGATCCGCTTGCGTCCCGGCGAGCAGGTATTTGTCGGCGAACCCGGCAGCATGGATGAGGCCTATACGCGCAAGGTGCGTGTCGTCGAAGCCATCCTTGGCATGGAGCCCATCAGCGCCGTCTTCTGGGGTACCGAGAACCTCAACAACTATGGCCGGGTCTACGATGCCTTCTTCGAAGGCAGCTACGCGCAGCTTGCACTGCAGACGCGCCTGCAGGCCTACATCAACAAGGTGACGCTGACCATTGACACCGTCACCGGAAAGACGGACGTGGACTTTGCGCCCGTCGACACGGTACTGCTGTCCCGCTATGCCGCCGACCGTACCAACGCGGCCATCGATCTGGTGGAGCTGGCCAGGGCATTGCCGCGACAGGTATCAGGTGCGGTCACCTGGACCCAGGGCGAGGCACTGTTGCGTGCGTGGGTGGCCGAGAACGCGCAGGACGCCGTGTTCATCCAGTCGCTGGAACAGGTCGGGCTGCGTCGCGGCACTGGTGGAGCCGGCGATGACACGATTCTCGGCGAGGACACGCCGGATGTATCCGAATCCATCTCTGCGGGCGCTGGCGACGACGTGGTATTCGGCGGTCAGGGCCGCAACATCGTGCGCGGCGAGGCCGGTGATGACGTCCTGTATGGCGGCGCGCAGCAGGACCAGCTCGATGGTGGTGCGGGTGCCGATACGCTGCATGGCGGAGCGGGTGATGACTCGCTGGACGGCGGTGACGGCCGCGACAGGCTCTTCGGTGGCACAGGCGCTGATTCGCTGAACGGCGGCGCCGGTGACGACCGCATCGATGGCGGCGCAGGCGATGATTATCTGGATGGCGGCACGGGCAATGATCTCTACGTGTTCGGCCGCGGGTCCGGCCATGACCGCATCTACAACCATGATGCTTCGCAGGGGCGCATCGACGTGCTCGAAATGGGCAGCGGTGTTCTCGCTTCAGACCTGAAGGTCTGGCGCAGCGGCGACTACCTGTGCATCCAGATCAGCGGCACGGATGACCGGATCGACATCCAGAACTACTTCCGTGACGACGGCAACAGCGCCTATCGCGTGGACCTCATCCGCTTTGCCGATGGCACGCAGTGGACGATTGCCGATGTAAAGCAGATCGTGCTGGTTCCTACCCCCGGGGTGGATGACCGGTACGGGTACGAAAGTGACGATGTGATCCAGGGCGGCGATGGCAACGAGTGGCTCAGTGGCCGAGGCGGCAATGACAGCCTGGCCGGCGGAGGCGGCGCCGATCGACTCAATGGGGATGATGGCGACGACGCGCTCGACGGCGGCACGGGCAATGACCATCTGTCCGGCGGGGACGGCGCCGATCTGCTTCTGGGCGGCGAGGGCGACGACTATCTCGACGGTGGCAATGGCAATGACCGGCTGGAGGGCGGCGCCGGCAACGACACTCTCCAGGGAGGAGCCGGCAATGACCGGTACCTCTTCGCCAGTGGCTTCGGGCGCGACGTGATCAACAACTACGACGCAGCGGTTGATCGCGTGGATACCATCGAGTTCCTGCCCGGCATCGACCCCGCCGACGTGCGGGCAACGCGGGTGGGCAACGATCTGGTCCTGCAGCTCGCTAACGGCTCGGACGTGCTGACGGTGCAGAACTATTTCGGAGAAGACGCTGCCGGTCCCTCCCGGATCGACGAGATCCGCTTCGCCAATGGTGCATCGTGGTCGGTGACCATGATCAAGTCGATGGTCCAGGCTGCCACCGCCGGCGACGACGTTCTGCGGGGCTATGAGGGCGACGATGTCCTGGCCGGCCTGCAGGGAAATGACGAGATCTCCGGCGGCGCCGGCGCCGATCAGCTTTCCGGTGGCGAAGGGGACGACCTGCTGCAGGGTGAGGCAGGCGACGACGTGATTCATGGCGATGATGGAAACGACACGCTTACTGGCGGCGAAGGCGCGGACCAGATCTTCGGCGGCAATGGCATGGACGCGCTGTACGGCGGAGCCGGGGCGGACATCCTGGAAGGTGGGGACGGCCGCGACTGGATGGCAGGTGACCAGGGCGACGACCTGCTCCTCGGCGGCACTGGCGACGATGAACTGCTGGGAGGGTCCGGCAACGATGTGCTAGCCGGTGGTCTTGGTAACGACGTGCTGGAGGGCGGCGAGGGTGACGACGAGTACCGGTTCTCCGCCGGCGATGGTCACGACCGGATCGTAGACACCGCGGGCGCCTCGACACTGCGGCTTCTGGGTGTCGCCGAGGGCAGCGTGGTCATGCGCCGGGAGGGTTCGACCCTGGTTCTCAGGATCGATCAGAACGGCGTGGATGAAGTTCGTGTCGAGGACATCTTCGATGTGGCCAGTGGGCTCGCAACGCGCGGCCTGCACCTGATCGTCGGAGATGCGACTCCGCGCTGGCTGGATGCTTCCGCGCTCGACCAGCAGGTGCTGCTGGCTACCAGCCACAACGACGTGATCGTAGGCAACGCCTTGGGCAACGTCATCCACGGCGCCGAGGGTGATGACCAGCTCCTCGGCGAAGGTGGCGACGATCTGCTCGAGGGCGACACTGGTGACGACCGGCTCCTTGGAGGAGAAGGCAACGATACACTTCGCGGCGGCGCGGGTGCCGACGTCCTCGATGGCGGGACCGGCGCTGACCGGTCGGAGGGCGGGCAGGGTGATGACGTATACATCGTGGATGATGCCGGTGACGTCGTGATCGAAGCCGCCGCGGAAGGAAGGGACATCGTGCACAGCTCGGTGAACCACGGGTTGGCAGCCAATGTGGAAGATCTCCTGCTTACCGGAAACGGGAGCATCGACGGAGCCGGCAACGAACTCGCCAACGTCCTGACCGGCAACGAGGGTGCCAACCGGCTGGACGGTGGCGCCGGCGATGACCAGTTGTTCGGCGGTCAAGGAAACGACCGCCTGTTGGGTGGCAGCGGCAACGACGTGCTGGATGGCCAGTCCGGGGACGATCACATGGACGGCGGTACCGGTGATGACATCTACCATGTGGACAGCCAGCTGGACAGCATCGTCGAACTCGCGGGCGAGGGACTCGATGTCGTGCATGCCACCAGCGACTACGCTCTGTCGAGCAACATCGAGCGGTTGGTGCTGGTGGAGGGGAGCAGTGCCATCACTGCCATCGGCAGCGCCGACAACAACGAACTGACAGGCAACAGCAGCAGCAATCGCCTAGACGGCGGGGCAGGGGCCGACCGCATGTTGGGTGGTCTGGGCGATGACACCTACGTGGTCGACCAGACCGGCGATGTGGTGGTTGAACTCGCCGACGAAGGCCACGACACGGTGGAATCCAGCATCGATTATGTGCTGGGCGATACCCTGGAAGATCTGGCGCTGACCGGCACCGTCAACATCAATGGTACCGGCAACGGCGGCAACAACCAGCTGACGGGCAATGCAGGCAACAACCGCCTGGATGGCGCCGCCGGTGGCGACCGTATGCAGGGTGGCGAAGGAGACGACTACTACATCAACGACAGCAGTGGTGACTGGATCGTCGAGCATGCCGGGGAGGGGGTCGATACCATCGAACGGCGCTATGAAACGAACCTGGTGCTCGCCGATGAGGTCGAGAATCTGATCCTGGCCGTCGGCATCCAGACCGGCAATGGCAATGGGTTGGACAACGTAATCACCGGCAATGCAGGCGCCAACACCCTGGGAGGCTGGGATGGCGATGATCTGCTGTACGGCCTGGATGGCAATGATTCGCTGTTTGGTGGCAGCGGCAGCGACACTCTGTACGGAGGCAATGGCAACGACTATCACGATGGCGGCGAAGGCATCGACCGCATGGAGGGCGGTGCCGGCGACGATATCTATATCGTCGATGACAGTGCCGACGTGGTGGTCGAGGCCCTCGGCGCCGGCAAGGACCAGGTGCAGTCGAGCGCCTCATACGTACTGTCGGACAACATCGAGAACCTGTTCCTGACCGGCGCTGACGCCATCAATGGCAGTGGCAACGCACTGGACAACTACCTTGCCGGCAACGCGGAAGCCAACACCATCCACGCATTGGGTGGCAACGATACTATTGTCGGCGGCGGTGGCAACGACACGCTGATCGGTGGCAGCGGCGATGACAAATACGTCTTCGACGCCAGCAGCGGTACCGATACGGTGAACAACACCGGCGGAGGCTTCGATGGCGTGTTCTTCACCGGCGGCATCAGCCGCGAGCGGATCTCGTTCAGCCGTGACGGCAACGATCTGCTGATCACGCTGGACAACGCCGCCACGCCGTCCGTCCGGGTCACCAATCACTTCCTGGGCGGCGACGCCGCGATCGACTACGTGCAGCCGGATGGCGGTTCCTACCTGACCACCGCGCAGATCAACCAGATCGTTGCCGGTGGCAGTACCGGCGGACAGTTCGACCAGGTCATTCAGGGAACCGCAGCGGGCGAGCAGCTGGCGGGCAGCGCCGGCAAGGATCTGATCGAAGGCCTGGGCGGTGCCGACACACTGTTTGGTATGGGCGGCAATGACACCCTGCGCGGTGGAGACGGGAATGACTACCTGTCCGGCGGCAATGGAAGTGGCAACGGCTCGGGTGACGATCGCCTCGAGGGTGGGCTGGGCAATGACACCTTGCGTGGCGAAGATGGGAGCAACGCGCTCGTCGGCGGCGCAGGCGACGACCAGTACGTCTACGGCGGCGGCATCGATGTCATCGACAATACGGGTGGCGGTACGGACTGGTTGATCTTCCAGAACGACATTTCGCTGTCCAAACTCGCCTTCGCCCGTGATGGCGACAACCTGGTGATCACCGTCAACGGCAATGCCACCCAGAAGGTTACCGTCACCAATCACTTCCTCGGGGGTGACATGGCGCTGGACTACCTACAGCCGGCAGGGGGCTCGGCGCTGAACACGGCGGCCATCAATGCGCTGGTGCCGGGCACCGGTGGCGGCAATCCGGGGGGCGGCAACGACGGCGACTATCCCTCACAGATCACCGGCACGGCGGCCGGCGAGCAGCTGGTCGGTACCAGTGGCCGTGATCGTATCCAGGGCCTCGGCGGCGACGACACCCTGTTCGGCATGGGCGGGGATGACAAGCTCGAGGGCGGCGATGGGAACGATTACCTGTCCGGCGGCAATGGCAGTTTCAGCGGCTCGGGCAACGACATCCTGATCGGTGGCGCGGGTGACGACCAGCTGGTGGGCGAGGATGGCAACGACCTGCTGTTCGGTGGCGTCGGCAACGACACCTACTTCTACCGCGCAGCCGGTGGCGTGGATACTGTGGACAACACCGGCGGCGGTACCGACTGGCTGTACTTCGACGGCATCGCGCGCAGCCGCCTGAGCTACTACCGTGACGGCGATGACCTGCTCGTGCGGGTAGACGCCGATGCCGGACAGCAGATGCGGGTACTGAAGCACTTCCAGGGCGGGCAGTACGCCATCGCCTTCGTGCAGCCAGGAGATGGGGGCAATGCCATCTCGGCATCGGCGATCGCCGGCCAGCTCAAGCCGCTGCCGGCCGCAGCCTCTCTGGCTTCGGGCCGCACGATGGACACGTCGGCCAGCGCTGAAGTGCGGCAGCTGATCGAGGCCATCGGTGGGTTTGCCAGCGATGCCAGCGCCGGGTGGAGTGAAAAGCAGGGTGTCGTGGCCGAGCCGCTGATGGGCCATGCTGGCTACGATCAGGGACAGGCCATGAGCGCATCCATGCACTACAGCCGGTGAGGAAATGGATGCCGAGGCGCAGTGAGGGCGCCTCGGCATCTAGCTGGCGGCGGATAGCTTGAGGCCCCTCGGGCGTTGACGATGAATGTCCGCTTCTGGCCGAAAGCAGACATCGTTCGAAAACCTGCTGCGTTGCTCTTCCGTCAGCCAAAGCAGGAGCCTTCCCCTCCATCAGTTGATGATCTTGCCGCTGCCGGAGGCGACAAACTCCCTCATCTGCCTGATGAAGTCTGCATCGTAGGCTTCCCACTCCGCAATCTCACCAACAACCCGCAACGGCTCCGCACTCCGATACGACCGCGTCGGATTCCCCGCAAACTTCTTGTTGGTCACATTCGGATCGTCCTCAAACGGCCCGGTTGGCTCCACAACATACACACGAGGCCGCCCTTCACCCCGGGCCATCTCCGCAGCCAGCCCCGCGCCCTTGGCAATCGTTGTGAAGTAGATGTGGTTCATCACCACGCTGTCGCGATAGTTGGAGCGGAAGCCTGCGCTCAGTAGCTCGCCCACCGCGAGGTCAGCGCGGCTGCCGTGATAGAACGGCCCGGCAACCTGGTCGCAGGTGTCATGCGAAACGGGTGTCCATTCGGTGTCCTGCGCCATCGGCACTGCCCCTACCTGTCCTGCCGGATCGACAGGCCGGCGAGTCTAGGGCGCCGGGCGGGCCTTGCGGCAAGGCCCCATCAGGGAAATAATCTGTAAGTGGGAGGCGCGGTGCGCCTCCTTTTTCATTCTGCCTTGCTGCGGCCTTCCAGCTCGCGCACCGCCGTTTCCAGCGCATCCAGCTTCTCGCGGGTCTTCAACAACACCGCACGCTGCACTTCAAACTCTTCGCGGGTCACCAGGTCCAGCTTGGCCAGCCCCGCCTGCAGCGCGCTCTTGAAGGTGGCCTGCAGTTCCTCGCGCGATTCGCGCAGGCCCGGCGGCACCAGGTCGCTGAGGCGACGGGCCAGGTCATCGATTTGGTTCAGGTCGATCATGGGGTGCTCCGTGGGGTGGTGGGCCTGCGCATCCGGCGCGGCCACGGCTGTTCGGCAGTAAGGATACTGCTGGCCCCGGTCTGCCGGACAGGCGCTGCGGGTTTCGCACCGGCCGCGTTCAGGCGCTATCCTCCACGCCGGAATACAGGAGATAGACGATGAAGATGGTCATGGCGGTGATCAAGCCGTTCAAGCTCGACGACGTGCGCGAAGCGCTGGCCGAGCGCGGGGTCACCGGGATCACGGTGACGGAAGTGAAGGGCTTCGGTCGCCAGAAGGGCCATACCGAGCTGTACCGAGGCGCCGAGTACGTGGTCGACTTCCTGCCGAAGGTGAAGCTGGAAGTGGCGGTGACCGACGATCAGGTGGAAGTGGTGGTGGAAGCCATCGTGAAGGCGGCGGGCACCGGCAAGATCGGCGATGGCAAAGTGTTCGTGTACGACCTGGGCAGCGTGGTGCGTATTCGTACCGGTGAGCTGGACGCGGACGCGCTGTAAGCCGTTTTTGTAGAGCCGAGCCCACGCTCGGCTGGTGCAAAGAGCAGCCGAGCGTGGGCTCGGCTCTACAGAAAGGCGGTCGAGCGAGCTCGACCTCTACCGGCGCTTGGCCTGAAGCGGTCGAGCAAGCTCGACCTCTACCAGAGCGGAGCGCTTACCGCCGCTTGGCCCACTTGTAGAACCGCTTCCAGCCCTGCCGCACAGCCGCCACCCAGCCCGGGTCGGCCACCATGGCCGCCTGCGCAGCACTCGGCGCCTGGCCGGTCACGCGCTGGCGCATCTTCAGCAGGTTCTTCATGTCGCTGCGGCTCAGCTGCCGGCTCAGCGGGTTGCGGCGCAGCCAGCGCGGTACGCGCCAGGCCGAGGTGAAGTCCAGCAGCACCGGTACCCCGGCGCTGACCACCACGTTGGTGCCATGCAGGTCGTTGTGGGTGATGCCCGCCGCATGCAGGCGGGTGATCGCGTGCTGCAGCTGCTCGAACACTTCATTGCCCACGGCCTGCGCGGTGCTGAGGGTCTGGCCGGGGATGAATTCCATGCCGAGCGCCAGACCACCGAGGGTGCCGAGCAGGGCCGGGGCGTGCTTCCAGCCGCCCAGGCGCTCCAGCATGCGCGCCTCGCGGCGCACCATCAGCCGGGCGATCGGCGACACCG